>ERZ827471.454-NODE-454-length-36254-cov-4.179425_pt1 | contig 36254 bp, 20 predicted proteins | sample MGYA00519772_ERZ827471 | MGnify/ENA primary metagenome ERZ827471 (study PRJEB31778, sample SAMEA3449315) | human gut metagenome | biome: human gut; feature: human-associated habitat; material: faeces | place: United Kingdom | collected 2010/2012 ...
CACGACTTCCACAATTCTTCTAACCTTAAATCTAAATCTCTATGAAAAAAACGTGTTGCAAATATAGGCGTTTGTTCAATATAGAGGTGTTAATGAATTGCATAAAGAGAGAATAAAAACTAACATCTGCAAAAATGATGCAATTTTCAGGAGCCTTCTATTAATTTTAATAAACTTTTATAGAGTGGATTGCGTTCGAGTAGTTCGGGAACTCCTGTAATGAACATCTGTTTTCTTGCACGGGTCAAGGCAACATTCAGTTTCCGGTCGATCAAAACACCCTCTTCTTCCGTCAGATTGGATAGAAATTTTAGTTGGTAAGGGTAGTTGACACAGAAGGAATAGATTATTACATCACGCTCGCTTCCCTGGAACCGTTCTACTGTGTCAACCAGAATTCGGTTCAGAACTGGAATACCTAATGATTCTATTTCTTTTTTTATCAATGCTATCTGACTCCGGTAAGGGGTAATGATTCCTAAAGTATGGGATTCGTCAAAATTTGCCTGATGATCTTCATAAATGCGAACAGCTAAGTCGGCAACAATACGTGCTTCCGAATAGTTGATCTTTGCAGATGCTCCGGCCTTCTCCGGCACAGAGGGATAAAAAGCCAAACGACAGATAGTATCGGATGATTCTATTTGGTGAGGCAGGCCGACAGGGATCAGACGCCCTCCATAAAAGGCACGATTAGCAAACAAAGCAACTTCCGGATGCATTCGCCCTTGACGGCACAGCATATCGTAGGAGCGTTGAACCGTTGCGGTACAGTTCCGGTAGAGGCGTTCAAACAAGGAATCTTTCAGATTGGTCAACCCGATAGACAGTAAAGATTCATCATAAATGGCCGATTGCTCCGTATTTTGCTGCACGACAGCAGGCAGTTGCTTATGATCTCCGATCAACACAAACTTATCTATTGCATCTTTTCCGTCTTCTCCACGTGCACAGAGGATGCCTAACAACTGCGGTTCCAATATTTGGGTAGCCTCATCAATAATGGCTACATCAAAATGCTTCAAACGAAACAGTTCCGGTTTGCCGGAAATAGCCGCTACCGTTCCCACAATAATCCGACAATTCCGGATGCGTTCATACACTTCCGAACGACGGTTACAAGAGGATAATTCATTTTCAATCAGATGCCCGCGGTAGGCTTCATCACATGATAATTCACTTCCCACACGTATAAAATCAACTGCCGGATCAATGGAAGCCAGCGACTTGCATATCTCATCGACAGCCCGGTTGGTGTATGAAAGCAAAAGAATCTGCGCATCTTTATCTGCATGAAAAGTCTCTACCATTTTCTTCAGGGCACATGAAGTTTTGCCTGTTCCCGGAGGTCCGATAAGAAGGAAATAATCCTGTGCGGCTTTTGCTTTCAGGGCGATTCGCGTAAAATCGTCTTCCGAACGGGAAATCATGGAATCCAATGATTCATCAAAACGAGGAGGACGCTGTGACAACAACAAATCACGACGTTCCTTCCTTGCAGAAAGATAAATATATAAGCCCTGATACATCGAGCGGAATGTTGTATCCATCGTATCATGTTCTATCGCATAAAGGCTTTCGGCAGGAAGTACGGATGGATTCTGCTGGGTAGCACGTAAGCGAATACCTATTTCGTTTTCTGTCAGGTATTCAATATTACCCTTGAAAACCATTTTATTGGTAACGTTATCTGTATCGCGGTTACGTTCATAAAGGATAATGGCATCGCCTTGACGGAAATTAGGAAGAGAAGTCCCTGTTTCAAGAGCTTCACTTCTGACAGTCTTACTTGCAGAGGCTTCATTTCCAAGAATATCATTTCCAATAGCTTTATCTCCGGTAATGTCATTTCCAATAGCTTTATCTCCAGTAATATCATTTATGGTAGCCTCATTCAACAAAGTTTCCCCAGCCTTTTCCTTTTTAAGGAAAGAAAAAGTAAGTCCGGCCTTATGTTCATCGGCCGCATGATTCTCCTTTATTCTCAAATCATAAATGATTTCTCCGGCCTCGCATTTCTCCGCTAATGTAGAAAGCCATAAAGAAGCTGCCCCGGTACGTCCTTCATAATCCACATCACCGGATTTTGAAGTATAAAGTTCCTTTGTAATAAAGTTGTACACCGCATAGAAGTAATTCTTTTCCAGTGGAGAAAGAGCTTTCAGTTTCGATTGAAAGTTATCAATAGAAGGACGCAGATATGTTTCCCAAAAACGTCCTTTCAATCCTCTTTCATTCAAGGTGGAGGCATTGATTTCTTCCAGTTTTTGTGCCGTATATTCCAGACTGTTTCGCAATTGGACACCATATTCATCGGCCACAATGCGGTTACGCAAATCAATCACCCGACGTACCATCGCCCACGAAGGACGGGAGGGATAAAGGAGCGGATAACGGGTATAAAGCAAATAGGCTTTCACTTTCCGGTGATCCATTCCCATTGAATATTGCAAGACTGCTTGATAAAGTAACATCTGTACTTTATTATTCTCCTTCGGCTCTACCTTGCCCCGGATAGCGTATTCATCCGCCTTGCCGGATTTCATTTCTATGAAAGAAGACATATCCCGCTGCATATAGTCGAGACGTCCCTGAAGTCCGAGTGCTTCACAGATATAAGACGGTTCAAGCACGGCATCTGTCTTGTCCAGTTCATAACCGGCTGCATGAAAGGTATCATTAACCGTTTCACGAATATGATCGAAGTGCAGTTTGCAGTCCTCAAAGAATTGGCGTTCTTTCTCTTTGTCGCGCAAATCGGAACAGGCAGCCAGCTCAATAGGATAACGCCGGAAGGCTTTCTGCATACAGGTACGATAATCTATGTCTTCACTCTTCGCATGAATCCATTCGTCCAGAAAAAGATTGGCTATATTTCCCAGTAACAGAGGCCGGGCATTTTCGATCGGTTGAAGACGGGAAAGAAAATAATTGGCCGGATGATGCCCGTAATCACGGAAACACTCTGCCAAAGAACTGATGTCAAGTAAATAATCCGGTTCGAGTACAATGAAAGAAGGAGTCAGGATTCCTGTCTCATCCACTGCAACATCCAATAAATTGACCTGGGCATGACGCCAAAGCAATTTGCACGTTTCTGCAAACTCTTCATTTATTTGAGGGATATTATAACGAACTAAATATGGTTTCTCCGAGACTTCGTCCAAGGGAGTCACATACAAATATTGCTCGTCAGCATACTGGAAGCAGACACGCATTCGCTGCACTCGTTCGCGGGCAGGAGGCGCAACCAGGTAGGTAGCATCCGCACGCGGAAGTAGCCGGTATAGTTCCATGGGAATATCCTCTTCCAGGAGTTTACGAATAAAGAAAGCTAACGTTTTCGCATCGCGCAAGAGTTGTTCCCGGTTGGGCTCCTGCTGGCGGTTCAAGATAGCATTCGAAGTGAGCCGGAAAGTATGCAGCCGGTTCTGCTCTGCAACAGAAAGACCGACCTTAGCCGCCACGAAACTGATTCGTGCGGAAAGGTCGGTCATCTGTAAACTTTCGTTTTGCATTTGCGCGCGACAAATACGCTCTAGCAAGTCGCGCATTTGCTTATATCCTACGGCAAGATAAGCATCTTCCGCCCGGCAAACTGCTAAAAGGATTTCATAAGATTCTATCGCTTCACTCTTCGGACAGGGCAACTTCATCTCCAGCTTCATCTTCAACTTCCTCTTCTGTTTTCTTCTTGTCCTTTATCATCAAAATACTCATCTCGTACAACAGATAAAGCGGAATAGCGACAACACTCAAGGTGAACGGATCTCCCGTCGGAGTAATAATAGCAGCAGCTATCACTATGATGACAACCGCATGACGGCGGTATTTCCGCAGGAAGGACTTGTTGACCACTCCCATTAAAGAAAGCAACCATGTAACCAATGGAAGTTCAAAAGCCAATCCCATGCAGAGAATCAGCATCATAAAATTGTCGATATAAGAATTGAGCGACAGGATATTCTCCACTTCCGAACTCAACTGATAAGTAGAAAGGAAACGGAGAGTCAACGGATAAACCATAAAGTAGCCCAACAGTACACCGATGAAGAACATCAGTGTTCCGATAGTCAATGCTTTACGCACGCCCTTTCTCTCATTCGGATAAAGGGCGGGATTGATGAAACGCCATATTTCAAAAAAGATATAAGGCATAGCCGTCACCACCGACATCCAAAATGCTGTCGACATGTGAATAAAGAAAGGAGCAGCCAAGTTGATATTGACCAGCTTCACATAAAATTGTTGCGTGAAGAAGTCATCGGTCAAATCAAATGTTTTACCGATATGCCGTAATAAATCGTAGAATATGAAATCATTGTGGCAAGGCGCAAGTATCACATGGTCGAAGAGGTAGGGCATAGCAATAAAATAGCCTATTGCCAATACAAACCAAACTCCAACTACCCGAAAAAGTACCTTACGCAGTTCGTCCAAATGATCCCAAAAGGTCATTTCTGCCATCCGTATGTTGTGCTCTTTTAGTTCTTAGAAGGATCTACAGGTTTGTCCAACTCGTCTTTAGCCTTGTTTATTTCATCTTTCGCTTCGTTCACACCGTCTTTGAAGCTCTTTACGCCTTTGCCTAATCCGCGCATCAGTTCAGGAATTTTCTTTCCACCAAAAAGAAGAAGGATAACCAAAGCGATAATAATCCATTCGGAACCACTGGGCAAAAAGCCTAACAATAATAAGTTTGTCATAAGTTTATTTGATATAAGAGGTTTTTAATAGTTGCTGCAAATATAATCATTTTCACCACAGATTACACGGATTCACACAGATTTATAGCTTATCTTTCGATTTATTTCTACTATATATTCTCTTCAATCTGTGTGAATCCGTGTAATCTGTGGTGAATTAATCCTGATAATATACCCGTTTCACCCGTGTCGATATACTTGTCAACACTTCATAAGGGATCGTTTCCAGCTTATCGGACAACACCGTAATCGGCAGATCATCACCGAAAATGATAGCCTGATCGCCTTCCCGACAATCAATATCCGTCACATCAATCATGCAAACGTCCATACAGATATTCCCCACATAAGGAGCTTTCTTTCCGTTCACCAGGCAATAGGCGTTGCCGCGTCCCAAGTGGCGGTTCAGTCCATCCGCATAACCGATAGGAATAGCTGCAATGCGTGAAGGACGTACCAAATGCCCCATCCGGCTATATCCTACCGTATCTTCTTGAGGAACATCCCGGATCTGAAGGATGGTGGTCTTGAGCGTACTTACATTATGTATTATCGAATTGTCTATCGGGCTGACTCCATAAAGTCCGATTCCCAAGCGCACCATATCGTACTGTGCTTCGGGGAAACGCTCGATTCCTGCCGTATTACAGATATGACGGAGAATCTTATGAGAGAAGGCGGCCTGCAATTCTTGCGAACCTTTCTCAAACAATTCAATCTGTCCGCGGGTGAAAGCGTCGAACTGTGACGAATCACTTCCTACAAAATGAGAAAATACCGAACGGGGAATCACCGCGCTCTGATTCTTCAGTCGACGGATAAGCAATGGAATATCCTCTACCGCAAAGCCCAAACGGTGCATACCTGTATCAAGTTTCACATGAATGGGGAAGTTGGTGATTCCTTCTTTCTCCGCAGCTTTGATAAGTGCGTCGAGCAGATGGAAATTATAGACTTCCGGTTCCAGTTTATAATCAAACATGGTTTTAAATGCGGTAAGTTCCGGGTCCATAATGATAATAGAGGCGGTAATGCCTGCCTTGCGGAGTTCGGAACCTTCATCAGCAACGGCTACGGCCAGATAATCGACATGGTGTTCCTGTAAACTCTTGGCAATTTCATACGAACCGGCTCCGTAAGCTGATGCTTTCACCATACAGATCATCTTTGTTTCCGGATGGCGAAGCATAGAACGGTAATGGTTCAAGTTGGCTACCATGGCTCCGAGATTTACTTCAAGAATGGTTTCATGTACCTTCAATTCGAGGGCTTCGGATACCAGATCAAAGTTGAACACACGGGAACCTTTCACCAGAATCACTTCCGAATGAAGCGATTTAAGTATATTGGATGCAAGGAGTGCTTCTGTATTAGGGAAGAAGTAGCGTTCGAGATCATCATCAAAACGAGCGGAACAAGAAGAGATCTCCTGCCCTACTCCAATCAGTTTATTGATACCTTTGCTCTGTACCAATTGTGCCACACGCCGATAAAGCGTAGCGGTACTTTGTCCGGTTTCCAGTATATCCGACAGGATAAGCGTCCGTTTCAAGCCTTTCTTTTCCGAACGGCGTACAAGGAAATCGAGAGCAATATCCAATGATGCCAGGTCCGAATTGTAGCTATCATTAATCAGTACACAGTTATTCTTCCCTTCTTTCACCTCCAGACGCATGGCAATCGGTTCGAGACGGGCCATCCGCTCGGTTATCTGGTCGGCAGGTGTCATCAGGTAAAGACAAGCTGCCAGACAATTCAGTGCATTTTCAATGGAAGCGTCATCGATGAAAGGAATACAGAAAGTATTATCCATCTCCAGATAACGATAGGATATAACGGTATGATCTTCTTTCTTGGTCACACGGCTGATATACAACGGGCGTTCAATGTCGGTACGGCTCCAGGCAATCTCACGTGCCGTCAGCATTGATTTTGCGACACAATTGCTGATTAACTCGTTATCACCGTTGTAAATCACGACATCACAGTCTTTGAAAAGCGTCAGCTTTTCCATGCATTTCTCCTGCAAGGAGAAGAAGTTTTCCTGATGGGCACCACCGATATTGGTCAGAATACCAATGGTAGGCTTAATCATTCGTTTCAAAGCTCCCATCTCCCCCATCTCGGAAATGCCGGCTTCGAAAATACCCAGTTCGGCTTCTTCAGAAAGTTGCCACACAGAAAGTGGGACTCCGATCTGCGAATTATAACTGCGTGGAGAACGAACGATGCAACGATCCGGGCTAAGCAACTGGTGCAACCACTCCTTCACAATGGTTTTTCCATTACTGCCGGTGATACCGATCACAGGGATCTTAAATTTATCACGATGTGTTTCGGCAAGCTTCTGCAAAGCTTTCAGAGGATTGGGAACGATGAGGAAGTTGAGAGTTGAGAGTTGAGAATTGAGAGTGGGCTGCGCACCATCATGCTGCATAGAACTCTCAACTCTCAACTCTCCATTCTCAACTTCTTTAAAGTCTTCTTCCGTAATTACAAAATTACGTACGCCCCGGTCATATAAATCGGGGATATAACGGGCTCCGCTATTTCGTTTGGTAGTTAAAGCAAAAAAAAGAGTTTCTTCCGGAAAACTCAAAGAGCGGCTGTCTGTTAGCAGCCAATCAATAGTCGCTTTATGTTTGCCCACACGGCGGGCACCGATACTTTTGGCTATGGATTCAATCGCATATGACATAGTTCTGTTTCTTTTTGAAAATCTAAGTACGGGTATTTTCCGATAAGTCGTTCTATTTTTAACACTATTTGTCCTAAAAAGCGTTGATACGCCTCTGACTCGGGATGAAAGGGTTTGTGCGCCAAGTCCCGGTGGATGTCTTGCACAGCTACGATAACCTGCTTTGTTTCAGAAGAAAAGAAGGTTTCGGAGAAGCGTTCCCACAGGTAACGAATCGCCAGAGGAGACGGATGCAACATATCGTCGGCATAGAAGCGATAATCACGTAATTCGTCCAATATGATTTCATAAGAGGGGAAATAGAACACTCGTTCCGGGAACAGTTGTTGCAATCGGTCGATGGCGAGTAGCAGAGTCGATTTGCTTAACTGGTTGGCGTGCATCCCGTCGCGTATATGACGGATCGGGCTGACTGTAAACAGCCATTTTAGTTCCGGATTCCGGGCGGCCATTTCGGTGATGAGTGCTGTATAATCTTCTACAATTTCTTCAACAGACAGAAGCCTACGATTAAATTTATTCTCAGGCAGTTTATGACAGTTAGACACTACCTTTCCCGTTTCTTTCTGCTCATAAACATAAGCAGTTCCAAAAGTCAACATCAGCCAGTCAAGTTTTTGCATAGCCTGATGAACTTGTAACAGCCGAATATTGATATTCTGCAATGTACTTTCCAAGGTAGGTCCAGAAAAAAGACCATGATGCATAGGACTATGCCAAAGGTCATTATGGAAAAACAAGTCACCCTTCTTATATACTTTTCTTTTTAAGATTTCAATCAGAACAGCAGAAAGAGAAGAAGGGTTGTAAAGAATACCAAAAGGATTCAAATCTAATTGAAATTTGGCATCTTTCAAAAAATTCCCTACATTTTGGACAAAGCAAGATCCCATCATGAGTATTTGTCCGGCATGAGTAATAGGCGGTAAACCAACAGGTAACTCTATTTGTGTACGGAAATCCATATTATTTTCTCTTTAAAAATTTCAAACTATTCTCCAAGCACTACCCAATACCCATATCGTTTGCTTCCTACGCGTTTTAATAAGCCCAACTCCTGTAAACGTGCCAAGTTATATTTTATACCATCGACTGTTATACCTTCAATATGACTATTTAAATCCGCCCGTGTGGCCTCCGGATGTTCTCTTAGATAACTTAAAATCATATTTTGGGCTTCTGTTAATTTCTGGGTAGTGTATTGGGTAGTAGATTGGGTAGTATGTTGGGTAGTATATTGAGCCGGTCTTCGTTCATTATCGGCACTATCTTCCATATTTATATTCTCCTGATAGTTCTTTTTAATAAACTGTACTTGAAAAGACAAACCAACCTCCTTCCAACATAAATCAATTTCAGGATAAGATTTCATTTCTTCAGCCACCATTTTCAATCCATTACCCCATTGGTCAATGATGCCAAGTCTTTTAAACACAGGAGCTATTACTTTATTTCTTGCATCTGATTGGCGGCTCTCCATTGCCGAATAATCAATAGAGGGTGGTAAAAGCCCAGGACTTGTGATCTCAACCATATCATCATATATGGCAACTTTGACATCTTTTCCTGTCAGAGAATAATCTCTATGTACAATCGCATTACGGATAATCTCCCTTATTGCCTTCACTGGATACTCCCAACGTGAAACCGTATATACTCCCTCTATATTTGCTGCTTTATTAATATGCCGAAGTACAAAGTTATAAGTTTCTTCCGCCTGTAACCCAATGTGGACAATAATGCTTTTTTGATCTAAAAACTCTTCCGTTCCTGTCCCTTTGAAACGGGCACATTCAACTTTGGCATTCGGAAACATAGAATTACGCAAATTATCATCCGAAAATAGAAGTAAAGCTTTTGTAGGATATTCTTTATCCTGTTCAGTCTTAACCAATTCCAGTTTACGAAGTACTTGAATATTTAAATCTTCACCTGTTTTCTCTTTGTAGAGTAACTTAAACCCACTTATATCCAATTCATCTGCGGACTTATCCATGACAACCTCACTATCAAAAGAAATATTTCTCCGTCTCCGCTCTAACTCTGCAATAATTGTTTCATCAGCTAGTTTATTGGTTGAACCAACCCTAATATAAGTTCCTTTCAGCTTCCCTTTATCTTTAAGATAGTAAGGGGGCATACTTCCACGATAAATACACACTTTAATAAGGTGTTTGTCCTCTATAGTTAAAAAAGAGACTTCAGGTAATATAATCGGATAACATCTATCATATATTAAATTACTAATTTGCTCTTCAATACGAGGTAATTCTTCTTCTGACAACCCTATTATCTGTCGCGGGTTATCATTGATACCTATATAAATTTCACCTCCCGCATCATTGGCAAAAGCCACTACAGTTTTTGCTAAATCAGAATTTGTAGGAAGCTCACCTTTAAATTCTAAACGCCGACCTTCAGACTGGTTTATAAGTTCATTAATAGACATCTATTGAATATATTGTTTTTTAAACTTTTTCTCGAAGCAAAAGTACAATAAAGATATGACAAATAATTGGAGAAGCAAAAGAACTTTCTTATCTTTGTCTTTATCTGATAATCAAACCAACAAACTGCAAAATATAATTATCCATAATATGAATAACATACAAGTTAGCCTAAAAGCAGATAACCAAAACGGAATACTATCCATACAAGGAGTTGATTTATTTAGTATCATAGATACCGACTGGAACTGGAACAATATTTCATTCATACAGGATTCTTGTGTAAGAGCTTTTTTTATACGTGCCAAAAAACTTCTGAACAATAATATTGCAGAAGAAGAAGATAATCAAGTCTTCAATGATGCATCTAAAAATTCAGAAGAAATAAATTCATATTATGAAAAAGAATTCGGCTATTCTGAATGGATACTACCAGAAACGGAAGATTATAATCCTAGTGATGAAACAGAAATAAACTACGATGTCGACGATTTAGATCGAACTGAAATAAATTTATCAATTCCATATTACAAAATTATTTGGCATGAAAGTATCTATCAATATATTTACGATAATTTGAATTTATGGGCTTACAAAATAGAAGAAGACATTAAAGTATATAAAGAACTTTGTAATATTATAGATAACATCCCTACAATTATATCCACTATTAAACATAAAAATAGTACTCCAAAAGCCATCCTAAGTCTGATGCAAAAGTTCAACATTAGTAAGCAGACTGCTGAAACGATTGTCAATATGAAGTTATATATATTGTCAACTTTAACGGTTGGTGATTGTGAAAACACTCTTCAATATAAAAAGGAATTGAGAGGAAGTGTAACTAAATTAATCATCTTAAAAAAGAAAATCACCGAAACGTACAGAGCAAATGAAAAAATCAAAAAATGACATAACTAATAATGGCTAGTTTATTAACATTTTCCAATATTTAAATAACCAGAATATGAAAAACTATTATTTTAAAGAACTCATAAGAGATAACATAAGAGATAATGACAAGGCAGAATTCATTGGCTATGGAAATCCTGATACTGATATTTTAATTATCGGCAAAGAATGTGCTATTGATCCCAAACATGACCCAGATAACATTTATGAGTTGAGTATAACAAAAAACGGAAAACAGTGGTTAAGTATTATAAATGATACAAACAAAATCCTGATAATGTACCTTCTTGGTTTCCTTGCCCTAGAGAAGAAAAATTCAGTCCATTATTCCCTTTTAAAGGACAACTATTCACTCAAGAAAAGAAAAGAAAAAATATGCGGACCAATACTACAAAGAAAAGAGATGAAAATCACGGAACCAATACGACATGGTATAACTATCAAAAACTTATAGATAAGATAAGGGCTATCGATAGTAATCATCCAGATAGAACAAAAAATGATGAAATAGACTTTCTAAAATATTGCTTTATTACAGAATTCAGTGGCATATGTAGTCCTTATAGCAAGAAAAGCCCCGAAGTCACAGAATCTATCAAAAATAGGACTACAAATTTATTGAATCACCCTTTTTTTAAGTCTTTTCCTATCATCATAATAGCTTGCGGTCATTATGTCCGCCAATATAAAGATATTATTGATTTACAGAAGTTATTTGAGGTTAAATGGGATGAACGCACAATCGAAGTTGAGAATAATTGGTATAATTTACATAAAGGAAACAACAAAATCCTCATTCATACAAATCAGTTATCAATGAATATTTCTAATCAATTATTGGATGAAATAGCCAAAGAGTGCCAACCATTATTTAAAGGAATAAAACAAGAAGACATACATGTAAAATGATTAGTTCATTGATAAAAAGTAACCATTTAGATTAACTGGATAGTTAACCTACTCTCATTTATTCATTTATTATTGGTACTACAGACTGATTAGACAGTAGGAAACAAAATAAGTTTTTCGCCGAAAAGGAGGTCGAATATACTTTCTTTTCGTATTTTTGCACTAAATTTCCTAGAATCATGAATAGTGAACCAACATATAACTTGTTAAACTCCATCAATTACCCCGAAGACCTACGTAAACTAACCGTAGAGCAACTGCCGGAAGTATGCGGTGAACTAAGGCAAGACATTATTAAAGAACTCTGCTGCAACCCCGGACACTTCGCCGCCAGCCTGGGGACCGTGGAACTAACCGTAGCTCTGCACTACGTCTACAATACACCATACGACCGTATTGTATGGGACGTGGGACATCAGGCATACGGCCACAAAATTCTTACAGGACGCCGTGAAGCATTTTCCACAAACAGGAAACTCGGAGGAATCCGCCCTTTCCCATCTCCGGAAGAAAGCGAATATGATACTTTCACGTGCGGACACGCTTCCAATTCGATTTCTGCCGCTCTCGGTATGGCTGTCGCAGCCGCCCGGAAAGGAGACGCCAAACGCCATGTAGTAGCCATTATCGGCGACGGATCAATGAGTGGCGGACTGGCTTTTGAAGGACTGAACAACGCATCTGCCACGTCGAACAACCTGCTCATTATCCTGAATGACAATGATATGGCAATCGACCGCAGCGTAGGAGGCATGAAGCAGTATCTTTTCAACTTAACGACTTCCAACCGCTATAATCAGCTACGTTTCAAGCTCTCGCGCATGCTGTTCAAGCTTGGCATTTTAAACGAAGAACGCCGCAAAGCGCTCATCCGTTTCGGAAATAGCCTGAAATCAATGGCGGCACAGCAACAGAATATTTTTGAAGGGATGAATATCCGTTACTTCGGTCCGATAGACGGACACGACGTAAAGAACCTGGCAAGAGTATTACGTGATATCAAAGATATGCAAGGACCTAAAATCCTGCACCTGCATACTATCAAAGGAAAAGGATTCGGACCGGCAGAGAAACACGCTACCGAATGGCATGCTCCCGGCAAATTCGATCCCGTCACCGGCGAACGTTTCATTGCCAACACCGAAGGAATGCCCCCGCTTTTCCAGGACGTATTCGGAAATACACTGGTGGAACTTGCCGAAGCCAACCCGAAGATTGTCGGTGTCACTCCCGCCATGCCCAGCGGCTGTTCGATGAATATACTAATGGAGAAAATGCCGAAACGCGCTTTCGATGTCGGTATTGCCGAAGGACATGCGGTTACCTTCTCCGGAGGAATGGCTAAAGACGGACTGCAACCGTTCTGCAATATCTATTCTTCTTTTATGCAACGGGCGCATGATAATATCATCCACGACGTAGCGATTCAGAATCTCCCAGTTGTTTTGTGTCTCGACCGCGCCGGACTGGTTGGCGAAGACGGTCCTACTCATCACGGAGCTTTTGATATGGCATGTTTACGCCCGATCCCTAATCTGACTATCAGTTCCCCGATGGACGAACATGAATTACGTCGCCTGATGTATACGGCACAATTGCCGGACAAGGGACCGTTCGTGATCCGCTACCCCCGTGGACGCGGCGTACTGGTGGACTGGAAATGTCCGCTGGAAGAAATTCCGGTAGGAAAAGGACGGAAACTGAAAGAGGGTAGCGACCTTGCAGTGATTACTATCGGACCGATAGGAAACGTAGCCGCCCGTGCCATCACCCGGGCAGAAGCAGATTTAGGTCTGTCCATCGCCCATTACGATTTACGATTCCTGAAACCGCTGGATGAAGAATTGTTGCATGAGGCAGGACGTAAATTCCAACGTATCCTGACCATCGAAGACGGAATTATCAAAGGCGGTATGGGTAGCGCTGTCCTCGAATTTATGGCAGACAACGAATACAAACCGACCGTGAAGCGTATCGGTATCCCTAATATATTTGTAGAACATGGGGCAGTTGCCGAACTGTACCAACTGTGCGGCATGGATGAAGAAGGGATTCTGACTAAAATAAAAGAATTTATCAATTGACATGAAGATTATTATTGCCGGTGCCGGCAACGTAGGCACCCATTTGGCCAAACTGTTATCGCGCGAAAAGCAAGATATTATCTTGATGGATGATGACGAAGAGAAACTAAGTGCTCTTAGCGCCAACTTTGACTTGCTGACTGTTGCCGCTTCTCCTTCTTCCATCTCCGGATTGAAAGAAGTGGGCGTCAAAGAAGCCGACCTGTTCATCGCAGTCACACCGGACGAAAGCCGCAACATGACTGCCTGTATGCTGGCTACCAACCTGGGAGCCAAAAAGACAGTGGCGCGTATCGACAACTATGAATATCTTCTACCCAAAAATAAAGAGTTTTTCCAGAAGCTAGGAGTAGATTCTCTGATTTACCCGGAAATGCTGGCTGCTAAAGAAATCGTATCTTCCATGCGCATGAGCTGGGTACGCCAATGGTGGGAATTCTGTGGAGGTTCGCTGGTTCTGATTGGTACGAAGATGCGCGAAAAGGCTGAAATCCTGAATATACCGCTGCACCAATTAGGCGGTCCCAACATTCCTTACCACGTAGTGGCCATCAAACGCGGAACGGAAACGATTATCCCTCGCGGAGACGATGTTATTAAATTGCATGATATTGTTTATTTCACCACTACCCGCAAATACATTCCTTATATACGTAAGATAGCCGGCAAAGAAGACTATGCTGACGTACGCAATGTAATGATTATGGGAGGTAGCCGTATCGCAGTCCGTACCGCACAATATGTGCCGGACTATATGCAGGTGAAAATAGTAGATAATGACCTGAACCGTTGCAACCGTCTGACAGAGCTACTGGATGACAAAACAATGATTATCAACGGAGACGGTCGCGACATGGACCTGCTTATCGAAGAAGGGCTAAAGAATACCGAAGCATTTGTAGCCCTGACCGGCAACTCGGAAACGAATATCCTGGCCTGTCTCGCCGCCAAACGCATGGGAGTGGAAAAGACGGTGGCAGAAGTGGAGAACATCGACTATATCGGTATGGCAGAGAGTCTCGACATCGGCACGGTTATCAATAAAAAAATGATTGCTGCCAGCCATATCTACCAAATGATGTTGGACGCCGACGTGTCTAATGTAAAATGCCTAACTTTTGCCAATGCGGACGTTGCAGAATTCACCGTACCGGAAGGAGCCAAAATAACCAAACACCTGATTAAAGACCTGGGACTTCCCAAAGGCACCACCATCGGAGGAATGATCCGTAACGGAGAAGGTATCCTGGTGACAGGTGATACGCAAATCCGCCCCGGCGACCATGTAGTCGTATTCTGCTTAAGCATGATGATTAAAAAGATTGAGAAGTTCTTTCACTAAGTATCAACAAATACTTGTATATGATTAACTCGAAGATGATATTCCGGATTCTGGGTTTTCTGCTTCTGATAGAAACAGTTATGCTATTATGTTGTGGGGGTGTTTCTCTTTTTTATAAGGAGAATGACTTGCAGAGTTTTCTGGTTTCATCGGCTATTACCACTAGCATCGGTATTCTGTTGCTCGCCATCGGGAAAGACGCAGTGAAATCCCTGAATCGCCGTGATGGATATGTCATAGTCAGTGTAGCATGGGTCACCTTTTCCCTTTTCGGAATGTTACCTTATTATATAGGAGGGTATATCCCAAGTGTTACGGATGCATTTTTTGAAACGATGTCCGGGTTCAGCAGTACGGGTGCCACCATCTTGAATAATATAGAGTCAATGCCTCATGGAATACTTTTTTGGCGGGCTATGACGCAATGGATAGGCGGTTTGGGTATTGTATTCTTCACCATTGCCGTTCTGCCGATTTTCGGTGTGGGTGGGATTCAGGTGTTTGCAGCAGAAGCCAGCGGTCCTACTCATGACAAAGTGCATCCCCGTATTGGTATCACTGCCAAATGGATTTGGGGTATTTATGCCGGAATGACAGGGACATTGATTGTCTTATTAGTATTTGGAGGTATGAGTGTGTTTGACAGTATATGCCATGCTTTCACGACAACCAGCACTGGCGGATTTTCTACCAAACAAGCAAGTATCGAATATTATCATTCACCCTATATAGATTATGTAATCTCTATTTTCATGTTTCTTTCGGGCATCAACTTCACGCTATTACTGTTGATGTTCAATGGAAAAATAAAGAAGTTCATTCATGATGCAGAGCTAAAGTTCTATTTCTGGTGTGTCTCTTTCTTTACTATATTTATTGCAGTCTGGCTTCATCAGACTTCTTCTATGGAGATAGAAGAGGCGTTCCGTAAATCACTTTTCCAAGTGATTTCCTTGCAAACTTCTACGGGATTTGCCACAGCCGATTATATGCTTTGGCCTTCTATTCTTTGGGGATGCCTTGTAATAGTGATGATCATCGGAGCCTGTGCCGGCAGTACAACAGGAGGTATAAAATGTATTCGTATGGTTATCCTGTTTCAGGTTGTGAAAAACGAATTCAAACATATTCTTCACCCTAATGCCGTGCTCCCGGTGCGAGTTAACAAACAGGTTATTTCTCCTTCCATCCAGTCTACAGTATTGGCCTTTACTTTTTTATATGCAGTCATCGCTATCATCAGCATACTTATCATGATGGGGCTGGGAGTCGGTTTTCTGGAATCAATCGGAACCGTAATCTCAAGTATGGGTAATATGGGACCGGGACTCGGTACATGCGGCCCGGCTTTTTCATGGAGTCAATTGCCTGATGCCGCCAAATGGCTGCTTTCTTTTTTAATGCTCTTGGGACGTTTGGAATTGTTTACAGTATTACTACTTTTCACTTCCGATTTCTGGAAAAAGAATTAAGAATTCAATAAAGGTAGTCTCTTTAATGCAAAAGCTACAATAAGACATACATTATCAAGCTATTACAAAGAGTACTTATCTATTCATATATTCTCAACGATACTCACTGTAATGAGAAAAAATACTCATCGCAATGAGAAAAAGTTCTCATTACAGTGAGAATTCTTTCTCATTACGGTGAGTATTCTATCGTATTTGTACGTTGTTATCGCATCATATCTTTCTAAGTAAAATCTTTCTTACAACAGGCTTATTTATTTCATAAATCTTATTGATAAGAACATCCATTTCCTGTTGGCGAGCATCACGGACAGCTTCAAACATCATCTTTGAATACATATCACGACGTCCCTTCAACCAAACGTTTTTATCCAAGTTTTCATCCATCACCTCGATCGCTTTTCTGTCGTCAGCATACAACAATCCCTTTTGCTGGAAAAAGCCGAATTCACACCACGCATATTCTCTGAATGTTCTTTCAATTTCCCAACGATATTCATTCAGGTGCATCACCGTCAATGCTTGTTGGTACTGGGGAGTTTTGGATTCAGCAGCAAGATTAATGCCCTTTGCCAGTTCATCTCCACTCCAAGTTCCAATTTCTTCATCGTCTATCAACAACTTATAATTGCCTTTTAGTCCTGTTACTTTCAACGTTTCACGGTTCATCTCTTCCATAAAAGGAACAACTTTCAGCACTTCTGCCTGGCTCTTTTTCTGTCCCCAACCACGAGCAATAGTATCTAAAGGATAAGGAAGAGCTTCTGCCAAATAGTCAAAACTCAAATCTTTTCCATTCTTCTTTATATTTGAAACGGTACAATTTTCCGACTTAACGGCTTGTTTTTTATTAGCATTAATCTCCATATCCGCTACTTCCTTACCTACAAATCCCTGGGCTTTCAGGAAAAGATAGGCCATTACCATGTGTCCGTCGTTATCGGGATGAATACGGTCACTGCCACAAAGGGTAAAGGTAGGATCTTTCTGCTGATATTGCTGATTAATAGCTGTCATAGGAGCATTTAAATCGGTAAATTCCCAATTATTCTTAGCTGCCGATTCTTTCTGATATTCAACAAGCCGTTTGATGGTTTCATTTTTTGTCTTGAACGGTGTATTCTCTTTGAGTTGTACGGTTTCATCATACGGAGAAGTCCCGACCATCACGATACGGGTATCAGGAAGATCTTTAAAACGTTTCTCCATCTGCTGGTAATTCTTTATACTTTCCTGATATTTCTGCTCACCGAATTCTTTGGGCTTATCACCGTTATATTCAAAATATCCGGAATCATTCATACCAAAAGTAACCATCAACACGGAAGGTTTCATCGCAAAAATATCACCATCCAGGCGTTTATTCATATCATACGCCGTATCTCCACCAATACCACCGTTGAAAACACGGATAGGCATATCCGGAAAACGAGACATATAATATAACCAGATGTATGAATGGTAATGCCCACCATCCGTTATACTATTTCCCAGGAACACTGCTCTCTCACCCTCCTTAAAAGGTTTCACAGTTTGTGCAAACGCAGCAGTACATGTCATACAAGCCGCTGCAATCAATACAAAAAGTTTTTTCATGTCTTAATTTCTATTTTATAAACTGTTATTTTCATTATGAACGTTTTCTTTATTTTTTGAGAGGATCATATACGGCAACTGCCACGCGTGAATCGGCACAGCCATAATATAAGAACCATTTCTGATTGTGGAATACAAGCCCTTCTATAAATACGGTTCCGGCTGGATATTGTCCGCTCTTTTCAAAGTCTGATTCGGGAATATAGAAAGGTTTATCCAAGCGATCGATTAGTTTAGTAGGATCTTTGGCATCAAATAAGGCTTGTCCGGCGCAATAAGAGTTGGCTGTATACAGTGTGTCTCCTTCTGCGCCCGATTTATTTTTGCCGTTATAAAATAAAAGGATTCCTTTGTCAGTCAGGATGGCAGGAGGACCACATTCGGTCAGGTCACTGTCGAACTTACCTGCGCGGGGAGTCATCACTTTCAGGAATTCTCCATTTTCATCCAACATCGGTTCCCAGTTGACAAGGTCCGTGGAAGTGGCTACATTCACAAACTTTTCTCCCCAGTACATCCAGTATTTGCCGTCAATCTTGGCAATCACTTGTTTGCCGTCAATTAATTTGGTTACGATAGAGGCAGATTTGGAAAATTCATCCATGAATCTTCCGTTGTATGCTTTTGCGAAAGCCGGTCCATGTTTTTCCCACGTTTGAAGATCGCGCGAGGTGGCCACTGCCAAACGTGCCTGTTTGCGGTTCCATTGTGTGTAATGCATTACGTAAAGCCCGTCTTCTGTTACAGCAACACGTGGGTCTTCGCAACCGCCGGGATTTTCCAGTTCTTTCTGACTGTCGTCTGCCGGATAAAATACAGGTACGGACATTCGTTTGAAGTGTAGTCCGTCGTCAGAAGAGGCATATCCCAAACGGGAGGTACGTGATCCGATACCGATTGCCGAGTTGTCTTCAGCCCGGTAGAAGACTACTACTTTCCCATCATAAACAGTAGCAGCGGGATTAAACGTATCACTCGCTTCCCATGCTACTGACTCCTGTCGCATCGGACAATAGAAAAAGGTAGTAGTGTCAGGAGAAATAATCGGATTAATTCCTTCCGGACGCTGGAAATCTGCCCACGCCCAATCCGGGAATTCTGCTGTTTGCTTCTTCTCGCCACAGGAAGTGATTAATGCGGCAGCCATCAGTAGATAAGCTATGTTTTGTAGTTTTCTTTTCATTTTCACGTTTGATGTTATAAATAAGTGCTCTTACAAAATTATCTTATATCATAAATTTATATACCTCGTTGATTTGCTTTAAGGGAAAGAGGGAGGCGTCACTTTAGTTCCCCACTTCACGTCAGGCTTGGACGAAGTAGTGTATTCTATTGTAGCCCCATTATTCAGTTGATCCCAATCGATCCATGTACTGTCATACGGTTTACCGTTTAGCTTCATGGACTTGATATAAATATTCTTTTCCGAACCGCCTTTTATCACCATATCCCCTTTCTTTAAATGAACTTTCACGGATGAGAATATCGGAGTGTTCACCGTAAAGCCTCCCACTCCCGGTATTTCGGGATAAAGACCGATACAAGCGAACACATACCAGGCGCCCATCGTCCCTAAATCATCATTGCCCGGCAAACCATCAATTTTACTTGAATACTGTTCATTCAATACACGGTTAATAATCTCCTGTGCTTTATAGGGAGTTCCGACCCAGTTGTATATCCAAGGAATGTGAAAACTCGGTTCATTGCCGGAAGCGAACCAGGCATCATTATAGCCGGCATCCAGACGAGTAAAGAATTCATCCAGGCGTTTTTCTGCCGCTGCTTTGCCTCCGATAATTTCTATCAGTCCGGCAATGTCGTATGGCACCATCCAGAAATAATTCTTATAGGTCGATTCACGGAAATCTTCAGTCAGTGGTTTCCACGAACCATCCGGATTACGTGATTGCAACCATCCGGTTTCCGGGTTATACAGATTCTTCCATGAACGTGCGAAATGGAAATAACGCCAGCTTGCAAACTCATCTCCTACGGCATGTAAGGCAAATTGTGCGATTGCAAAATCAGCGGAAGTATATTCTAGTTGTATAGAAGCGTTGTAATATCCTTTATCCAAATACTGTTTCAGTCCCGGACGAGCCTCAACCTCCTGTGACATTGCTCCCGGTTCTTCCGCTCCTTTTCTCATGGTTTTGAAAATCGGTTTCGGGTCATAATTGCGGGCACCAAAAGCGTAAGCATTGGATATCAGGATAGGAGTCGGATCTCCTTGCATCACGCCGGTCTCTATATTAGCCATCACCCAACGCGGGAAAGCACCACCTGCTTCTTCGGCAAACAATTGGTGAGAAATAACAATATCAGAGACTACTTCAGGATCAAGGATTGACAATAGTTGAACCTGTGTACGATAGGTATCCCAGTTGCTAAAAGAAGTATAGTGCTTGGAACGTGATTTATGCACTTTGAAATCAGCTCCCATGTATTCCCCATTCACATCACTACATACGTTCGGGTGAATGAATGAACGATACAGATGGGTATAAAATTGAGTGGTACGATCCGGATTGGTTCCTTCTACTTCAATCTTACCCAAATAATGATTCCATTTGGATTCTGCCTGATTCTGAATCTGCAGGAAATCCCATCCGGTATTCTCCGCTTTCAGATTCTCGCGTGCATTTTCTACTGATACATAAGAAACCCCAATCTTATATTGGATATTTTTCTTCTTATTTACATCAAAAGTAAAATAGACTCCGGAGTATTCTCCTTCAGCAAAAGTCGTGTTCGGCTTCAGTTCATTTCTTTTCCATGTTCCCGATTCCAACGCATCCGTATCAAACTCTGCTACAAAATAGACTTTATGCGGTGTACGGAGTCCACAGAAATTACCACCTTCTGCATATCCTTCACACTTATTCGGTGCAGTAATAACGATGGCGGCCTGCTCTATCGGAGTAGCGGAAATACCTCCACCGATAATTACCGTACCATATTGCTGATCGGCCGGATATTCATAACTCGCCATACCAGTTCTTTCGGTCACAGTCAGTTTAGCTTTGATGTCTTCCTGCACCATTGCCTCATAATAACCTGCATGTCCTTTTTCTTCAGAGATATTGATACGATAGTTGAGAATATTGTCCGGAGACATCTTCAGTTTGCCTTTTACCGGAAAAGTAGGGAAGTTGCCCATGTGTTCGCAACCGCCGCCACTCAATTGGTTGATGACGAATCCGGAACGTTTGGAAAAGTAAGAGGGGGTAAACTGCACCATTCCATAAGGGTAGGTGGCTCCGGGATAAAGATATCCCGAAGTCAGACCCACACCTTTCGTTCCTATCAGGGTATTTACCTGACGGGAATAATTACTCCCGGCGCTCTGCGCCGAGAGACTCCCCCACCCTCCAATCAAAACCAATAATAAACCTGTTAAAACTTTATTTTTCATACTGTATTCTCGTTACACTTTTTAGTTTCTTATTCTTTCGACAAAGAGAAAGGAGCGGCATACTTCGACGTACATCGTTCTTTATTCGGCTGACTCCCCATTTCGAAGCGGATGATTCCTCCGTCTGCTATATCGTCGTATCTGATAAAATTCTTATCCAACACACGTCCATTTAAGGTAGCAGACTGGATATAGAGATTCTCTTTACTATTGTTGTTCGCTTCAATCACGAATTTATTGCCGTTTTCCATCGTTATAGTAGCTTTCTTAAATAACGGACTGCCAATTACATACTCATCCGTACCCGGACAAACGGCATAAATGCCTAATGAGCTCAAGATATACCATGATGACATACCGCCTTGGTCTTCGTCTCCCGGATATCCTCTTTCTGTGGAATTATACAATCTTTCAACGATCTGGCGTACCCAATACTGGGTTTTCCACGGTTGACCGGCATAGCTATACAGATAAGGCATGTGCTGAATCGGCTGATTGCCGTGTGCATATTGTCCCATACCTGCCAGTTCCATTTCTTTCATTTCATGGATCACTCCTCCGTAAGTTCCCGGTTTAATAGTGCTGGGAAGGGCGAATACCGAATCCATTTTGGTCGTAAATCTTTGGTCGCTTCCGAACAAGTCTATTAATCCTTCTACATCATGGAATACGGACCAGGTATAATGCCAAGCATTACCTTCGCAGAAAGGTCCACCCCACTCCAACGGGTCAAACGGTTCCTGCCATTTACCATCGACGCCTTTTCCACGCATAAAACCGATAGACGGATCGAATACGTTTTTATAATTATACATCTGACGGGCAAAGACTTCCTGATAATGTTTGTTTCCAGTCATCTTAGCCAGTTGGTAGCCACAGAAATCATCGTATGCATATTCCATTGTCTGTGCACTCGATCCCATTGATTCCGGATAAGGAACATATCCCAGTTCAAAATATTCTTTCCAGAAACCGCGTCCGTTGGCGCCTCCCCAAGGACCTTTATTCATGGCTTCGTGTGCGTATGCTTTCAAAGCTTTCTCCGGATCAAAAGTCCGAATCCCTTTTGCCCACGCATCTGCTAGTAATGAAATGGAATGATTACCCAACATTCCTCCTGTTTCTCCGGGAGCTGACCAGGAAGGTAACCATCCGCATTGTTCTTGTGCGGCAAGCAAGGCATTCATGTAACGTCCCTGCATAGTAGGATGCAGAATATTAGTTAATGGAAATTGAGAACGGAAAGTGTCCCAGAATCCATTATCAGTATACATATATCCGTCATATACTTTACCGTCATAAGGACTATAGTAATAAGGTTCTCCGTTTGCTTTACGTTCATAGAATTTGCGTGAAAAGAGATTGGCACGGAAAAGGCAGGAGTAGAAAGTTTTCATTTGTTCGTCTGTTCCACCTTCTACCTGGATTCGGTTCAATAATTCATTCCACGTTTTATGTCCACGTATTTTGGTGGTTTCCAAATTCTTATCTTTACCCAGTTCGTCGTTCAGTGTAATCACAGCCTGCTCTGCGCTGATATAGGAAGAAGCAGCCTTTGCCTGTACTTTCGATCCTTTCTTAAATTTGATATAAGCACCATAGCCTTTGCCTTCTCCTTCCAACTTTTTAGGGAAAATCTCATCTTTCTGATTTTCCCACATACCGTAATCCTCAAATGCTTTGTCGAACTGCACTACAAAGTAACTACGGAATGTCTTAGAGTTATTTACAAAACGTTGGTTATTCACCCAACCGGAAATTTGTCTCTTAGCCGGATCAATCTTGATTTCACTCATATCTGTATATCCGTCAATTACCAGATAGGCGTCTTCGGTAGAGGGATAAGAAAAGCGTAAATGTACACCACGAGTAGTTGGAGCCATCTCGGTTGTAATTCCATTATCCAGCATCACTTTATAATAATGCGGCTTGGCTATTTCATTATCATGGCTGAACTTCGTTGCCCGCATCTCCTGATTTACAACTAATTTCCCCACCATCGGCATAAAAGAATACACTGCATAATCACTCATCCACGGACTGCATTGATGGGATTGGCAGAATCCTCTGATTTTATCTACTGCATATTGATACTTCCAGCCTTCTCCATTCTTACCGGTTTGTGCAGACCACGTATGCATGGCATAAGGCATACCGGTAGTAGGATATGTATTTCCATAACTTAATCCAAAATGAGAATCAGTACCCTGCAACGTATTGACGTATTGCACCAAGTCTTTCATTTGGGCATATATTCCTGTCGAAATAAAAAGAAAGATTACTAGATAAATTAGTTTTCTCATGGTTATTCTTTAATGTGTAACGTACTATTTTTACTGATAAATAGATTGAATGAATCATTTATTGTCGAAAGTGATTCCCGGCCAATCATCCGTACGGAATGGAGATGCCGGAAGATTGGCTCCATTATACAAATTACAGATCGGATTATCAGCCCATGCGTATCTAACAGCTATCGGGAAAGCAACTTCCGGTGAAGATACAACGATGGTATTACCCTCAATCACAGCATCAGCCCAATGAAATTTATGATCAACACCGGCAATGGTAAATCCCTTTATTACTTCGTTATTTGCAGTCTTCAACCCACCATCTGTATGTTTGAAATAAATACGGATCTTATTACCTTCCATCTGATACGTATCATACATTGGACCGGAATATGGTATTTTCTCACCATAAGTCTGTGCCCGCGCAGCCAATGCCAAACGTCTGCCGACTTCCTGCTTATTTTTCGGATGAATATCAAAAGCATCACCTATATCAATTGTCACAGCCATTCCTGTATTTGCAAGATGCAATGTTCGTGTTTGAGCTTCTCGCAATTCAGCCCAAGTTGCATCCACTGGAGCTGTCTGTTGAGCTGTGAAACTTGCCAGTTGCACCATGTAAAATGGGAAGTCATATCCCCAACGATCCCGCCAGTCTTTTATCATTAATGGCATCAATTCACGATATCGATATGCCTGTCCTGTGTTAGCTTCTCCTTGATACCAAATCGCCCCTTTTATACTATAAGGAATCAACGGATTCAGCATCGCATTAAATAAGAAGGCAGGAATATTCGGTTCATTGGCTGTATTAACAGGCATCTGTGGAATATCCTTAATATTCAAAGAAATCTGATACTTCCAATCACCGGCCAATGATATGACATCTGATTGAGAACGATGAAGTGAAATACTTTCAGGGCTTCCATTTATACCACCTGTACCTCCTGTATCCATAACACGCACAGCAATTACCGCTTTACCACTTTTCACCAACTCTTTGGGTATCTTATAGCTTCTAGGGGACATCCATCCCTCGGTGTGTCCTACTTGCACGCCATTGAAATAGGTAAAATCATTATCATCAATTACTCCGACATTCAACGTCAGTTCTTTGCCCTCCCATTTCGCCGGAATATCTATTGTTTTTCTGAACCAAACGATACCATTAAATCCTTTCAAACCTTGCTCTTGCATCAAACCAGGCACTCTCATTGTTTTCCATGCACTGTCTTCAAAGTCTGTAACTGTCCATACGGCTCTGCCATCCACAAATCCTTTATCAATCTTTTCAATCTCCTTTTTCCAATCTTCCACATCTGAATGAAATTTCTTTTCACGATCTTCGGATGAAATCGGAAGTTCTTTCAAAACATCAAGTTTCTTCTGCATATCCGGCATTGTTGCTAAAGCCTCTTTACTCGTCCATGTCTCAATATAGGTACCTCCCCAAGAAGTATCTATCAAGCCGATTGGCACATTCTGATACTTATGTAAATCACGTCCGAAAAAATAACCGGCTGCCGAAAAGTCTGCTACACTTTTTGATGAACAAACCTGCCAACCATTTCCTGCTGCTTTAATGTCATTTATTGGTAATGGACTTGTTGCTTTCTCTACCAATAAGAAACGAATATTCGGATAATTGTCCGCCTCCTCTTTTTCTTGCTGATAGTTCATCACTTTACCCCAACCTTCTACCTGCATTTCCATATTGGATTGGCCGGAACATACCCATACCTCTCCGATCATCACATTAGAAAGTTTCACTTTTTTCCCATCGGAAATTATAATATCATAAGGTCCTCCAGCTGCCGGAGTGGCTACTTTTGTATTCCACTTACCTCGCGCATCAGCCTGAACTGTATATTTCTTCTGATCCCATGAAGTAGTGATTACTATTTCCTTATTGGGTTTAGACTCACCCCATATAGGAGCTTGTGTTTGTTGCTGCAACACCATGTTATCCGAAAATATCGGAGATAGTTTTATCTGTGCAAAGGCATTACCTCCACACATCAAACACCATAATACACAGATCAAAGTCTTATTCATTACCGTTTTTCATTTTTATTAATTAGCATAAAATTATAATTTATGAACGAATAAAAGTTCATTTGCCACTAACTTGATGTCACATTTTACCCTTAAAATAATAAAAAAGAACCATTTCTTATTCTAATCTAAGAAATGGTTCTTTTTTATTATTTATAATGACTAAAGTCTATTCTTCATAAACTTTCTCCCAATTATATACACGGTAGAAGTAAGGACGATAATAGTCTGCACTACCTACAGCATTGAAGTTATCTCCCCAATCCTTAGCATCATTATTCGTGGAAAAGACCAATTCGCCATTACGCGATAGATGAGGATGCAAGTTTACCATATATAAGTTACCATACTCTTGTGGTCCTAACTTATCAAGGGTATTTGGAATGTTGAATAATGATTTCCGCTCGATAAAAGGTCCATACGGCTTATCACTTCGAAAAATATACATTTCATGCCCAAACCATTTAGACTGTGCCACCATATAATAACTATCACCTTTCTTAAATACCCAAGGCATACTACAATCCGTTTCTTGAATTCTTGAACGAGAAATCTCTTCTTGAGTAGGATAAGTATGTTGCCATATATACTGTCCCGATGCATCACACACATAATATTCCCATGGACTATCTAAATCATGTGTTGTAGAACGAGCCACTACAATATCATAATTATTATATGTACCATATAAATAAGTATGTCCATCTTCATCCTCCCATAAAGTAGAACCGAATCCATATATATCCACCGGATTAAAATTATGATTTGCACTCAACATTTTCATATAGTTTCCATCACCCGGTTTTCCCTCCAAACTATATATAGCCAAACAGATTCCCTCATGTCTCATTTGGTTATTTGGATCCGTATTATCCACCCCATTCCAAAGAACTTGTAGTTGATTATTATATACTGTAGCGTCACCAGCCCAATATAACCAATCCTGATCTATTTCCCCCTCCTGAATCTGCGCTTCCGTAAGTCTTGAAGCTTTGGGATTACGAATATGAGTACGTGCCTGATAATAACGCCGAGCCTTAGGATCATTTGTTTGAATAAAATCCGCTAACCAAATCAAATTTTCATCCTCATCGCCCGGAGTCTGTACCATAATAGTATTACGCGGAAAATTCACTTTATTTCCATCACGTAATCTCTGTTCTCCATCAATAACACCATACCAACTATCATTGAATGACCAAAATGCATTTCCGTCAGGTAACAGAGTAGTCAATACTCCATCACCGCCATTCCATCCCAAAGTACGGGTAAATAGTTTATCGTATTTTTTATCTTTATAAACAACAACACGATCATCCGGTTGTCCACCCAATAATTCTAGTTCCCATGCAGGATCAACATCAAAAGCTGGATCTTCCTTATATTCCAAAGGTACAGCATCAAAATCACTACAAGCCCCAAATGTTCCCAACAATAAAGGGAGTAATAGCAACTTTCCAATTCTATATTTATTCATAATCTTATCTATTTTATCATTTATTTAGAATGTCAATTGCACACCAAGATTCAGTACACGCTGATTCATATAAGCATCACCTGCCGTATTCGTACTAATTTCCGGATCTTGCTGATATTTATTATAGTTTGTAAATGTAAGCAAGTTATAAGCACTCATATAAAATCGAACATTATCAATAAATTTAGGTAACACTTTTTTATCAAGCTGATATCCCAAATCGATGGTCTTCAAACGAATATACCATGCATCAACCAGCCAAAAGTCAGACATATAGGCACCCGAACTATTAATCGTAGAAGGATTACTCGTCAAACGAGGAAAATCGATTTCCTCACCATTCTGATAACGGTCCAACGTCCATCGTCTTGTATGAATTGGTTGGAATTGGCTTTTAAATGGTTCAATACCTGTACCAACCACACTAAAACTATAGTTGAAAGAGCCTTGAAATAAAATATTGAAACTAAATCCTTTCCAATATCCACCAAAAGACCAACCCAAAGTAGTATTAGGCAAATTAGGCTTTCCTATGGCTGATTTATCATAGTCATCAATAATTTTATCTCCATTCAAATCCTTATATTTCAAGTCACCAGCCTGAATGGGCACATCTAGATTAGGAACAGCTGGAGCATCTTCAGCCCCACTTTTTATTTTTTCAATATCTTCTGGTGTATAATACCCAAGACAAGTATATCCAAAGGTTTGTCCTATAGGTTTTCCAGTCTGAGCCAACCATGGATATTTTTGTTGTGCCTCCGCTTTATATTCAACCTTATTTTTTGCATAAGAGAATACGAAATTTGTATTAAAATCGACCTGTCCCAAACGTGTTTGAAAACCTAACTGTCCATCTATACCTTTATTCGAAGTTCTAGCCACATTGGTAGGCGCAAGCCCAACACCTAAGATCAAAGGAATATCATTTTTTGCAACCAACTGATCATAACGTTTATCATAAAAATAATCAATAGTAAATGATATTTTATCAAATAAGTTCATATCCAATCCAATATCAAACTTCTTTGCTTTCTCCCAAGTAACATGATTATTTCCCAGATCTCCTTCTTTATATGAATCATAAGCCTGAGGAACTTCCCCAAAATAAGACGCATCACCTTTATTATACACCTGGCGATATAAATAACGATCACCTGTAGTTACATCTGAACCTACTATACCATAAGAAGCACGAATCTTCAACAATTGTACATTTTTAAAACGTTCAGCAAAAAAAGGTTCTGCAGAAATTACATATCCTACCCCAACAGCAGGAAAGAATCCAAAACGATTATCCTTTCCAAAACGGTCAGTTCCATTATAAGCTGCATTAAAATCTATCAAATATTTATTTTTATATTTGTAACTGATGGTTCCTGTATATCCCTCAAAGTTGGCAGGAACTTTCGCTTCCTTTTCATCCGTATTACTTTGACGATTCCAAAGTAACATCACACTTAAATCATGATCTTCTTTAAAAACACGTGAATAATTTAAAGACGCTTGAATATTCAGATCTTTAACGGCTTTTTCTGTTTTAGAAGTTACCCCATAAGTACCAAAGGCATAATTGCGATTTGGATTGATTGTGTAAAGTTCCGTATCCGAATTATAATGATAAGTGGGATATTCACCCCGAGATGTCTGACGATAATTTTCATCTATACTAGAATAAGCCAAACGAAAATTAGCAGAAAGCCCTTTTGTCAGAAAATCCATTTTATAAGTAGCACCATACAAAATATTATTATCATTACGTCTTGTGCGTTTGTAGCCTTCATTTGCTAAACGAGCATTTAAAGTGGGTTTAGATCCTTCAACATCATATAGGTAAGCATATGAACCATCAGGATTCAACACGGGAGCTGAATAAGGATGCATTTTAGAAAAATCATAAATTTCACCCACAGCATTCATTCCACAAGGCTCATTAATATTCATAAAACGAGAAGATACATCTAATCTCATATTCAGATTATTAGTCACATCAAAATCAATGTTTGTGCGAAAATTAAAACGACGATAAAAATAATTAGAATTTACATCATCTTGTTCACTACTAAAATCTTTCACCAAACCATTTTGAGAAAAATAACCTCCAGAAACAAAATATCTTAGTCGTTTAGATCCACCTGAAATATCGATATTGGTATTTGCCTGAGTCGCTGTTTCTTTGAAAATTTCATCATACCAATTTACATTGGGATGTCCATATGGATCAGTTCCATCTCTAAAAGCCATAACATCCCTTTTTGTGAATTTTCTTGGTAATCCATCATTTTCATATGCCTCATTCACTAAAATAGCAGTATTATATGAATCTAAGAATTTAGGAGTACGAACAGGAATCTGCATACCACCCTCTAAACGCACATTAATTTGAGGTTTTCCTTCTTGCCCTCTTCTTGTTTTAACAACTAAAACGCCATTGGCTCCCTTTATACCATAGATTGCAGTAGTAGAAGCATCTTTCAAGATAGAAATACTCTCTATCTCATTTACATTAATTTGTTGCAATTGATCATACGTATATTGTATATCATCCACAATAATTAAAGGCTTATTACCATCATCATTCAGCGAACTGACACCACGAATAAAAAAATCGGAAGCATCTTTACCTGGCTGTCCTGAACGTTGCTGGCTAAAAAATCCAGGCAGCTTTCCTGATAATGCATTTTGGACACTACTGGTTGGTACCGTACGCAATTCACGAGCAGAAATTCCACTGACAGATCCTGTTAATGTCAAACGTTTCGCTTTGCCATATCCAACTACAACTACTTCTTCCAAATCTGTCTGGTCAGGAGAAAGTACAATATTCAAATCCTTTTTCCCTTTGATAGATACCTCCTGTTTCTTAAAACCAATATAAGAAAACTCCAATACATCTCCAATCTTCACATTGATCTGATACTGTCCATCTAAATTTGTGATAGTACCAATTGTCGCACCTTTTAATCGTACATTAACTCCAGGCAACAGTTCTCCATCTGTAGATGAAACTATTCCTTTTAATGCAAACGATTGACCAAAAGCGAAAGTATAAAGGCTTATACCTATTAATATTAAAAATAACTTTTTCATACGTATTACCATTTCGGATTTTGAACCATGTTTCTATTTTTAATAACCTCTGAATAAGGAATCGGATATAAATATCTCCTACTATCAAATTTTGCAGACAGTATATCGACTCTCTCAAAAGACAAAGAACCTGCTCCACTAACAATAGACATCCCTTGTAGAGGTTTTTCAAAGATTTTCTCTGCTAAACGCCATCTGCGAATATCCCAATAACGTTGCTCCTCAAAAGCCATTTCAATACGTCGCTCATTTTGAATAACCAAACGCATTTCATCCCGTGACATATTATCTTCTAATCCATACTTATTATCTTTGCCTGCTTCAATGCCTGCTCTTTTTCTTAGTGCTCTTAGTACCTTATATACTTCATCCGACGGTTTCTCCTCATATTCATTTAAAGTTTCCGCATAATTCAGCAGAATCTCAGCATATCGATACATCACCCATAAATGATAATTATTTCCATAAGTTTCACTCTCTTCAAAATCTCCCATAAACTTACGCATATAATAGCTAGTACGTGTATATTGAGCAGAACCTGTCGGGTTATTAACTCCCCCTTGATAAGTAGCTAACGTTTTTCCCAGCCATCTAGAACCATTATGCAATATAGTACAATAAAAACGTGGATCTCTATTTTCATAAGGCTGTGTAGAACTCTCAGCAGCTAATTTTCCATCTTTCATAGGAAAAGCATCCACTAGATTTTGCGTAGGATTAGTGCGTCCATAACCTAGTGATTCACCTGAAAATCCTAATGGACCATTTTGTGTTTCTACAACCTTATTATTGCCACCTTGTCTAAAGAAAATTATTTCCGGATTAGAGTCAGGGCTATAATATTCTAAAAAAATTCTCTTGAAATTTGAAGTCAACCCAAAGACTTGACTACCTTCAGGCCCATAAGCATCAATAAAAGCTTTAGCAGCTTTGGCTGCAACATTCCATCTCTCCTTATCATACGAAGCATATCCTACTAACTCATTACCCGGTTCTATCGGTTTCTCATTGAACAAAGGACTAGCCGCATACAATAATATTCTTGACTTCATTGCATCACAAGCCTCACGAGTAGCAACATGAGCATCAGAAGCAGTATTCTCCAAGGGATAAGCACGTAAATCACCTCTGATATCATCTAATTCTTTGACCATATAGTCAACGCATTGAGCGAATGTATTACGTGGCAATTCCATATTATCTCCTAATTGATATACCTTATCTCCCATCAAAGGAATTCCACCATAACGTTTTAATAATTCAAAGTAAGCATAAACCCTAAGAAAGCGTGCTTCCGCTTTCATTGAATGATTTAATGGACGTACTTTTCCAGAAGCATCTTTATAGGTCAAGTTAAAAGGGACAACATCTATATTGTTTATTAAGAAATTTACCTTGCGAATTCCAGCATAATATTCTCCCCATCCCATATCAGAGGTACGGCTGTTAGCAGTATAACGCCCCATAACCATTTTATATACATCAGGATCTGATGCATCAATAGATATAGCATCATCTGATGCTGCATCCAAATAATCACCATTAACCCTGTTATGACCATAATCCAACATATTATATATTTCATCCAAAAAGCCAACAGCTTTTTTACCTAGAGAGTCCGTACGTGAAAACACATAATCGATTGTGAATTGTTCCACAGGAAGCTTTTCATAGCTATCAACGCAAGAAGAGAAAGCCAACATCCCTACTCCGATGAAAGTTAAATATATATTTCGTTTCATAATATTTCTTCTTTTCTTAGAATTTAACATTAATGCCAGTACTGATGCAACGTTGCAATGGATAACTAGTAAAACTAACTTCCGGATCAACTAAATCGCATGCAGCTTTGGTGAACAAGTTCTGACCATTTACGAAAATCTTAATTCCTATACCACCTAAATATTTCTGACAAAACATTTTAGGTAGACTATATGCTAAACTAACATTTTTTAAACGAATAAAATTACCTGAACGCATCCAAAATGAAGAATTCCAACCATTACCTCTATTGTACTCATTTCCACCAGCTGTTAATCGTGGGAAAGTAGCTGTTGAAGCAGTTTCTGGAGTCCAACGTCCTAACATATTTTCATAAGCCTGACCATAATGTTGATTATTAGATTGAAATCCTTCTAACAGCGTCCAATCGCTCAAATAAATATCACGATTATAAACACCTTGCCATAACATAGAAAATTCTAATCCACGATAGTTGAATCCTAAATCTAGCCCAAAGTAAGATATCGGTTTCTCGCCGCCAATAATTGTACGATCAAACTCATCAATCACTTTATCGCCATTCAAATCTTTATATTTGATATCACCCGGACGAATATTCTCAAATCCTTCAATAACAGGACTCTCTGCTATTTCTTTCTCTGAAGTAAAAAAACCATCAGCTACTAATCCCCATACAGCACCTGTAGGTTGACCTGTCTGACGAAGATACTCCCAAGGCACATCTTGTTCATCCATATACAAAAGTTTAGTTTGCATACAATTCCAATTACCAGTTACATAGTAATTAAAATATCCAATGCGATCTTGCCAAGTCAATGACAATTCACCTCCATAATGACGCCTTTTACCTATATTTTCTGCCGGATAAGCAATACCCATTAATTCTATACTTTTCCCTCTGCTTTGCAACATATCAAAATACTTGTCATTATAATAATCAGCTGTAATTTGTAAGCGATTATTAAACAGATTTATATCTGCTCCAATATTTAATTTATGCGCTTTTTCCCATGTTAAATTCAAGTTGGCTAGAGGAGAATTTTCGATAAAAGATGATCCATAATCCTGACTTGTTCCATGAGGATACCCACTAAACTGATTTTCACCAAATGTTTGTCTATAAGCATAATAACCAGAATTGTCCATGCCATCACCTGTTTTACCAAATACACCACGAATTTTGAGCAAATCAACACAATCAGCATTCTCCATAAATGCTTCTTTGCTAATATCCCATCCTAGACCAAATGCGTAAAAAGCTCCCCACCTTTTACCCGGTGCATAACGATTATAATAGCTACCAATTACAGCAGCTTGTGCAAAATATTTTTTTGCATAATCATAAGATGCATTAGCCATCACGTTAGAAGGTATTTCCGGCAAATTATAATCTGTCAGGACCTGACGAGTATCACCCGTTACAGAAGCTTTCAAACCATGTATACCAAATTGACGTTCGTAATCAACAGCTAATTGTCCATATAAGTATTGGAAATTAGATACTGCGGTAAATGTATTCCTCTGTGTATCAGTCGAACCATACATCGTATATCCTGCCCCTCCATCATCATTTAATTTATATTGATATACCGGGGATCTTTTAGTACGATTGGTAGTTGAACGATACTGTGCTGATACATTACCATCCATACGAACTGCTAATCCTTTAACCAACTTATCTAAATCATACTTTAATCGGATGCTTCCTAATATATCCCGAGTACCATCAAGAATATAACCAGAATTCACTGCTTGAGATAGTAAATTATTTGTGTACGACACATTACCTCCCCATGTTCCATTAGGATTTCTAACAGGATAAGCGCTATTGGGAGTTGTATATATATTTAACAATAAATCACTATAACCATTACCACTTCCACCAGGTTGGTTTCCTTCTTCTACACGTCCCATCATTGTTACATCAGCAGTAAAATCATCTGTGATATTTATATTTACTCTAGAAGAAATAAAATAACGGTTGAAATTCAAATTAGTATTATAATCATTATTTGAATTTGTTTTAAAGAGACCTTTCTCATTAGTATATCCCAAGCTTACAAAATATTGAGCAAATTTGTTCCCTCCAGAAACATTCAGATTATAAGATTGTGCAGTAGTATTATTATCCAATAATTGATCATACCAGTTAACATCCGGATGAGTGAACTCATTAGTATGATTACGGAAAGCTGCAAAATCATCAAACGAATAAAAAGGTTGCTTCCCATCATTCTGTAAAGCTTCATTTAGCAAATAGGCATACTGATAAGCAGGAAGAGGCTTAGGCTTTTTCACAGAACTTAAAACACCAAATCGACCAGTAAATGATAAATGAAATCCTTCCTTATCAGGTTTTCTCGTTGTTATAACCAATGCGCCACGAGAACTACGCATTCCCAAAAACAAAGTAGAAAGAGCGTCTTTCTGAATAGATACAGACTCTATTGCTTCAGGATCTATAGAATAAAGATCACGTTGAACACCATCAATAATAACTACAGGAGCTTTACCACGAGACGTAATATCAAACTCTGTATTATCACTATAAACAGTTGACCCGAATTTTGGTGCCTGCTGTCCAAAAATGATATCCTCATAATTAGCTGCAGATTGGTGAAGACGAGCACCACGATACTGTGAAATATTCAATCCCGGCATTCGTCCCATCAAAGCAGGTATAATTGTTGTTCCCATCGTAGAGGTTAACTGATCGGTATACACAGTATTCTCCGCCCCTAAAAAAGACGCTTTATCTTTACCTGCATGTACTCCGCTAATAATAGTTTTTACACTATCGACTCTTATTACTTTTTCAGAATTCTTTATTTTTTGTGCACTTGCTGTCTGTTGCCAGATCGGACTAAATAACATCCATGTTGTAGCAAACAAAAAACAATATCTGTTGATTTCTTTATTTAACATACAATCTGTTTTTTACATTAATAAAATGAATATCATTCACACCGTAGTTCATAATTAAACATTTCTTTAGGTCCTACCACGGACTTACCAGCCATTTCATCATCAGTTTTTGTAATAGTGACAGAGCCGTCCTTATTGGTGAACAAATAGTCAATATCAGTTATTATTTCTCCATTTGGTATGCCAAAAAAATCTTCTGGCCAAATAGTCAAACTGTAAGTAAATGCTCCTTCCTTTTTCAAACGTGTTTTATTATTTCTATCATTAACTGTATAAGAAACACCACTTTCTGTATGAGCTACTGCTTCAAAAAATATTTCATCAGCGTTTATCAGTTCATTTTCAATAATCCCCCCTTGGAAAGTAAATGTAATAAAGTCATTTTGCAATGCGGATAAAGGTTCAACCACCGCAACATGAAGCTCACAGAAGTCAACAACTGCCCCTCTCCCTTCTACTACCTCAAAACAATCATCTGAAAATTGACATTTCCAGTGATCTGTACTTGTACTTAAACCATCATCTGTATGATTAACAAAGAAGCCTAAATGTGCCTTTAAATTTTGTAAACCAGTTTTACATTTAATATTAATTTCATATTTAGGATTCATGTAATTAGCTATATCCCATGTATCATTTGTCCAAAAAGCAACCCATTCCATATCGTTCAGCACATTAGGACCTATACCAAACACCCCCATTAAAGCCTCTGACCATGACATTCCTTGACGATTTTTAGGAGCTATGTCCTCAGGAATTGGAGACATTGAAAATTCTTCTTCCCATGGAGCTAATATAGAACATCTATAAGTCATCTTCACATTTTCACGTATATTCCAACTTTTGGGAGCTAACATAGCAACAACAAAACGAACACCATTATGCCCATCTTCTTTACAATCAATATTTCCTGTCAATGTAAAAGTAGCTGTCTCACCAGCTTTCACCCATGATACTTCAGATCCATCTGGCATTTTTTGTTTCACCGAAATCGGATCTAAATTAACACATGCAAATACAATAGCTACTAGCATCACGGCTCTTTCATTTAAGCTTAGATAAAGGCACATAATTCCCCCACCCACTTCT
>ERZ827471.476-NODE-476-length-34429-cov-5.396986_pt1 | contig 34429 bp, 32 predicted proteins | sample MGYA00519772_ERZ827471 | MGnify/ENA primary metagenome ERZ827471 (study PRJEB31778, sample SAMEA3449315) | human gut metagenome | biome: human gut; feature: human-associated habitat; material: faeces | place: United Kingdom | collected 2010/2012 ...
AACACCGCGCCGGGCTGGGGCAGTTTTTTGGGGAAAAGGGATGGAAAATGTTCCCCTGGCATGGTAGGATGGGAGGAACCATCATGTTGTGGTCTTACAGCCCTCTCGCCCTGCCTGGGGCGCAGGGGCGGGAGACCGTGAAAGGAGTACAGACCCCATGGAAATCCGCCGCACCACCGTAGAGGACCTGCCCCAGCTGCTGGCCCTGTATGCCCGGGCCCGGCAGTTTATGGCCGACCACGGCAACCCCAACCAGTGGGGGCCCACCCACTGGCCCCCGGAGGCCCTGCTCCGCCAGGACATCGCCCAGGGGAAGAGCTATGTCTGCCTGGAAGCCGGGCGGGTGGTGGGAACCTTCTTCTTCACCCAGGGGAAGGACGTGGAGCCCACCTACCGCCGCATCGAGGCAGGGGCCTGGCGGGACGACAGCCCCTATGGGGTGGTCCACCGGCTGGCTTCGGACGGGTCGGTGCCGGGGACGGGCAGGTTCTGCCTTCGGTGGGCCTATGCCCAGTGCGGCCATCTGCGGATTGACACCCACGGGGACAACCGGGTCATGCAGACCCTGTTGGAGAAGGAGGGCTTTCTCCCCTGCGGCACCATTTACGTGGAGGAGGACCCCTACCCCAGGATTGCCTATGAAAAGAGCCAGCCGCAGCCCGCCCGGGAGCCGGGGGCGTAAGGCCATGCCCAGATCAAAAAACACCAGCGTGGACCCTTAGGGCCCACGCTGGTGTTGGTTTGTGTAAGGGGGAAAGGGCTTAGGCCGTCTTTCCGCCGGCATTCACTTCGTCGAACTCTCTCTGAATTTCCTCCGAGGGCGGGGGCGTCAGGAGGGAGACCACCACGATGCAGAGCACCGAGAACAGGAAGGCAGGCAGCAGTTCGTAGACATCCCACAGGCCGCCCAGGGGGCGCACCAGCAGCTTCCAGACGAACACCATCCCGGCGCCGCCCAGCATCCCGGCGATGGCCCCGGCCCGGGTGGTCCGCTTCCAGAAGAGGCTGAAGAGCATCAGCGGGCCAAAGGTGGCGCCAAACCCCGCCCAGGCGAAGCTGACGATGGTAAAGATGACGCTGTTCTCGTCCAGGGCGATGACAATGGCCACCACCGCGATGAGGAGAAGGGTGAGCCGGGAGACGCGCAGGACCTCTTTGTCCGAGGCCTTCTTGCGGAACAGCCCCTGGTAGATGTTCTTGGAAAAGGCAGAGGCGGCGATGAGAAGGTAGGAGTCCGAGGAGCTGATGGTCGCCGCCAAGATCCCGGCCATCACAAACCCGGCCAGAAGGGGCGGGAGCAGGCTGGTGGCCAGAAGGATGAACACGTTTTCTGCCTCCGAGGAGGTGAGCAGTGCCGAGGGGTACAGCGAACGGCCCACCACGCCGATGAACACCGCGATGGTCAGGGAGATCACCACCCAAACGGTGGCAATTCTCCGAGACATGGTCAGCTCACGCTCGCTGCGAATGGCCATGAACCGCAGCAGGACCTGGGGCACGCCAAAGTATCCCAAGCCCCACGCCAGGGCGGACACCACGGAGAGGGCCCCGTAGGAGGTCCCTTCCCCGAAGAGGGGCGTGCCTGCTGCCACCTGCTGCACGCCATCCACGGTTTCCGGCGTGGCGATGCCGAAGAACTCCAGGAAGCTCGGGATGCTGCGGACGTTGTCAATGACCGCGTCCAGCCCCCCGGCTGCGGTGGTGCCCACAAACACAATGACTCCCAGGGCGATGATCATCACCAGCGCCTGCATGAAGTCAGAGGCGCTCTCGGCCAGGAAGCCGCCGATCAGGGTGTAGACCAGGACAAAGACGGCCCCCACAATCATCATGGGAATGTAGGGCATGTCAAATAGGGTGGAAAACAACTTGCCGCAGGTGACCAGACAGCTGGCTGCGTACACCGTGAAGAAGATCAGGATGAACAGCGCAGCAATGGTCATAATGACTTTGCTCTTTTCGTGAAAGCGGTTGGAAAAGTATTCTGGGAGGGTGATGGCGTTGCCCGCCCGCATGCTGTACCGGCGCAGCCGCTTGGACACGATCAACCAGTTGATGTAGGTGCCGACGGCCAGGCCGATGGCGGTCCAGGCGGCATCGGCGATGCCGCACCAATAGGCCAGGCCGGGCAGCCCCATCAGCAGCCAGCCGGACATGTCCGAGGCCTCGGCGCTCATGGCGGTCACCCAGGGGCCTAGGCTGCGCCCGCCCAGGAAGTAGGCGTCTGAACTGGCGTTGGCCCGTTTCGCGAAGGTGATGCCCAGAACGATGACCACGCCCATGTAAATGACCATGGCGGTCAAGATCTGTAATGTATCCTCCATGTTTTGGTTCCTTTCTCTCTGTTTCTCTGCGGGGCCGTGGGTACGGCACCCACACGCGAGCCATATTATACACAAAAAGGAATATTTTGACAACTCTTTTTTGCACGGGAGAGGAAAAATTTGGGAGGATGGGTGTGGGTGCGGCGCTGAACGCTGGGAGCATGGCGGCTACCGCAGAAAACGGGGGGCAGAATGGGGCCAGGCGCTGTGGTCGTATGCCGAAGGAAACGGCTTGTGTGTTATCAAGTGACGACAAGCAGTTCCAGATAGCAGTGCACAATGGGAAAAGGCAATCGGACGCTTCCGCCGATTGCCTTTTTCCCCTTAGGGAATGTACTGAAAGCCCCATTTCGTCATAGCATAAAACACGGGCAGCAACCCTTTGCCTTTTTCGGTCAAAGAATATTCCACATGGGGAGGGATTTCATTGAATTGCATTCTGGATACCAGACCGTCTTTTTCTAGTTCACGCAGAGAGGATGCGAGCATGGTGTTGGTAATTCCTTCAATGTTCTTTTTCAATTCTCCAAACCGGATGGGGTCTTTGATACACAGTTCATAAATGATTTGAAATTTCCATTTTCCTTGCAGCATAATGAGTAATGACGTCACGGGGCAATTGCCGGCGTCGGTGAGAATGCCGCGCTTTACTTGTTCTGTCCATTCCTCATACGTCAAATCCAGATCCATGTTGTACCGTCCTTTCTATGCGGCGCGGAAATTGGCAGAGATCGTATCCCAACATGGTATGGTACACCATACTACGTAAGAATATTCTGCGTACTTGAAGGTATCTGCAAACTTAGTATAATAATCTTATCAGCGAAAGTCAACGCAGACCGCGCTGAAGTTCGGATCGCATCGTTGCAGAAAGGCAGGTATCCTTATGAAAGAAATTAACATTGGTCAGGCAACCGCAGTGACTTCTCCTGACCCGCTCGTATTGGTTTGCACCGCAAAGGAGGACGGCAGCGTTAACATGGCGCCGGTGTCGTTCTTCATGTATGCTTCGTTCAATCCTCCTATGCTGGCCTTTGCAATGGGTAAGGCCGCAAATTCTGGCGAGAATATTCGCAGAACAGGGAAGGCGGTTCTTGCGGCGCCGGGCGTTAGTTTGAAAGATGCCGTCATGGTCTATGGTTCCACCAGCGGCAGGGAAACGGATAAACTGAAAGAAATGCCAATTGCACTCCAATCCATCCAAGGAAGTGACATTCCCATTCCAGAAGATGCTCGCATTGCGTTCGTGGTGTCTCTTGCCCAAACCATAGATGCTGGCGATCATTACCTGTATCTTTGCAATATTGACAAAATGGCTGCAGATGAGACCAAAGAAGCCCTGTTTGCATGGGATGGCTATGCAAAAGTGGCTCCGGCACAGGAGAAGTAAACACGATCGCAGCCCTCCATCGCGCCCCACTCTTTGCTGGCAGACAGAACAACGCCCCCCAATCGGACTACGATTGGGGGGCGTGACCATAGCGATGATGTCGCCGGACGGTGGGGGGAAGGTGCCCTGGGAAAGATGGCTGCCCGGGCTTTACCGGACCACCAACTGGTCCCCCTGGCAGTCCACCACCAGGGTGGTGTCCGGCAGGACCTCGTCGGCGATGAGCTTCCGGCTGACCAAGGTCTCCACGGTGTGCTGGAGGAAGCGGCGCAGAGGCCGGGCGCCGTAGAGGGGGTCGTACCCGTTGTCGATGACGTAGGTCTTGGCGGCGGGGGTGAGCTCCACCTTCAGCTGCTTGTCGGCCAGGCGACGGTTCAGGCTGTCCAGGAGAAGGTCCACGATGGCGGTGACGTTCTCCTTGGTGAGGGGCTTGTAGTAGACGATCTCGTCCAGCCGGTTGAGGAACTCCGGCCGGAAGGAGCGCTTGAGCAGCTGGTCCACCTGGTCCCGGGCCTCCTGGGAGATCTCCCCGTCGGCGTTGATGCCCTCCAGCAGATACTGGGAGCCCAGGTTGGAGGTGAGGATGAGGATGGTGTTCTTAAAGTCCACCGTCCGGCCCTGGCTGTCGGTGATCCGGCCGTCGTCCAGAACCTGGAGGAGGATGTTGAACACGTCAGGGTGGGCCTTCTCCACCTCGTCAAAGAGGACCACGGAGTAAGGCTTCCGGCGGACGGCCTCGGTGAGCTGGCCGCCCTCCTCATAGCCCACATAGCCGGGCGGGGCCCCGATGAGGCGGGAGACGGAGAACTTCTCCATGTACTCCGACATGTCGATGCGCACCAGGTTCTTCTCGCTGTCAAAGAGGGCCTCGGCCAGGGTCTTGGCCAGCTCGGTCTTGCCCACGCCGGTGGGGCCCAGGAAGAGGAAGGAGCCGATGGGCTTATCCGGGTCGGCGATGCCCGCCCGGCTACGGAGGATGGCCTCGGACACCAGGCGCACCGCCTCGTCCTGGCCCACCACCCGCTGGTGGAGGATGTCCTCCAGGTGGAGGAGCTTCTCCCGCTCCCCTTCCATGAGTTTGGCCACGGGGATGCCGGTCCAGCGCTCGATGATCCGGGCGATCTCCTCCTCGGTGACCTTGTCCCGGAGGAGGGACCGGGCCTTGCTGTCGGCGGCGATCTGCTCCTCCGCCTCCAGGGCCTTCCGCAGGGTGGGGATCTTGCCGTACTGGAGCTCGGCGGCCTTGTTCAGGTCGTACTCCCGCTGGGCCTTTTCCAGTTCTGCGTTGGCGCTCTCCAGGTCGGCCCGGATCTGCTGGACCTTGCCGATGGCGTCCTTCTCGTTGTCCCACTGGGCCTTCTTGGCCTTGAACTCCTCCCGCATGTCGGAGAGTTCCTTCTGGATCTCCGCCAGGTGTTCCTGGGAGAGGCGGTCGGTCTCCTTTTTCAGGGCGGCCTCCTCGATCTCGTGCTGGATGATCTTCCGCTGGATCACGTCCAGCTCGGTGGGCATGGAGTCGATCTCCGTGCGGATGAGGGCGCAGGCCTCGTCGATGAGGTCGATGGCCTTGTCGGGCAGGAAACGGTCGGTGATGTAGCGGTTGCTCAGGGTGGCCGCGGCGATGATGGCCCCGTCCTGGATCTTCACCCCGTGGAAGACTTCGTACCGCTCCTTCAGGCCCCGGAGGATGGCGATGGTGTCCTCCACCGAGGGCTCGTTCACCATAACGGGCTGGAAGCGGCGCTCCAGGGCGGCGTCCTTTTCAATGTATTGCCGGTACTCGTTGAGGGTGGTGGCGCCGATGCAGTGGAGCTCTCCTCGGGCCAGCATGGGCTTTAAGAGGTTGCCGGCGTCCATGGCCCCCTCGGTTTTGCCGGCCCCTACAATGGTGTGGAGCTCGTCGATGAAGAGGAGGATTTTGCCCTCGGACTTCTTCACCTCGTTGAGGACGGCCTTCAGCCGCTCCTCAAACTCCCCCCGGTACTTGGCGCCGGCCACCAGGGCCCCCATGTCCAGGGCGAAGATGGTCTTGTCCTTCAGGGAGGTGGGCACGTCCCCTTTGACGATCCGCTGGGCCAGGCCCTCGGCGATGGCGGTTTTGCCCACGCCGGGCTCGCCGATGAGGACGGGGTTGTTCTTGCTCTTCCGGCTGAGGATGCGGATGACGTTGCGGATCTCGTCATCCCGGCCGATGACGGGATCCAACTTGTTCTGCCGGGCCCGCTCCACCAGGTCGGTGCCGTACTTCTTCAGGGCGCCGTAGGTCTCCTCGGGGTTGTCCGAGGTCACCCGCTGGTTGCCCCGCACGGAGGTGAGGGCCTGGAGAGCCTTCTCCTTGGTGATCTGGTAGTCGGAGAACACCCGGCCCAGGTCCCGGCCGGCGGTGTCCAGCAGGCCCAGGAAGAGGTGCTCCACGGAGGTGTACTCGTCCTTCATCTCTCCGGCGATCTTCTCGGCCCGGTTCAGGGCCTTTTCGGTGTCGGCGGAGATGTAGATCCGGCCGGGCTCATGGCCGGAGGAGGACACCCGGGGCTGCCGCTCCACCAGGTCCTTCACCGCTGCCTGGAAGGAGGGGACGGTGATCCCCATCCCTGCCAGCAGCTGGGGGATGAGGCCTTCGGCATCCTGGAGGAGGGCCCACAGCAGGTGGGCCTGCTCAATCTGGGGGTTGCCGTACTCCTGGGCGATGGTCTGGGCCGCGCGAATGGCCTCGGCGGATTTTTGGGTCAATTTTTCTGCATTCATCAAAAATCACTCCTTTCCGGGGTGGGTCGATGGAAAATGGGTTTTCAGAAATGGGGCCAAGGCCCCGGATGGTGCAGCCCCCTTCACGGCAAAGGGGCGCCGGCGACTGCACCGGCGCCCTTGTGCCATGGGGGGTTACAAAGACTTGAGAGAGAAGAGAGAGGAGGATATGGTCATTAGAGGATGGCGATCTGCCGGCTTTCCGGCACCACCGGTGCCTGCTTGGGCAGGGTGACCTCTAAGATCCCGTTGTTGTAGGCGGCGGTGATGCCGCTCTCGTTGATGCCGGAGACATCAAAGGTCCGGGCGAAGGAGCCGTACCGGCGCTCCCGGCGGATATACTCACCCTTGTCGTTCTTCTGGTCCTGGCTGTCCTTGTGCTCGGCCTTGATGGTGAGGATGCCCTCCTTCAGGTCCAGGGAGATGTCCTCTTTATTAAAGCCGGGCAGCTCAGCCTCCAGCAGGAACTTGTCGCCCTGGTCCCGGATGTCGGTCCGGAAGGCGGGCAGGGAGGCGTTGGTGTTGTTGAAGAACTGCTTTTCGAAGTTGTCAAAGAGATCGAAGATGTTGTTGTCACTGCGGTCAAAGGGAATCATGCCGAACATAGTGTTACGCTCCTTTTTACATCATTTATTGTGGGCCGTGCCCGGCGGGAGCCGGGCCGGCAGGGTTTATAAAATTTGCAATCTCGAGACGGGAGTGCTGGCTGTTTCCCCGGATGCTTCCGGGAACCTCCTGTCTACGGTGGATATCCTACTGCGATTTTATGAATAATCTTAGTGAATTTTATGTCTAAATTGTAAACATTAGCACTCTTGCGATTTGAGTGCTAAAAAACGGGCGGGGCACCTCTCACCGGTCCAGGGAAAACCCACCCATTGTTCCCGCCGGGGATCTGTGGTATACTGGGCCCGAAAAAATACTGCCCCAAAGACAGGAGGTTCGAACCCATATGACCCAATTATCTCAACGCATGGTGGAGCTTGGCACCGCCAAGTCAGAGATCCGAGAGGCCTTTGCCTTTGCCCAGGCCCGGGCAGCGGAGATCGGCCCGGAGAACGTGGACGACTTCTCCATCGGCAACCCCAGCGTCCCTGCGCCGGACACCGTGGCCCAGATGGTCCACCAGCTGGTGGACACCGTGGACCCCATCCAGCTCCACGGCTACACCCCCGCCCAGGGGGATGGCGCCGTCCGCCAGGCCCTGGCCGACGATTTAAACCGCCGCTACGGCACAGCCTATGACCCCGACTGCTTCTACCTCACCGCCGGGGCGGCGGGGGCTTTGTGCTGCGTCCTGTCCGCCCTGGGCTGCCCGGGGGATGTGTTCCTGACCTTTGCCCCCTACTTCCCGGAGTATAAGGTGTTCGTGGAGAGTGCCGGCGGCACCCTCACCGCCGTGCCCGCCAACCTGGAGGACTTCCAGATCGACTTTGCCGCCCTGGAGGCCGCCCTCTCCCCCCAGGTGAAGGGGATTATCATCAACAGCCCCAACAACCCCACCGGGGTGGTCTACTCGGAGGCGACCATCCGGAAGCTGGCCCAGATGCTCACCGCCAAGTCCCAGGAATACGGCCACCCCATCTGGCTGATCTCCGACGAGCCCTACCGGGAGATCGTCTACCAGGCGGAGCCCCTGCCCTGGGTCCCCTCCTATTATACCAATACCCTGGTGTGTTATTCCTACAGCAAGTCCCTCTCCCTGCCCGGGCAGCGGATCGGCTATGTGCTGGTGCCCCGGGCGGCAGAGGACTTTGACCGGGTCTACGCCGCCGTGTGCGGGGCAGGCCGGGCCCTGGGCTATGTGTGCGCCCCCAGCCTCTTCCAGCTGGTGGTGGCCAACTGCACCGGGCAGACGGCGGACATCGCCGTGTACCGGAAGAACCGGGACCTCTTCCTCACCGCCCTGCGGGAGATGGGGTACACCTGCGCCCAGCCGGAGGGGGCCTTCTACCTCTTCCCCCGGTCGTTGGAGCCCGACGCCAAGGCCTTCTGCCGGCGGGCCCAGAAGTACGACCTGGTGCTGGTCCCCGGGGACAGCTTCGGCTGCCCGGGCCACGTGCGGATCTCCTACTGCGTTCCCACGGAGCAGATCCAGCGGGCGCTGCCCAAGTTCCGGAAGCTGGCGGAGGAGTACCGGCGATAACCGTTGGAACCCGTTGCCCTGTGCGCCCACACACAGCACAGCCGTTGGGTGCACAGACGGCTAAAATCAATGCTTCACCCAACAGGGCCTCTGTGTTTTGCAGAGGCCCTGCGCTGCCCTTAAGAAAATCTTAAACCTTCCCCACCTTGTTTCTTAATCCCCGGTTCGCTATGATACCCATAGGAGGTGACGGGTATGTACAATATCTTAGTGTGTGACGATGAGAAAGACATCGTCTCTGCCCTGACCATTTACCTCACCACGGGTGGGTACCAGGTCTTTCCCGCCTATGACGGGACGGAGGCCTTGGCCATCCTGGCCAAGGAGGACATCCACCTGGTGCTGCTGGACATTATGATGCCCAAGCTGGACGGCATCGCCACCATGACCAAGATTCGGGAGGTGTCCAACGTGCCGGTGATCCTCCTCACCGCCAAGTCTGAGGACACGGACAAGATCCTGGGCCTCAACGTGGGGGCGGACGACTACGTCACCAAGCCCTTCAACCCCGTGGAGGTGCTGGCCCGGGTGAAGTCCCAGCTGCGGCGGTACCTCCAGCTGGGGGGCGGCGTGGTGAAGCCCACCCTCCTCCAGGCCGGGGGCATCGCCCTGGACGACCGCACCAAGTCCGTCACCCTGGATGGGGAACCCGTGGCCCTCACCCCCCGGGAGTATGAGATCCTGCGGCTGCTCCTGCAGCACCCGGGCACCGTCTTTTCCCCCAAGCGGATCTACCGCACCGTGTGGGGGGAGGAGCCCTACGGGGTGGAGAATGCCGTGGCCGTCCACATCCGCCACCTCCGGGAAAAGTTGGAGATCAACCCCTCGGACCCCCGCTACATCAAAGTGGTCTGGGGCCAGGGGTACAAACTGGAAGGAGGGAAACCATGAGACTCTTTTCTGCCCTTTCGGAAAAGCCCAAAGTCCGGGCTCTGGCCTGGGTGGTGTGCGTGGTGGGGCTGTCCCTCTGCGCCCTTTGCAGCCAGCAGGCAGCCTGGCTGGCCCAGCGAGGAGCCTATCAACCGAATGGCTACGAAACCGTCATCACCAATGAGGTCAACCAGCTCCTCGAGGAATACACCCAATCCGTCTCCCAGGCATATATCCTGGCCCGAGAGAACGGCAACAACGTGGACACCGTCCGTGATCTGATCGACGACGAAAACTTCGGTTTTCAAATCGTGCGTGACCAAGGCGCCATCCTGCTTTCCCAAAACGACATTGGCATGGAGTATTCTGCCAACACCTGCACGGTACACGACTCCTTCCTCCTCGAGGAGACCACTACCTTCCAGCAGACCTATACCACGGAAGTTGAACGGGACCAGGCCCTGGAAGCTCTGTACGCCCAGTATGATGACGTGGAGTACAACTTTGGATCGGTGGACACCGAAGAGGAGGCTGGCCGTTATAGCCTTTCAGCGACCTGTTCCTCCCAGGGAGACCCAGTGCCCATCACCGTCACCGGATACGCCTCCGGTGCCTCGGTCTCCAGCGACAGTGAGCTGTTCTGCGCCCAGTACTTCGCTGGGAGGATGGCCTATTACCGCTACGAATTTGTCCTGACCGCGGTGGTTGGCGGGGTGCTGGGGGCACTGGCCCTGGCTCTGCTGGTCTATGGCGCTGGCTACCGGCGGAACGAGGATGGGACCCTGGCCCTCCCCTGGCTGGACCGAAAGGTACCCGCCGACCTGCTGGGGGTGGGCATGGCCGTGGTGGCCATCCTGTGGTGCCTTCTGGGCGGGTTGAGCGTCTCTTCCGCAGCAGAGCGGTCCCTGTCCGTCCTGCCCATCGGGCATCTCATCGGCACCGGTGTGGTGGTGGCCCTGCTGGCTGCGGGCTGCGTCTCCCTGGCCCGGCGGTACCGGGCAGGGGTACTGGGGGCAAACCTCACCTTCCACCGCTACCGAGGAAAGCTCCCCCATCCCCGGGACCTGTGGCACCGTTTTTTGCACTTCTTCCTCCAATTTTGGGCGGCAGGCCTGTGTTTTGTGGGGCTGTGTATCCTAGAGTTTATCTGCCTCTACATGTATCAAGCGACGATGGACGGGAGTGCGGTGTTGGTTTGGGGCGGCCTCAAGGTCCTGGAGGGCATCCTGGTGATCTATGTCATCCTGGCCATGAAGGAGATCCGGGCCGGCGGGGACCAGCTGGCCGCCGGCAACCTGGACTACCAGGTGCCCACCAACCGCCTCTACGGCGAGTTCCGGAAACACGGTGAAAACCTCAACAACCTCCGCGGGGGCATCCAGCACGCCGTGGAGGAGCAGATGAAGTCCGAGCGGATGAAGACCGAACTCATCACCAACGTCTCCCACGACATCAAGACCCCCCTGACCTCCATCGTCAGCTACGTGGACCTTCTGAAGAAGGAGCCCATGCCCACCGACCAGGCCAAGGAGTACCTGGACGTGCTGGACCGCCAGGCCGCCCGGCTGAAAAAGCTCATCGAGGACCTGGTGGAGGCCTCCAAGGCCTCCACGGGGAGCCTGACGGTGAACTTCCAGCCCACGGACGTCAACGTCCTGCTGTCCCAGAGCGCCGGGGAGTACCAGGAGAAGCTGGCCGCCCGGAACCTCACCCTGGTCCTCACCCCGGCGGAGGAGGCCCCCATGATCTCCGCCGACGGGCAGCTGCTGTGGCGGGTGTTTGAAAACCTCTTGAGCAACGCCCTGAAGTACGCCATGCCCGGCACCCGGGTCTACCTCTCCTGTGAGACCACGGACCAGGCGGTGGTCATCGCCTTCCGGAACATCTCCGCCTCCCCCCTGAACATCTCCGCTGAGGAGCTCATGGACCGGTTCGTCCGGGGGGATGCCTCCCGGAACACCGAGGGCAGCGGCTTGGGCCTGGCCATTGCCCGGGATCTCACCCAGCTCCAGCGGGGCACCTTTGCCCTCACCATCGACGGGGACCTGTTCAAGGCCACCCTCACCTTCCCCCGCTGCCAAAAGAGCCAGGACCCAGCGGGAAAATAAGGTGGAAAATCCCTTCCCCCTATGGTATGATGATGCCGTGATTCCAGCCATGGAATCACGGCATCCTTGCGTTACGCCGCGGAAATCCCCGCGGTTTTTCCCAAAGGAGGAATGAACCCATGAAAAAAGTCGTCGGCGTGGCCTTGCTATTGGTGGTGGCGGTGTTCCTGCTGCCCTTTCTCATCCACCGGGGCATGGAGCAGGAACAGGCGGCGGACCCCGCCGCCCAGGAGGAGATCGCCCTGCCCGACAGCGGCTACACCCTGCGCATCCTGGGCAGCGACGGCCAGATCACCGAGATGGACATGAACCAGTACCTCTGGGGGGTGGTGGCAGCGGAGATGCCCGCCTCCTTTGAGGAGGAGGCCCTGAAGGCCCAGGCGGTGGCCGCCCGCACCTACGCCCTGAACAAGGGCCCCACGTCCAACCACCCCGACGCGGACCTGTGCACCGACTACGCCTGCTGCCAGGCCTGGATCTCCCGGGCCGACGCCCAGGCCAACTGGGGGGACAGCGCCATAGAGTACACCAACAAGATCACCACTGCCGTGGCGGAGACCGGCAACCAGGTGATCCTCTACGACGGCCAGCTCATCGACGCCGTCTTCCACTCCTCCTCCGCCGCGGCCACCCAGGACGCGGTGGAGGTGTGGGGCAACAGCGTGCCCTACCTGCAGAGCGTGGACTCCCCCGAGGGGGAGAATGTGCCCAACTACCAGAGCCAGGCTACCCTCTCCTCCCAGGAGTTCCAGGACCTCTTCCTGGAGGCCCGGCCGGAGGCGGACCTGTCCGGGGACCCCTCCACCTGGGTGGGGGACACCCAGTACAACGACGGGGGGAGCGTCCACACCATCATCATCGGCGGGGTCACCGTCACCGGGGCCCAGGCCCGGCAGATCTTCAACCTGCGCTCGGCGGCCTTTTCCGTGTCCTACGCCGACGGCACCTTCACCTTCGACGTCACCGGCTTCGGCCACGGGGTGGGGATGAGCCAGTACGGCGCCGACGCCATGGCCGTGGCCGGCAGCACCTACACCGAGATTCTCCAGCACTACTACACCGGGGTCACCGTGGAGGAGTGCCCGGAGGAATTCCTGCCCCAGTGAGGGGGAGTACCATACCAGGGCCGGGGGAAGACATGGCGGCTGCCCACCGGCCCTGCCCCATGAGGAGATGATTGCCATGCCAGCTCCCATTTTGATTGTGGAGGATGACATGGATATCAACCGGCGTTTCCAGGGGAAGGTTTTGTCGAAAGAGGGTTGCATCCTCCGGTGGGAGGGTGTACCATGGCAGGGTATCTCCCGCCGGGACATCGGCGGCTGAACTTGGGAGGCACTGCTATGATTCGCGTCTTACTCTGGGACATTGACAACACCTTGCTGGACTTTCCCGCCGCGGAGCGCCTGGCGCTGCAGGCGGCGTTCCGGGACTTTGCCCTGGGCCCCTGCCCCGAGGATCGGGTGGCCCGGTACGCCGCCTTAAATGCGGGGTACTGGCGGCAGCTGGAGCGGGGAGAGATCACCAAGGCGGAACTGCTCACCCAGCGGTTCCAGGTGTTTTTCCAGCAGGAGGGCCTCCCCTGCCCAAACCCGGCGGCCTTTAACCGTACCTATCAGGACTATTTGGGGGAGACGGTGGTCTTTCTGGACCACAGTGACCAGCTGCTGCGGGATCTGCACCCCCAGGTGAAGCAGTATGCCGTCACCAACGGCTCCCAGCGGGTGCAGGAAAAGAAACTGGCCCGGTCCGGCCTGGGGGCGTGGCTGGACGGGGTGTTCATCTCGGAGACCCTGGGGGCGGAAAAGCCCAGCCTGGACTTTTTCCAGCCGGTGCTCCAGGCCATTGGCCCCTGGGCGCGGGAGGAGATTCTCCTCATTGGGGACTCCCTCACCAGCGACATGGCCGGGGGCAACCGGGCCGGCATCCCCTGTTGCTGGTACAACCCCCAGGGACAGCCTGTCCCAGGGGACTTGGACATCCGGTATGACATTCGAAACCTCAATGAGGTGCGGGAGATTGTGGCGGGGAACCGGTAAACTTCCCCTATGTAGACCAACCGGGAAAGCGCTGGGCGCTTTCCCGGTTGTTGTGTTTGAGGTTCTGTTATGGTAAGGGGAAGGTCTGGTTGCCAATCTGCACGGCGGTGACTTGGGCGGGGTCCAGAATCTCCGCAAACTGGACATAGATCCAGACGTCGTAGTTTGTGCCGTTGAAGGCCCCGCCGGTGAGATAGGTTGTTGCGCTGCTGGGGTCGCTGTTCAGGGATTGCTGGCTCCCATCCTGGAAGTGCAGTGTAATGGGCGGATATGTGAAATTCCAGGGGAGTTCCTCCACCGGGCCTGTGCCATAGCTGCCGGAGACCGACAGGGACAGCGGCGTCAAGTTGAGCCGGTCGAAGGGATAGGTCATTCCCTCCCAGACGATGGGCTCAGTCAGATCCAGGTTTCGTCCCTCTTCCACGGTGGTCAGCGCCCAGGAAAGGTTCCAAGTGCCACTTAGGACAGGGACGAAGCGTGGCGCTTCGGTGTCCTCGGCATAGTACCCCAGATCCTGGAATTCCAACTCCAAGGTTCCTGGTGCAATGGCCTGGCGATCACTCTGTATGGCTACCAGGAAAAGCGCATGGTGGTCATCGATTACCTCCAACTGCCCACCGGTTGTGGAGTGATCGATGGCGGTGCCGTCTATGGTCAGGTCTAGAGAGGGGCCGTTTCTCCATTGCAGAGTGTGCTCTGTGCGCAAAGAGACGTCCTCTGGGGTCTCCAATTCGTAGAGGACATAGACGGTGTTGGCATCGGCCACGGTTTGACGGATGGTAACGGTGGCACCATTGCTGGTCACTGCATAGTCTGGGAGCGTACCTGCCTCCTGAATCAATGGGGCAGTCTCCCCTGTGATGCCAAAGTAGGCGGAAAACTTGTCATGCAATCCCCAGTGGTTTCCTAGCGCAGTCCCAGACACCGCCAAGCACACCAGCACGGCGGCCAAGGCCAGGGGGAAGCGCCGCAGGCCCCGCCGCTTTGGGCGGGTGCTGCGCCGGCGCTGGAGGTCGGCCCAGCCCGCCTCGGGGTCCAGGGGGGCGGCGCCGGTCTGCCGGTCCAGCTGGTCCAGCTGGTCCAGCAGGGCCTGGAGGCGGGCTTCGTCTGGGTTCTCTTGATCCAGCAGGGTTTCCAGGGCCTGGATCAGGGCCTCCTCACTGCCCGCGGGGGGAATGGGGTGGATCGTTTTCATGGGGATACCCTCCTTCCGGTAAGGTGAGATAGTGTTTGCACCGCTGCCTGGCCCGGTAGAGCCAGGTGCCGCAGGTGGCCGGGGGGACCCCCAGCCGCCGGCCCATCTCCTGGTAGGTGAGCCCCTCCTCATAGGCCATGGTCAAAAGGGCCTTGTCCCGGTCCGACAGCTGCCGGGGGAGGAGGGCCTCCAGGGGGACCGTTGGGTCCGGGGCAGGGAGCCAGTCCAGGGCCTCTGCCCCGGCGTCCCGGCGGGCGCGGACCGCCCGGTGAGACAGGGCGTGGCTGATCTTATGCTGTAGGGTTTTCCGCAGCCAGCCGCCGGGGTTGGGGTGTCCTTTCACCCGGTTGGGGTGGTCCAGCAGGGTGAGAAAGACCTCCTGGGTCAGGTCATAGGCCAGCTCCGGGTCCTGGAGCCGGTACTTTGCCACCCGGTACAGGTCCGGGGCGTGTTGGACATACAGCTGGTGGACCCAGTCCTCGGAATCTCTGGGCATAGGGATCACCTCCTTGTGGGTTTTGTCCGGGTACCCGTTCACCTTCTCTATCCCCTCAGGGCGGGGATTTCTTTCACTGGGATGGAAAAAAGTTTGGAGGATGCAAAAAACCCCCGGCCCACCGCAGGACAAACGCTGCGGCGGGCCGGGGGTTTTTGAGGAACCAAAGAGCCAAGGGAGGCGAGATGGATGTTCTCTGATTTTCTGCTTCTATCTTATATAACGTTTGAGAGGGGCGTTTTGTGACAGGATTTTGAGAAATTTTTTGGTTTTGTAGGGGTGCACAAAAACGAGTGCCTTTCTCTGTGAAAAATGCCATCGTGTTTTGCGAAAAATTGCCCCGGCGGAACGGTTCTTTCCACCGGGGCAAAAACATCGGCGATGGGAGGGGGGTTACGGTGCGTCTGGATCCTCTGGGTCACGCCCCGGTTTCCCTTCCTTCAGCTTGGACAGGATCAATTCTGTACACACCACCACCAGGAAGCAGAGGTAGGCCAAGCATACATGGAGAAAGGTCACCCTCAGCTGGAGCAGGGTAAAGACCAGGGCCGTTGCCAAAAGGCCGCCGATCGTGATGGCGATGCCCTTCAGCACACAGAGCCAGAATGTTTTCGCTTCACGGGACATGGGGGAACCACCTCCAGACGATTCTGACGGTTACAGGGAACCTGCGGTCGCAGGATGGGGATGGGGCTGGCGGAGGCTCAGCACAACTTCGCCCCAGCGGGGATCCCGTCGTCCACCATCATCAGGTGGAGGACTTCCTCCCCGTTCTCCTTGTGCACAGCGGACAGGAGCATCCCCTGGCTCTCCTGCCCCATCATCTTCCGGGGGGGCAGGTTCACGATGGCCACCAGGGTCTTGCCCACCAGGTCCTCGGGCTTGTAGTACATGGCGATGCCGGAGAGGATCTGCCGGTCGGTGCCGGAGCCGTCGTCCAGGGTGAACTTTAAGAGCTTCTTGGACTTCTTCACCGCCTCGCAGGCCTTCACCTTCACCACCCGGAAGTCGGATTTGCAGAAGGTGTCAAAGTCCACTTCCTCCTCCCAGGGCTCCAGCTCGATGGCGGGCTGGGCGGGGGCGGCGGAGGCGGCGCGGATGGCCTCCAGCTCGGCCAGGGCCTGGTCCATGTCCACCCGGGGGAAGAGGTTGGCCCCCTTGGTCACCGGGGCGGTCTCCGGCCGGCTGCCCCACTGGGCGGCGGTGTCCCAGGTCTGGCAGGTCTCGTCGGCCCCGATCTGGGCGAAGAGCTTGGCGCAGGCGTCGGGGATGAAGGGGGTCAGCAGGATGCCGCAGATCCGGGTGGCCTCCAGGAGGTTGTAGAGCACATGGGCCAGCCGGGGGCCGTTGGCGTCCATGTCCTTGGCCAGGGCCCAGGGCATGGACTCGTCGATGTATTTGTTGGCCCGCTGGATGACCTTAAAGACCTCGTCCAGGGCCTTGTGGGGGGCGCAGGCGTCCATATCGGCCTGGTACTTGTCCCGCAGGGCGGAGGCCCAGGTGATCAGCTCGGTGTCATAGGCCTCGGGGGCGGCCCAGGCCTTGCACCCGGCGGGGAGGGTCCCGCCGAAGTACTTCTGTACCATGGCGGTGGTGCGGCTGACCAGGTTGCCCAGGTCGTTGGCCAGGTCCACGTTGATGGTGTTGATGAGCAGTTCGTTGGAGAAGTTCCCGTCGGAGCCGAAGGGGAAGGTGCGCATGAGGAAGAAGCGCAGAGCGTCCACCCCGAACTTCTCTGCCAGGACGTAGGGGTCCACCACGTTGCCCTTGGACTTGGACATCTTGCCCCCGTCCAGCAGCAGCCAGCCGTGGCCGAAGACGTGGTGGGGCAGGGGCAGGCCCAGGCTCATCAGCATGGCGGGCCAGATGATGGCATGGAAGCGGACGATCTCCTTGCCCACAAAGTGGTAGTCCGCGGGCCAGTAGTGGTCGTAGTCGTCGTACTTGTCGTTGTCGTAGCCCAGGGCGGTGATGTAGTTGGACAGGGCGTCCACCCACACATACACCACGTGGCCGGGGTCAAAGTCCACCGGCACCCCCCAGGAGAAGGAGGTGCGGGAGACGCACAGATCCTCCAGCCCGGGCTTGATGAAGTTGTTCACCATCTCGTTGACCCGGGACCGGGGCTGGAGGAAGTCGGTGTTTTCCAACAGGTCCTGGACCTTGTCGGCGTACTTGGACAGGCGGAAGAAGTAGGCCTCCTCCTCGGCGTCCTGGACGGGCCGGCCGCAGTCGGGGCACTTGCCGTCCACCAGCTGGGATTCCGTCCAGAAGGACTCGCAGGGCTTGCAGTACTTGCCCACGTACTTGCCCTTGTAGATGTCCCCGTTTTCGTACATCTTTTTGAAGATCTTCTGGATGGCGGCCACGTGGTAGTCGTCGGTGGTGCGGATGAACCGGTCGTTGGAGATGTTCATCAGCTTCCACAGGTCCAGCACGCCCCGCTCGCCGGTGACGATCTTGTCCACGAACTCCTTGGGGGTGACGCCGGCCTCCTTGGCCTTGTCCTCGATCTTCTGGCCGTGCTCGTCGGTGCCGGTGAGGAACATCACGTCATAGCCCTGGAGCCGCTTGTACCGGGCCATGGCGTCGGTGGCCACGGTGCAGTAGGTGTGGCCGATGTGGAGCTTGTCCGAGGGGTAGTAGATGGGGGTGGTGATATAGAACTTCTTTTTTTGATCTCTTTCCATGTTTGCGTAACCTCCGTACGCCCCAGGGGGGCGGATTGTTGTGGGATCGTTCAGACAGGCGGGGCTCAGGAGGCCACGCCGCCGGATTTCTTCTTTTTCTCCTCTTTGGGGGGCAGGGTGCCCATGGGGGCGCAGCCGGCACAGGTTTCACAGTGAGCCGAGCAGGTGGGGGCGGCCTCCGGCCGGGCGTCGCTGTCCGCCAGGGCGGAGGCAGAGGCCAGGAGGTAGAAGGTCATGCCCAGGTACAGGGCGGTGTCCGCCAACGGCAGGCCGTCGGCCAGGGACATCAGATTCAGGGCGCCCCCGGCCAGGGCCAGGGTGAGGGTGACGGTGACCCGCCCCTTCTCAAAGGCAAAGCCCCCCATGAAGAAGCAGGCCAGCATGGACAGCAGGGCCCCCAGCATGGGGATGAGATACTGCCCCAGGACGGGGTTGGCCGCCCAGCTCTCGTAATAGTTGGACATGATCCACAGGCACCCGGCAAACCCCGGCAGGGTGACCCAGGCGGTGAGGATGGGCTGGCCCCGGCGCATTTTCAGGGTCACAAAATAGATCCCCGCGGCGGCCAGCAGGGCCAGGATGCCCAGTCCCGCCCAGGCAATGCTCACGGTGCGCTGGCCCAGGTCGGTCACCGGGCTCTGCACCCAGTGGGCCAGGGCGAGAAAGCCCCCGATGGCCAGCAGCACCACCCCCGCCAGCTGGAAGGTGAGGCACAGGGGGGACCGGGGCAGGAAGGCCTCGGCATAGCAGCGGTCAAAGTTCCGGTGCTTCCCGGCGGAGAGCACCGCCAGAACCACCACCACCGCCACCGCCACCAGGGCCACGGCCCAGAGGCTGGGGGCGCCGGCGATGGGCAGGCCGGTGCCCACCTCAAACCCGTTGGCCAGGTAAACCCGCCGCACCAGCAGGCCGACGATGCCGCCGACCACCGCCAGGGCGGGGAGCAGGACAGATTTCCGCATGAAACAGGACTCCCTTCGGAAAAAACAGCGGGGAACGGCGTCCCCTGCCAATGACTTCTTTTTATCTTACCATATTCCCAAAGAAAACGCACGGGATTTTTTCCCTTCGGGGGATTTTTTTGCGGCGGGCGGGCTGGGCCGCCGGGGCAAGGGACATGGGAAGAAATTTTTTGGAAATGGTGCAAGAAAGGGGCAGGGTGGCGACATATAGGAAGTAGAAGGGGCTTTTTGGGGCCCGCGCTGAAAAAAGAAAAATTTTTCCGAAACTGCGTCACAAATCGGGGGACTGGAACGTTGTTATAGTAGAAGGATCTTTTCTACCCCCTTTGGGAACGAAAAGATTTGCATCCATGTTATCTATCGTGGCCACGAGATAGATAGAAAAGGACACCGATGCCACAGCGCGCAGAAGCGCAGGGAGAGGAGGATGTGAGGCCTATGTGGGAAGGAGAAGATGATAAATGGTAGGAAAAACACAGGTTGCCACGCCGGATTTTTGTTGATTTTGTGCAACAAGCCTGGTAAAATGAAAGGAGACTATTATGAAAAAATGTATCTCTCTGTTTCTTTTTCTTGTTATGCTCTTTAGCATGACCTCCACAGCGTTTGCGGCAGAATCTCCGTCCGCCACTTTAGAAAGCATTGCTCACAACACGCTTCAGGTCACAAAGGAACTCCAGGATAGCGGTGCAGAGGTTACCACATACAACAACCTTCCAGCCTTTGTAAGTGTTGCAAGAGAGCAATGCCCTGACATCACAGACCTTCAGCTTGCCAATTTTATTGTAGAGTATGTCGGACAGGATAGCGCGGCAATCCCTGATAACGACAAGCTCGATATACTAACCTATAAAAATATCTCTACTTCTATCAGTTATGCGAAGGTTACCAAAAGCGGGGAATTTATTGAAGCAAGTAAAAGTGAAGCTTTGATTTCCCCTCTTGGAATAGACACGTCTTCTGATGGCTATATGCAATTAAACACAGGCTTTGGCCTTAGAGCTATCCAGGGATCGGAGAAATTTTTCTCTGTTTGGGTTGCCGCAACATGGCTTAAGTGGCCTGCTGTTGCACTTACAGATGTTCTCGTCCTCGGCACTACCGGTACATTTGATGACTCTTTTGCTGAAAGTGGATACGTTCATCAGACATTCCAATGTGTCAGTGGGTGTACAAAAAATACATTCAGAAATCGGCAGGTGTCCAAAACCAATATAAAGAGTGGAGATCTTACGTTAAAGTATGCAAACTTTACTCCGTACATAGAATTTTCTCCCATTTCTCCGAGATGCGATTATTGCGGGGGCGGCGCCAAAGATAAGTACTTTAGAGCATATGTACGATACGGCGTTTCTACAACGAATCGCTGTAATATCCAAGCAAGTTATGGGCACAAAACAGTTGGTATTGGTAATATCTCTGTGGGCATTTCTACCAATGGAGTTCCTAGTATTTCTGCCTCTTTGGGAAAGGTTACAGTCTATAACGGTAGACCAGTAACAGTCAAATAATCTCTGTCAAGATGTGAAATCAATACACGCAAAACTTGGAAAGGAGGCACCCCAAATGGACGGCAAAACCTTTCTCCTCGCCCTGGTCTTCGGGTTCCTGGCCATGATGGTGTTGGGAACCTACTGCGGTATGCCGGAAATGGGTCCCATCGTGGCCATTGCCGTAGCCGGGGGGCGGATCGCCTGGCTCCTCCAGAAGAACGCGGAGGACCCGGACCCTCCAGAGAGGGAATGATGCCTCCAGTCCCCTGAAAGGAGGGTTCTTCATGCCTTGGTACATCCTCGCCTTGTTGGTCAGCTTTCCCGTCATGGCCCTGGGCACCTGGGCCTCCCGGAAGGGGAACCTCCCCCTGATCCTGGCCATGCTGGCCGTCGCCCTGGTGTTCGTGGGGGCCACCCACGGGTGGGTACCCGCCCTGTCCCAGAGGGAGGGATCGCTGGATCTCTCGGCCACCTTCCTGTTGGGGTGGTGCATCGGCCTGACCGGCCTGACCCTGGCCCGCCGGAGAAAACCACGCCCATAAGCACATCCTGAAAGGAGGTTCTTCCCATGAACGGTTCCCTTCCCTTGGCCCTCGGTCTGACAGCCGCCCTCCTGCTCTCCGGCTGCCAGGGGAACCCCGCCGCCCAAAGTGCGGAGGACACCCCGGTCGAAGAATCCCTGGGCACCTATTACGAGGAAGCGATGGAGCAGGCGGAGGCGCCCGATGACCCCGTGCTGGCGGTCTACAAGGACCAGACGGTGCTGCGGTCGGTGGTGGACTACCAAAAGCAGACCCAAGCCGCCCTGGCCGGGGTGGACCCTGCCACCCTCTCGGACCGGGAGGTGGTGGATTACCTGCTGAAAAACGCCCTTCTCTTAGAGGAGGCAGAGGCCCGGGGCCTCACCCCCACCCAGGAGGAGATCGAGCAATACCTTCAGGAGACGGTGTACACCGCCTATGCACTTCCGGAGGGAAAGGAACAGATCGACAACTACTGCGCCAGTGCCGGGATCTCCTTTGAAGAATACGTGGCAGACCTGCGAGGGCAGGCCCCCCGCTTCCTGGCCAAGGCGAAGCTGAAAGAGGTGGTGATGGAGGAATTCTGCCAGGCCCACGGCCTGCCCTATGACCCCATGAACCCGCCCCAGGAGGCCCAGGAGGCGGTGGAGGCCTACCAGGACCAGCTCCTGGCCGACCACCAGGGGGAGATCACCTACTACCTCCCCTGAACCCCAAGCCTTTTATCCAAGAAGAACAAATCCCGTGGGGAAGACCTCCTTGGGATTTGTCGTTTTTTCTAAATTCTCTTGCCCTTTTCCTGTTTCTGTGGTACATTGACCTTACCAAAGGCCCTCTATTGACGAAAGGAGGAACCTCCCATGAAACGACGCAGATTCCCCCTTCTTTTGGCCCTGGTCCTGGCCGCTGCCCTGGGGTTGGCGGGCTGTCAGAAGGAGAACCCCTCGGAAGCCGACATCACCGAAGGCGGCGAGATCGGCATGGGCGGCGTTGTCCAAAGCCTGGAGGACGGCTACGTCACCGTGACCCTCACCCGGGACGTGAAATGCAACGGAAATTTCTTCCCGGAGGGCTCCGACCTCCGATTCCCCATCGACGAACCCATCCAGGAGGTCCTGGACCTGGAGGATATCCAGGTGGGGGACCTGGTGAGCGGCTGCTTCCTCAGCGACACGGTGGAAGCGGGCGATCCCCCCACCGTCTGGGTGGTGAGCTTCGGCCTGGAGAACTGGACCATGACCGGGGAGCTTCTGGACTACAGCGAGGACTTCTTCCTGGTCAAACCCCTCTACCCCGACTGGGTGGTCCAGGAGGCGGAGGAGGTCTATGTCTCCCGCACCGGCACCCGCTACGGCACCGACGTGGAGGACCCCGCAGTGGGCATGTACCTCTCCTTTGACTGCGCCCGGGACCTGATCCCCGGAGATCCCGTCCAGGTCACCGCCTTCCGCTGGGGGCGGGTGACGAATCCCCATTTGGTCGACGGAGAATACAACACTTCCGGAACGGTGACCCGTTTGGAACAGGATTTTATCACCGTTTCCCTCTCCGAGGACATCCGGTATGACGATTACTGGTTCCCCGCAGGGACGGAATTGCGCTCCCCCATGGACCAGACCATCGCGGACGTCATCCAGCAGGAAGGGATCCAGGAGGGAGACACGGTGGACGTGCGCTACCTCTATGGTTCGGAGGCGCTGGCGGACCAGGAGGGGCTCCCCGTCTCGGTCCGCATGGTCAGCGTGCATTTGGCGGACTGACGCGAGGACCAGGCCCCAGGCCGTCCGTGTTTCCCTTTGTGCCAGAAAGGAGGTTCGTATGCTTACCCCCCTGAACCGCGCCCAACTGGCGGCGGTGTTCCAGCAGGACCGCTGCCAGGAGATCGTCCGTATCCTGGACCAGCACAACATCCCCTCCCAGGTGCGCACCATGGACCGGACCTCCCCCTCGGTGTTCTCCATGGGCACCCGGGAGCGCAGCGGCGCCCTTTTCCAGGACCCCGCCCAGAGCTGGCAGTACGTCATCTACGTGGCCAGGAAGGACCTGGAAACCGCCCGCGCCCTCACCGGGCTGGATGGAATCCGGTAGAGGGACAGGAAAGATTTAATACACCATACAAGAAGTGTACAAAGGCCCCCCGGGAACGGTTGTTCCTGGGGGGCCTTTGTGGTATACTATAGCAGGAAAACGGGGCGCGGCTGCCCCGGTCCCATCCCCCCAGCGCCAGGGCCCTTCCGGGCCGGAAAGAGAGAGACACCATGCCCTACGACAAAGAACTCATCACCCACAAGCTTATCCGGTGGGAGGAGTACTTAAACCACTACAAACTCCCCGCTTGGAAGGAGCTGCCGGACATCGGCCTGTACATGGACCAGGTCATTGCCCTGCTGGCCCAGTACCTGGACTTCATCCCCGTGGAGGACCAGAAGGACAAGCCGGTGACCCCCACCACCATCAACAACTACGTCCGGCTGAAGGTGATGCCCGCCCCAGAGAAGCGGCGGTATTACCGGGTCCACATCGCCTTCCTGATTATGATCTTCACCCTGAAGCAGGGCATCAGCATCGGCAGCCTGCAGAAGCTGCTCCCCTCGCCCACCGACGAGGAAGGGGTGGTGGCGGCCTTCTACACCAACTACATCCAGCAGGTGCGGGAGATCGGCAGTTTCTACACCGCCCAGACCCGGGCAGCGGTCCAGGACATTTTGGACCCCCAGGTCACCGATGAGGGGCTGGTGGAGAAGTTCCTCATCCAGAGCATTCTCCAGGCAGGCTTCTCCCGGATTCTGGCGGAGAAGATCCTCCACCTTCGGGACGTTGACCCAGCGGCCGTTCTGGCCCAGGAGACCATCCGAGACCACCAGGGCCGCCACCCCATGGATGCCCCGGAAGAGGAGGACTGACCCATGCTGTTTGACACCCATGCCCACTACTATTCAGAGGCCTTTGACCCCGACCGGGACGAAGTCTTGTCCGCCCTCCCCGCGGCGGGGGTGGGGCTGGTGCTGTGCCCCGGGTGCGATTTGCCCACCTCCCGCCAGTCCATCGACTTGGCGGAGCGGTACCCCCACGTCTACGCCGCCGCCGGGGTCCACCCTGAGGACGCCCTGGGCCTGCCGGAGGACTGGCTGGACCAGGTGGCGGCCATGACCCGCCACCCCAAGGTGAAGGCCATCGGAGAGATCGGCCTGGACTACTATTGGAAGGAGGTCCCCCGGGACCTGCAAAAGGAGGTCTTTCGGGCCCAGCTCCAGCTGGCCCGGGACTTGGACCTCCCCGTCATCGTCCACGACCGGGAGGCCCACGCCGACTGCCTGGCCATGGTGAAGGAGTTCCCCGGGGTGCGGGGGGTGTTCCACTGCTACTCCGGGTCGGCGGAGGACGCCAAGACCCTGGTGAAGCTGGGCTGGCACCTGTCCTTCACCGGCACCATTACCTTTAAGAACGCCCGGAAGGCCCCGGAGGTCATCGCCGCCGTCCCCCTGGAGCGGATCATGGTGGAGACCGACGCCCCCTACATGGCCCCCACCCCCTTCCGGGGCAAGCGGTGCGACTCCCGGTACGTCTACCGCATGGCGGAGGCCATCGCGGACATCAAGGGCCTCACCCGCCAGGAAGTGGAGGAAGCCACCACGGCAACCGGGAAGAAACTGTTCGGCATCCCCGACGGGGAGGCCGAAGCCCAACCTACAAGGGAGATGGTTTTATGAAGGGCGACATCATCACCTACGACTACTACGGCAGCCTGTACATCAACATGACCAACCGCTGTGATTGCCACTGCGTCTTCTGCATCCGGGACCAGGATGCCTCCGCCCTGGGGGGCCTGTGGCTCCAGGAGGAGCCCACGAAGGAGGCCGTCCTGGAAGAGATCCTGGCCCATGACCTCACCCCCTACGCCGAGATTGTCTTTTGCGGCTACGGGGAGCCCACCTGCCGGGCCGACGATCTGTTCTGGATCTGCGACCAGCTCCACGCCGCCGGCCGGGCCGACCTGCCCCCCATCCGGCTGAACACCAACGGCCACGGCAGCCTCATCAACCACCGGGACATCACCCCGGAACTGGCGGGTCGGCTGGACGCGGTGTCCGTCTCCCTCAACGGGTCGGACCAGGAGGAGTACCTTCGCCTTACCCGCCCCGGCGCCGGGGAGAAGGGCTGGCAGGCCATGCTGGACTTCGTCCGGGGGGCGGCCCAGTCTGTGCCCAAGGTGATGGTCTCCATCGTGGACTATGACAAGAGTCCCCAGGAGATCGAGGCCTGCCGGAAGCTGGCCGAGGACCTGGGCGCCATCTTCCGGGTGCGGCCCTTTGCGGGGTGAAATAGGAGAAATGTTGTGCAATACTGCTAATTTCTGGTGAAATAAATGGGAGATATCTTGCCTTTTTGCTTTCTTGACAAGGCCTTGCCTTGTCCCGTATAATGAAGAACAATGATAGAGGCGCGGCATACATCAGTACCCTCCGCCCACCGGCAGGTTACCGGGGAGGGGAAAGGGAAGGCCGCCGAAGGGTCCCCTCCGTTGCCTGGCGGGAGGATGCCTGGGCCGTCAGAGAATATCTGACGGACTGCCATTGAGATACAATGGAGCGCTTGCCGATGACAGCAGCGCTTAAGGTTCGATGGAGCGCTATCATGGTAAAACCAAGGGACCCCCGTTTCGTCCCGCTTTCTATTGTTTTTTACCATGGATCCGCTTCGGGTCCATGGTTTTTTTCTTGAAAAAACCAAAATCAAAAGAAAAGAGGAGACACCATGAAGAAGATTCTTGCCCTTGCCCTGTCTCTCACCCTGGCCCTGTCCCTGTGTGCCTGCGGAGGAGACACCACCGGCGATACCGCCGAGAACACCGACGCCCAGCAGATTGAGACCGACGTGGTGGAGATCCCCGAAGTGGAGGACCTCACCAGCACCGACACCAGCACCATCCCCGGGCTGGAGGACGGCGTCCTCACCGTGGGTATGGAGTGCGCCTACGCCCCCTACAACTGGACCCAGACCGACGACTCCAACGGGGCTGTGCCCATCGTGAACAACCCCGGCTCCTACGCCAACGGCTATGACGTGATGATCGCCCAGCGCATCTGCGACACCTACGGCTGGGAGCTGGAGATCCAGCAGATCAGCTGGGACGGCCTCACCCCCGCCCTGCAGGCTGGCACCATCGACGCCGTCATCGCCGGCCAGTCCATGACCGACGAGCGCCTGGCCGAGGTGGACATGGCTGGCCCCTACTTCTACGCCTCCATCGTCTGCGTGGCCAAGGAGGGCAGCGACGTGGCCTCCGCCACCGGCATCAGCCAGCTCACCGGCACCTGCACCGCCCAGACCGGCACCATTTGGTATGAGACCTGCCTGCCCCAGGCAGCAGAAGTGGCCGACATTGAGATCATGCCCCAGTCTGAGGATGCCCCCGCCATGATCATGGCTGTGGAGTCCGGCACCGTGGACTTCATCTGCACCGACATCCCCACTGCCATGGGTGCCTGTTCCACCTACGATGACCTGACCATCCTGGACTTCTCCAACAACGCCGAGGACAACTTCGACGTCAGCGAAGGCGACATCAACATCGGCATCTCCGTGGTCAAGGGCAACACCCAGCTGAAGGACGCCATTGACACCGTCCTGGCCCCCCTGAACGGCGACATCTTCAACGCCATCATGAACGAGGCCATTGCCATCCAGCCCACCATCTGATCCCGTGCCATCCGGCCCCTTTGGGCCGAAATAAGGATATTCGCCCACTATCCGGCCCTGCCTCCCAGGGCCGGATAGTGGCGGTTAACAGAGAAAGGAACACGAATCTCCATGGAAAAACTCTTTGAACTGGGAACGGATATCTCCCTGTTGTGGGAGCACTACTGGCTCACCTACCTCACCGGTATCCGGAACACCATCGTTGTGGCGGTGGTGGCCACCCTCATTGGCTGCATCATCGGCCTGGTCTGCGGCATCCTCAACACCATCCCCTACACCAAGCAGGATTCCCTGGGCAAGCGGTTTGTGCTGAAGCTCATCCGGGTCATTGTGCGGATCTATGTGGAGGTCTTCCGGGGTACGCCCATGATCCTCCAGGCGGTGTTCATCTACTACGGCCTGCCCTATTTCATCGATGGGTTTACGGCCTTCCAAGGCAACTCGGGCATCTGGCTGGCCTCCCTCATCGTGGTCTCCATCAACACGGGCGCATATATGGCCGAGTCCGTCCGGGGCGGAATCATCTCCGTGGACCCCGGCCAGACGGAAGGGGCCCAGGCCATCGGCATGACCCACGTGCAGACCATGACCAACGTCATCCTGCCCCAGGCGGTGCGGAACATCGTGCCCCAGATCGGCAACAACTTCATCATCAACATCAAGGACACCTCGGTGATGTTCGTCATCGGCTTCATCGAGTTCTTCGCCGTCCACCGCAACATCGTGGGCGTGAACCTGAAGTACTTCCCCTCGGCCACCATTGAGATGATCGGCTATCTGTGCATGACCTTGCTGGCCTCCTTCATCCTGCGGAAGATCGAGAAGAAGATGGACGGGTCTGACAGCTACGAACTGGCCCAGGCAGACGTGCTCACCATGTCCGCCGGCACCTACAGCAACCCCGACCGGGGCACCCCCTTTGACGAGCGCAACCCCGAGGCCCAGAAGAGCATGCTCCGGGAGGAGCTCCGCCGCCAGGCCGAGCGGGATGCCGCTGCCTGGGAGGGCCAGATGGCCGAGACCCGCCGCCCCCACGGAGGCGACCGGAATTCTGAAGGAGGGGACCAGTAATGGATGAGATGATTTTGCAGGTAAACCACCTGTCCAAGTCCTTCGGCAAGCACGAGGTGCTCAAGGACATCAACTTTACGGTGAAGGCCGGGGACGTGACCTCCATCATCGGGGCCTCTGGCTCCGGCAAGTCCACCCTGCTGCGGTGCATCAACCTGCTGGAGATCCCCACCAGCGGGGAGATCCTCTTCCATGGGGAGAACATTCTCACCCAGAAGGGGGGCGCCCCCGCCTACCGCACCCGGGTGGGGATGGTGTTCCAGTCCTTCAACCTCTTCAACAACATGACCGTGCTGGAAAACTGCATGGTGGGCCAGACCAAGGTCTTGAAGAAGCACGAGAAGGAGGCCAAGGACCTGGCCATGCAGTACCTGAACAAGGTGGGCATGGCTCCCTACATCAACGCCCGGCCCCGGCAGCTCTCCGGCGGCCAGAAGCAGCGGGTGGCCATCGCCCGGGCCCTGGCCATGAACCCGGAGGTCCTCCTCTTTGACGAGCCCACCTCCGCCCTGGACCCGGAGATGGTGGGGGAGGTGCTCACCGTCATGCGCAGCCTGGCCAAGGAGGGCCTGACCATGCTGGTGGTCACCCATGAGATGGCCTTCGCCCGGGACGTGTCCAACCACGTGGTGTTCATGCGGGACGGGGTCATCTGGGAGGAAGGCGCCCCCCAGCAGATCTTTGCCGACCCCCAGCGGCAGGAGACCAAGGACTTCCTCTCCCGGTTTATGGAACGGTAATATTTTTGAACCCGCTGCGCTAGGCTTCAAAAATAAGAGATTGCAGCCGACTGCGCGCCCCCCGGATGCCAAGGCATCCGGGGGGGCACTTGCGGCTGAGCAGGATTTTTTCACCGGCGGAGCCGGCGAAAAAATGGATGGGAAATTCTTTCCGCGGCTGCGGCCGCGGGAACTCTGCGAGGCTGCTTTGGGGAAGGCCCTTCCACAGAAAAACGCAGAAGAGAAAGGACCGAAGCGAAAGGCTTCGGTCCTTTTGTCGTGTTGGGATGCCAGGGGCTGCTCACAGGAAGGCGAACCCGTAGATCAGATAGGCCGCCGCGGCCAGCACGCCGGCGCAGAGGGCGAAGGGCATCTGGGTGCGCACATGGTCCAGGGGGAGGATGTTGGTGGCCTGGCCGATGAGGATGGAGTTGTCGGAGTAGAAGCACAGCTGGGTGCCGAACACCGAACCGGAGAAGATGGCGGCGATGGCCACGGCCATATTGGCGTCCATGGCCTGAACCAGGGGGACCACCAGGGGGACCATGATGGCCGACACGCCCCAGGCGTTGGCCAAGGCGAAGGTCATCACCGTGGCCACCAGGAAGATGACAAAGGGCAGCAGCTGCCCGCCCATGAGGGGGGCGACCTTCTCGATGATGAATTGGTCCATGCCCAGGGACTCGCAGGCGGACTTGAACATGAAGGCGATGACCAGCAGGGCCAGCACCGACACCATGGTGGAGAAGCCCTCCCAGACGCCGTCTACGTACTCGGCGATGGACATGAGCCTCCGGGCCAGGTAGAGGATGCCGGTGAAGATCAGGGCCACCACCACGCCGGTGAGCACGTCGATGTCGAAGATGATGGTGGCGGCCACCAGCACGGCGATGGGCAGGACCAGGTCCCACAGGCCGGCAGTATGGCGGCTCTTGGCAGGGGGTTCCTCAGGGAAGGGGTCGGCGTCGTCCTGTCCCACGGGCTTGCCGTCGGGGAAGAGGACGCCGGTCTCCTCCGCTTCCTTCTGGAACTTCCGCATGGGACCGAAGAGGGGGATGACCCCGGTGATCACCAGCAGCAGCACCAGCAGGCACAGCATGGGGTAGAACATGAAGGGGATGGACTGGATGTACACCAGGGTGGCGCTGCCCCCCTCCGGGACGATCCCTGTGGTGTCGATGAGGCTGGCGTAGTAAATCGACCAGGAGGACAGCGGGATGAGCACCACCACCGGGGCGGAGGTGGAGCCAATGACATAGGCCGTCATGGTCCGGTGGATTCGGTGGGAGTCGTTGAGGCGCTTGGTGATGGAGCCGGTGGCCAGGATGTTCAGGTAGTCATCCACGAAGAGGACCACGCTCAGCAGCCACTCGGCCAGCAGGGAGCGTTTCTTGGTGGTGGCAAACCGGGAAAGGACCCCGGTGAAGCCCATGGCGGCCCGGGATTTCTCCAAAACCCCCACCAGGCCCCCCAGCAGACCCACCACCAGCAGCACCCAGACATTCTCCGCAGAGACGGTCTGAATCTGCTCGATGAGGGCGTAGAACCAATCCCCCTTATACCCCAGAATCAGGGCCAGGAGGGTGGCGATCAGCAGGGACTCGAAGGTGCGCTTGGTGATCAGGGCCACGACGATGAGGACGATGACAGGGACGATGCTGACGATTCCATAGGTTGTTGGTTCCATGTAAGTAACCCCCTTCCTGTCTGTAACCGGCGCCGGGGCGCCGCCGCGCTGTGCCGCGGACTATGGAATGGCGGAGCGTTCGAAGCGGAATCGTGGCGGATGGGGCGGGGTAAAGACGGGTGGACGGATGCCTCCTCTCTACTCTCTCTGATTGGGCCAGCATCAGGGTTGGGTGTCCCCCTCCAGCAGCAGGCGCATGATCTCCCAGCGGGAGGTGACACCCAGCTTACGAAAGATGTTTTGGTAATGCTTCTGGAGGGTGGAGTCCCGCACCTGGAGGGCTTCGGCGATCTCCCGGTTTTCCCGGAAGCGGGTGAGCATCTCCAGCAGCTGGGTCTCCCGGGTGGTGAGGCCATACCGGGCGGCCACGGCGGGCAGGTCGTAGCCGGCGGCGTTCTGACGGCGGATCATTTGGTCCAGCAGGGTGTTCATTTGCTGGTTGAGATGGGTGCCCACTGCGTTGCACAGGAAGAGCTCCTCGTCGGTGAAGGGGCCATCCTCCCGGCGGCGGAAGAGGCTCAGCACCCCCAGGGGCCTTCCGTGGTGTACGATGGCGTAGTACAAGGTGTCGTAGACCTGGTAGGGGGCGTAGCATTTCTGGTAAATGGGGGACCGCAGCCGCTGCTGCTCCCCTACCAAATCGCTCTCCCGAAAGACGGTGGACTCCCGGCAGCAGCTGAGCCAGCCGGTGTAGTCGTCATCGGCAAAGCGCATATAGTTGCGTTCGGCTTCTGCAAACTCTGCAGGGGTACACAGGGGATCCACCAGGCGGATGGGAGCGCCCCCCTCCTGGCTGCGCATGATGCTGGCATAGCGGAAGGGAATGAGCATTTTCAGCATGGGCAGGAAGGTCTGGCCCAGTTCCCCGTAGGTCTGGCACTGGTACAGTTCACGAAGAACATTATTGAAGATAAGAAAGCTGTTTTTACTAATCATGGGAAAGTCCCTTCCTCTACAGTTGCAAGTTCGTCTTCTTTAGTATACTGGAAAACAAAATGGAAAGACATACTTCAAAATGTTGAGAAGTACTTCTTTTCAAGTATAAAATATGGAAAGAAAAGAATTTTAAAAATATAAAAACAAGGATATAATGGAGATGCTTACAATATTTGCTGGAAAGTTTCCCCAATTATTGACAAAAAGCACAGTGTTGGCCGTGGCGCAGCGTTGTTTCCGATGCAAAGCATGCCGACACTCCATGATGGAAGGAATACACGAACTTGCAGTAAGGAGGAACGAACCATGGCAAACCGTGAACAGGTAGTACGGGACCTTGACCGGGTCATCGGCCTGATCAAGACCGACGCGAAAGACATCCCCGCAGAAACCAAACAGCAAATGATGAAGGAGACCATTCATCATTTCAACGAATATGTCAGCCCCGGCTGGCTCCAGTACAGAAAGTCGGTTTCCTCGGAGACCGACGGCGACGTGGTGCTGGAATGGGAGGACGGCGGCTCCTACTTCTACGGCCTGAACGGCGAGAAGTTCCTGGACTGCCTGGGCGGCTTTGGCATTTACACCGCCGGCCACAGCGAGCCGGAGATTGTAGATGTGGTCAAGGCCCAGCTGAACCGGCAGGGCCTTCACTCCCAAGAGCTGATCGACCCCCTCCGGGGCTACCTGGCCAAGGCTGTGGCTGACATCACCCCCGGCGACCTGAAGCAGTGCTTCTTCACCAACTGCGGCACCGAGGCCGTGGAAATGGCCCTGAAGCTGGCCCGGTTTAAGACCGGCGGCCGCTGGTACATCTCCACCATCCGGGCCTTCCACGGCAAGACCGCCGGGTCCCTGTCCGTGGGCGGCAAGAGCACCTATCGGGAGCCTTACCTCCCCCTGGTGCAGCAGGTGACCCACGTGGAGTACGGCAACGCCGACGCCATGCGCACCGCCATCGAGAACCTGGAGGCCGTGGGCGAGAAGATCGCCGCCGTTATCCTGGAGCCCATCCAGGGCGAGGCCGGCGTCATCGTGCCCCCGCCGGGCTACCTGAAGGAGGTCCGCAAGATCTGCGATGAGCACAACCTGCCCCTGATCCTGGACGAGATCCAGACCGGCATGGGCCGCACCGGCACCATGTGGCGCTGCGAGGCGGAGGACGTGGTGCCCGACGTCATGACCTTCGGCAAGGCCTTCGGCGGCGGCGTGATGCCCATCACCGGGTTCATCTGCCGGCCCCATATGTGGAGCCAGCCCCTCATTGACAACCCCTATCTCCTGGGGTCCACCACCTTTGGCGGCAACCCGGTGTGCTGCTCTGCCGCCATTGCCACCATCCGCTACATGCTGGCCCACGACATCCCCGGCCAGTGCCGGGACAAGGGCGCCCTCCTGAAGAAAGGCCTGGAGGACATGGCCGCCAAGTACCCCACCGTGGTCAAGGAAGTCCGGGGCGTGGGCATGATGCTGGCCGTGGAGTTTTACTCCGACGAGATCGGGTACGAGTTCTCCAAGGAGATGTACAATCATAAGGTGATCATCGCCGGCACCTTGAACAACGCGGAAACCATCCGCTTTGAGCCCCCCGGCGTGCTGACGGAGGAGGAGATCGCCACCGTGATCCAGGCGGCTCACGAATCCGCAGCCAAAGCCAAGGAGGTCATGAAACTCTGACCTCTCTGGCAGTTTCCCATACCATCACACGCCCGTTTATACTATTAGGAGGCAAAGTATGAAACTCTGTAAAAATTATATCAACGGCGAATGGGTGGATAGCGTCAGCGGAAAGACCGCCCCTACCTACAACCCTGCCACCGGTGAGGTTTTGGCCGAAATGGTGGTGAGTACCCCCGAAGACGTGGACCTGGCGGTGGCTGCTGCCAGAACCTCCTTCTACGAGACCCGGGATTGGCGGGACATGGACAGCCAGACCCGGGGGGATATCCTCCTGAAGATTGCCGACCTCATCGACAAGTACCGGGACGAACTGGCCCGCATCGAGTCCATGGACATGGGCAAACCCCTGCGGGAGGCCGAGGGCGACGTGGACGATGCCCTGCACTGCTACCGCTACTATGCCGGCCTGATTAAGGCCCCTCACGGCGGCTGCTATGAGGTCAACGAGGGCTTTGGCAAGATGCACTCCTTCACCATCCATGAGCCTGTGGGGGTGGTGGCCCTCATCAGTGCATGGAACTTCCCCTTCGTCATGGGGTCCTGGAAGATTGCCCCGGCTCTGGCCGCCGGCAACAGCATCATCTTTAAGCCCGCCTCCAACGCGGTGATGTCCAACGTGAAGATGTTCGAGATCCTCGAGGAGGCCGGCGTGCCCAAGGGGGCTGCCAACCTGATCCTGGGCCCCGGCGGGTCCGTGGGCGAGGCCCTGGCCTCCCACCCCGGCATCGAGATGATCACCCTCACCGGCTCCACCGCCGTGGGACAGAGCATCATGCGCTGCGCTGCCAGCAACATCAAGAAGATCGGCCTGGAGCTGGGCGGCAAGTCCCCCAACATCATCTTCGCCGACGTGGATCTGGAGGCCGCCGTGGAGTGGGCCATGATCGGCATCTTCTTCAACCAGGGCGAGGTGTGCTGCGCTGGCTCCCGGATCATCATTGAGGAGAGCATCCACGACGCCTTTGTCAAACGCTTTGCCGAGCGGGCCAACGCCATGACCATCGGCAACCCCTTGGACAACCCGGACATGGGTCCCCTGGTCAGCGAAGGCCAACTCCGGGACGTGCTGGGCTATGTCCAGAAGGGCATCGAGGAAGGGGCCACCCTGGTCTGCGGCGGCGAGCGCTATACCGAGGGCGAGTGCGCCAAGGGTTACTTCATGCGCCCCACCATCTTTGACAACTGCACCCCCGACATGACCATCGTGCGGGAGGAGATCTTCGGGCCGGTGGTCACCATCCAGACCTTCAAGACCGAGGAGGAGGCCATTGCCCTGGCCAACGACACCATCTACGGCCTGGCCGGCGGCGTGTTCACCCACCAGCTGGAGCGGGCCCTCCGGGTGGTCAAGGAGGTCCGGGCGGGCATCACCTGGGTCAACGCCTTCAACCCCACCTACAACGAAGCCCCCTGGGGCGGCTACAAGATGTCCGGCATCGGCCGTGAGCTGGGCGTCCACGGTCTGGAGGAGTACCAGGAGATCAAGCAGGTGAACATCAACCTCACCCCCGGCCCCGCTGGGTGGTATGAGCACTGAGACCGGCACCCCAGCCAATCCATTTAGAACCCCATCGTAACCAACAGCAAGCCCTCCAGGGTCTTTGAACTGCCCCAGATTGTGCAGACAGAACAAAAAGCCCCTGGTAGGAAATATTGA
>ERZ827471.484-NODE-484-length-33991-cov-4.120727_pt1 | contig 33991 bp, 39 predicted proteins | sample MGYA00519772_ERZ827471 | MGnify/ENA primary metagenome ERZ827471 (study PRJEB31778, sample SAMEA3449315) | human gut metagenome | biome: human gut; feature: human-associated habitat; material: faeces | place: United Kingdom | collected 2010/2012 ...
GGGGAAGAAAGACTTGTATATGGGAGCACTTCATCAATTTGGCAGAAAAGATGGCAGGAAAATATATCAATTATTAAAGCGTAAAATGAGTGAATGACAGGAATCATAAAGTCATGATTTTTGGCTGTTCTCTATAAGGTCAAGAATAGAATTATCCGATAAATTATGATAGGATGAAGTAAAGACAGATTAGAATTCTGAAAGAGGAGAAATATATGACTAAGGAACAAATTATTGGTGCACTGAAAGCGGCGGCAAAACCATATGAAGAGTATTATATTGATGACGAAGTAGTGGATGCTATAAATACATATTCTAATCCTTACGAATTGGTGGCACCGATTTTAGAAATTATTGCGGACAATCCCTCGGTAGATTTTGGAATGCCGGGAGAACTGGTACATTTTGTTGAGCAGTTCTATAAAAATGGGTATGAAGAACTGTTAATTGCTTCAGTAAGTGAAAAACCAACCCCGCACAATATCTGGATGCTTCATCGGTGTTACAATGATATTAATAATCCACAGCGTGATAAGTTTGCAGAAGTTATTAGAGAATTAAAAAATGAGGAATCGATTTCTGTAGAAATCAAAGATGCTATTGATGAATTTGACTGGGAATAAAATCAATGTGATTGTCTGGCATATGGAGATGAACGGCAATGTAGAGAACTATATGAAAGAGCTTTGGGGTATTATGAAAAGATGTAAAATCCTGAGAGCAGTGGGGACGGATGGTGAAAAAAAGAATAACATTTATGCTGGTTGTAACATTGATATCTGGATGCGGGAAAACATTTCTGAGTAGATTATTCAGATCAGATCACGGAGAGTTTACAGAAATCCTTACAGATTTTCTGGATGCGGCAATCAGAATGATAAGAAGAAAATAGAAAAATTATTTGCAAAAAATGTATCAGGAGAAAAATTTGAAAAGCAACCGGACAAATTTCTTGAATTTTACAGCGAGACAATAAAAGACGGAACTCTTGATAAGGATAGTATTTTAATGAGAGTAACAGGAAGTCAGGACAGAAATTTTTATCGTATAATGGATTCAGGTGCAAAAATAACAAAAGGAAATCAGACTTATTATATTTATATGGAGGTTGTCACGGCGGATAAGGAACATCCGGAAAATAAAGGAATTCAGATTATTGATTTGGCCACAAAGAAGGCGTATAATGACAGATATTTTCTCTGGCATTCGAAAAAAGGAATCTTTACACAGGAGAAAGTCTGTGAAGATTATCGGACGATGCTTATATTCGGAAAATGATTAAAACGATAAGGAGGGATTCTCATGAAAGCAACAGGATGCAAAAAAATCTACAATGCAGAAAATATCATTGAGGCAGAGATGCTGGTAGAAATGCTAAAAGAAAATGGAATTGCTGCATTCACACAGGAACCAAGCTCAAGTGTAGCAGCATATGGAGTTGCCGGATTCGGAGTATACGGCATTGATATCTGGGCAGAGGCGGATGAAGCAGAAAAAGCAGTGCAGATTATAGAGGAGATTGAAAAATCTCTGGATACAGAGAATGCGGAATAAAAGAATAGAGAGAAATACAGAGAGCCTGCCACTGGCAGCTTCTCCCGAAAACATGACGATGAAAATAAGGGCAGTGTTGATTACAATGATAATCAGCACTGCCCTTGGTAGTATCAGTTCACTTAAATTTCCATACGATAGATATGCAATAACTATACAATAATTATACATTATACCGAATCCAGATCGCATCACTGTCAAATCTCTGCACATTTGTAAGCTTCAGATGTACCAGCGGATGATCCATGGCGAAGCCGTCGAAGACAGAAGGCATTTCCCGTCTGGCATCGATTCCAGCACCCATCAGGATGCTGATCTCGTCCAGAAGTCCGGCATCCAGGAAACCGGTATTGATTGCAGGACCGCCGACGATACCCATGCGTTCTACGCCGAATTCAGAAGCGAGGATCTCGCAGGCACGTACGAGATCGATCCGTTCTTTTCCGCAGGCAATCCATGAGATATGCTGTCCGTCCAGATATGCCAGATATTCTTTCGTTACCTGTTCACTTGTGATGATCAGGTAAGGCTTGTCCATATCAGAGGCATCCGGCCAGAGAAGCTTTCCCTTGGTATCAACGATAATTTCATAGCCTTTGGCATCAGCTTTTTTAGAAAATCCTTCCTGGGTATATGTTTCAGAATTTTTTGCTTCGAAGAATCCAGGTTCAGCCATCTCAAGTTCCGCAGTGACACGGCCGCTCACGGTAGTCGGAACATTCAGTTCGTCCAGTGTCTTATAATAGTCCTCGACACCCGGAAGCTGGGATGTCATGGCACAGTCGATTCTGCCATCAACAGAAGTCATCATGTGGCAGATAATATATGGTTTGTTCATCTTAGTAACCTCTCTATGATCAGAAAATATTTTGATTAAATATTTGATTTATAATATGTTTATCTCTTTTTTGAATAATTTACAGTTTTCCGCCGTATACCGGGAATCCGCTGCTTTCTCCATAGCTTTCGATATGTTTGAAATTCTTCAGAACTTCCATATCTTCGGCACTAATCTCAAAGTCTACATCGGCATTTGTCTTCATATGTTCTGGATTACCGGTTTTAGGAAGTGAAATCGCACCGAGCTGCAGTGTATAACGGATGCAAAGCTGTGGAACAGATACTCCGTATTTTTCAGCCATAGAGGCAATCTCCGGCTGGTGTAAAATCTCGCCATGAGCGATTGGGGAGTAAGCTTCTACAGCGATACCCTTCTTCTGGCAGTACTCAACAAGTTCCAGAGGAGTGTTGCTGATGTGAAGAAGAATCTGATTTACCATAGGTTTGCTTTGGCATCTTCATAAGTTTTATGCTCTGCAGCAACTTTGGATACAATGAATAATTCTTCTCTCGGAATACCACATGTACGGATTCCTTCGCCGACACCACGCTCATTTCCGTAAGCCTGTGCAGTGTCAAAATGTCTGTAGCCGAGATCGGCAGCAGCTTTGACTGCATCAGCGACTTTATCATCATCGATGAACTATGTTCCAAGTCCTAATTGAGGAATTTCCACACCGTTACTTAATGTTAATTTTTTATTGTACATTTCTAAGATCTCCTTTCAGTTTCTGAGTTCATACTAGCACTTGAAGCGGACTCCAAGTCAATAGATTTTCAGAAAAAGCTTTCAAAAAAAGCTTGTAAAAAATTTTTTGAAAAATGCTCCGAAAAAATCCCGGTAAATTTACAGGAAGCTGTGGCTATTCCTTTTCCTTAAAAAGTATAAAATTTTAAGAAAGTATGAAGCATAGTTATATACACTTGAGATACCCTGTGTTATACTGTTCTACGTTTCCAAGAATGTAGTATTGAAAACTACATGTAAAATGTATGAGAAATTTATTTTTACAGAACATATAAGTAGAGAGGTAATGGATATGCAGAAGAAAGTGCAGATTGTCAGTGACGGATCGTTGGATCTTTCGCAGGAGATTACAAAAGAGCATGATATAGAGGTTGTGCCATTCTATGTGTCTTTTGACAGTGAGACATATCAGAAGGAAATGGTGGAATTAGGAGTCAGAGATTTTTATAACGAAATGGTGGAACACCCGGATGTATTTCCGAAGTCTTCCATGCCATCGGTGGATGACTTCTATCAGGTGTTCGAAAAAAGTGTGAAAGAGCAGATCCCGGTTATCTGCATCTGTATTACCCGCAAATTCAGCGGTTCACTGCAGTCGGCAACTGTCGCAAAGGAAATGATCGAAGAAGAGTACCCGGATGCAAAGATTACGCTGATCGACTCAACGGTGAATACAGTACTGCAGGGGCTTTTCGTGTTAGAAGCATGCAGACTGCGTGATATGGGATTGGGATATGAAGAAATTGTGGAGAAAATTCTTCCGATACGCGAGACGGGACGGATCTTCTTTACAATCGGAAGTATTGATTATCTGAGACATGGTGGACGAATCGGTAAACTGGCCGGGATAGCTGCCGGAGCACTGGGGATAAAACCGATGATTACATTAAAAGAAGGGGAAATCTTCAGTTCCGGACTGGCAAGAAACCGTATCAAGTCTATGAAAAAGGTTGTAGATATGACGAAAAATTATCTGGACGAGATCGATGCAAAACCTGGTGAATATAATTTTTGCATCGGATATGGTTATGACTATGACGAGGCAGTCAGATTCCGTGAGATGATAAAGGATCTGATAAAAGAACGGCTTGGAATCGATGAGATCGGAATCTACCAGATTGGAGCAACGATTGGTGTGCATACAGGACCGTATCCGCTTGGTGTCGGAATTATTAAGAAGGCAGAAGTTTAAGCAGCTGAAAAGGTTGAATGGGTAGATGGTGGAGAGAAACCGATGCCCATAATCAGCGAAAATAGAATAGGGATAGATAAAGATACCTGAGAAGAGAAATCTTTTCGGGTATTTTTTGTTACTGATGGTAATTTTATACCCCATCTGATGTTATAAACTATAGACATAAAAGGGAAAACAAATCAAAATCATTATTTTTCAAAGAAATGGAGGAACTGGCAATGAAAGGTTTTAACACAGGTGACGGTTACATGGGAATGGTAGATGGCGAATATATCTTATTTGCCAGCGAGGCGGATTATTATGATTATGTAAATGATTAGAAATCAAGGCAGAATTTTCAGAAAAACAAAGAACTATGGAATCTATTTCCAGCGCATGTGCTATACTGAACTTAATTAACCAGAAGGAGAAGTTCTATGCAGGTATCAGACAAATTAATCAAGCCGCTGACAGAAGCAAAATATTTAAATGCCGATAACGTAAGCAGATACCGCTGTATCATGCGTATCTTTTTCGAGCATTATGAGAAATTAAAATACTGGCTGTATCAGAAAGAGGTCTATGAAGAAATGATACAGGACCCGCTTTTTGCGGATTACAGACCGGAACAGTGCCAGCAGGATCTCACCATGCTGACAGGAAATCCGCATGCATTTGACAATGGAACTGCAGCAGGAAATTTCCTGTATCAGATGATACAGATGGATCTATTTGCAAAGTCGGAAATCCGGGTATATTATGCGGGTGACCTTGACCCGGAAGGAATACTGATCGCACAGAAATTATCACAGTATTATAAAGGAGAATTTCATTACTGGCATATGGAAACGGCGGATTATGAGAAGTGCAGGTCCGAGGAAATGATATCGTCGAAGAGGATGAAGATACTGGAGCGGATTACGGATGAGAGATTGAAACCGGTGGTGGATAGGATCGAAGAGTATGGGACTGCCGGGTATCAGGAGATGTTGGTGGAGGAGATGTGATTATGCCAAAAGGAACAAATCAAAAGCTAAAATTATACCGTCTCGCACAGATCATGCTGGAAAATACAGATGACGAACACTATATTACCATGCCGGAAATCATGGAAGAACTGGGAAAATACGAAGTGACCGCAGATCGCAAAACAATCTATGCAGATCTGCGTGATCTGTCTGTACTTGGGATCGAGGTAGAGGGCGAACCCATCGGCAACCGCTATCATTACCGCGTAGTCAACCGCCCATTCGAACTGCCGGAATTAAAGCTTCTGGTAGATTCCATTCAGTCTTCCAAATTCATTACAGAGAAGAAGACCAACACACTGATAAAAAAGCTGGAAAAGCTGGTCAGCAAATACGATGCGCAGAGGCTGCAGCGACAGGTGTATGTATCAGGAAGAATTAAGACGATGAATGAAAGCATCTATTATACTGTCGATGCAATCCACAATGCGATTTCTGAAAATAAGAAGATCAAGTTCCAGTATTTCCAGTGGAATGTGAAGAAAGAGATGGAACTGCGTCACGGAGGAGCATGGTATCATATCAGCCCGTGGGGATTGTCCTGGGATGATGAGAATTATTATATGATCGGATATGATGCAGAGGCGCAGCTGATCAAGCATTACCGGGTGGACAAGATGCTGCATATCCGGATGTCGGATGAATCCCGTGAGGGAAAAGAACACTTCAAGAAGCTGGATATGGCGGATTATGCCAAGAAGAGTTTCGGAATGTTCGGGGGAAAGGAAACGTCTGTAAAGATGCTGGTAAATAACAGCCTTGCGGGCGTGATCATTGACCGGTTTGGGAAAGATGTGATGATGATTCCGGAAGACGAAGATCATTTCCGGGTGAATGTGGACGTGCATGTGAGCAAACAGTTCCTGGGATGGGTATTCTCGCTGGGGGAGGCAGTTAAGATCATTGGACCGGATGAGGTTGTGGAGCAGATGCGAGGAGAGGCCCGGAGGCTTATGGAGCAGTATGGGGAGTAGGAAATGGATTCTGAAATAGCAAAACAAGAACACGATTGTAAACTTGCGAGAAAAATAAGTTGACAATCAAAGCGAAATACGATAAATTGTTAACCATAAACTGAAAGGAAGGTTAACAATTTAATGAACACAAAAACAAAAAAATTATCCACCGTAAGTATGGTATTATGCGGAATGTTCGCAGCGCTGGTTGCCATAGGAGCATTTATCCAGATCCCGGTTCCATATATGGATTATTTCACACTTCAGTTCTTTTTCGTACTGCTTGCAGGATTGATTCTGGGGGCTGATAAGGGAGCAATATCTGTAGGATGTTATGTATTACTGGGACTTGTCGGAGTACCAATCTTTGCAGCAGGCGGAGGAATCGGATACATATTCCGGCCAAGCTTTGGTTATCTGGTCGGATTCATTGTAAGCGCATATGTAACCGGAAAAGTATGCGAAAAGCTGAAAGCAAGTTATAAGAACTATCTGCTTGCATGCCTTGCAGGATTTGTTGTGACATATGCAATCGGAATCGTGTATAAATTCATAATCTTGAACTTTTATGCACATACACCGGCAACGCTGGGCGTGATCTTTTTGTCCTGCTTTCCATTAGATATGCCTGGAGATTTTGTATTATGTCTGCTGGCAGCCGGTGTGGGACTTAGAATGCGAAAAAGCGGATTTTATCTGAGCTAATAAAAAAGGGGCATGAGATTATGGCAAAAGGAATATTTGTGACGGGCACAGGCACAGATGTAGGAAAGACGTATGTCACAGCATTAATCGTGAAAAAGCTGGCGGATGCAGGAATCCATGCAGGCTATTATAAGGCTGCATTATCAGGTGCAGAGTCCATAGAAGAAAGTGACGCAGGCTATGTAAAGAAGATTGCCGGTATCACACAGGAAGACAGCAGCTTACTGTCATATCTGTATCAAAATGCGGTGTCTCCGCATCTGGCTGCCAGAATAGAAGGGAATCCGGTTGATCCGGAAACGGTAAAAGCAGATTTTGACAGGGTAAAGAAAGAGTTCGATTATGTCACGGTAGAAGGAAGCGGCGGCATTGTATGTCCGATCCGCTGGGATGAAGAACATGAAATCCTGCTGGAAGACATTGTGAAAATGCTGCATCTGAATACTCTGGTGATCGCAGATGCCGGACTTGGCACGATCAATGCGGTTGTCCTGACGGTAGAATACATCCGGAATCATGGAATGGATGTAAAAGGAATCATTCTGAATCATTACTCGGGTGGGGCGATGCAGGAAGATAATGAAAAAATGATCGAGAGATTAACGGAGGTACCGGTGATTGCCAGGGTAAGAGATGGTGACAGGGAGCTTGAGGTTGATCTGGAAGTGTTGAAAAGGTTGTATGATTGATGATGAGAAGAGGGAATTGACTGCGGTTGATTTCCTTTTTTGATGTATGGAAATAAAAAATAAGGTGAGAATATTATACCCCATCAACTGAATTATACTATACACATCAAAGGGAATAAAACAGAATTCCGGGAGATAAAAGTAATTATAAGACAACAAATCAAATTCAGATGAACACGTTTTCAAAGCGAAAGGAGCACACACAATGGCAAAAATATTTATTACCCTGACAGGAACAAAACACTACTTCGGAAATGATTTTCTGAAGAAAGGTATGAAGATCAGATTAGAAAAAGAACCGGATAATGAATATGACAAGGAAGCAATCAAAGTGACATATGAAGGTCTCGGAAAGATTGGTTATGTGGCAAATAGTTCTTATACAGTCATCGGAGAGTCTATGAGTGCAGGTCGTCTGTATGACAAGATTGGAGACACGGCATATGCGAAGGTGGTATTAGTTACACCGGCAGGAACAATCTGCAAGATTTGTAAAAAGAGTCTGAAAAGTGAACAGGAGGAAACAGCATGAATTACCTTGTGATAGATTTAGAAATGTGTAACGTACCGAGAGATTATCGGAGCCGATCTTATAAATATGCAAATGAGACGATACAGATCGGAGCTGTTCTTCTGGATGAGGAATTCAAAAGAATCGGAACGCTTAGCCAATATGTACATCCGGAACACGGAGTGATCGATCCGTTTATTCAGAATCTGACAGGGATACGAAATAGTCAGGTGAAGAAAGCACCACGTATTGAGGAGGCTCTGCTACATATGATCGACTGGATCGGCGATCGTGAGTATAAAGTCTATGCCTGGAGCGGTTCCGACAGAGCACAGCTGCTTCATGAAATCAAAGCAAAGAAGATCTGTGATGAGCGGATTCTGGATTTTGTCTGTGAAGCAAGATGGATTGATTATCAGGATGTATTTGTAAAACGATTCGGAATAGAACGAAAGATTGGTCTGGAAGAAGCACTGGGCAGGGTGGAGATTGAACCGGAGGGACGACTTCATGATGGTCTGGATGATGCGGTGAATACAGGATATCTAATTGAAAAGTTGGAAATGAATCCGGAGTATAAGTTAGTCAGCTATGAAATGCCAGAGCAAGAGCAGGGACATCTGTCGTGTACGCTTGGAGAATTATTTACGGGATTGGAGTTGAAATTGGCGTGAGGGATGTTTTGATATTCGATGAATATAAAAAAAGAAACGAGCACCCCGCTTAGGCAATAGCCGTACGGTAACAAACCCATTTCTTGTATATAATATTAATCTGTTTGTTAACAAAAGTCAACTATAAAAATCAAAAAGATGAAAGTTGTGAAGCTTAACTCAGTACAGTATAATTAATATATCATTTCAATTCAAAACATAATGTAAGGAGCACCCCTATGTCCACATCCCATAAAGAAAAAATAATCCGCGTCCTTCAACTTTTCCAGACTACCGATGAGAAGACGCCGATGAATGCAGTGCAGATAAGCCAGAAACTGGAAGAAGAATACGGAATGGAAAATGTACACCGTACATCCATTTATGACGATGTGCGTTTGTTGCAAAGCTGCGGTTATCCGATTAAGCAGGCAGAAAATTCACATAAAGGATGGTATATGGAGAAACATTTGCTGGAAGACTGGGAAATTAAGCTGATGTTAGATTCGGTGCAACAGGCAAGGTGTGTGTCCGTTCATGAAGCGAATGAGATTCGAAATAAGCTGTTAAATCTGACGAGTCAGAGAGGACGAAGCAGATTTTCGCATATGATTATGCCGCTGCCCGGAAATGTCAGGGGTGTCGGTCAGACCGTTAGATAATGGAAAGTATAAAGCGGTATTTAAAAAGATGGACAGCGTGACATTGGTTGGCTGGTTTGTACAATATGCGAATCGATTTAAAGTAATCTCACCGAAGAGTTTGAAAGATAAAATTATAGAAAGTTTAGAACATGCAAAAAGCATATATAGTGAGTAAGAAAAGTCCTACATATAATATGTGGGATTTTTTTGAAGTAAGATACATAAGTGTTGCGATATCACGACAGTAGATTTGCTAAAATGATAATAACTATGAATGATACGACGAGAAATAGATTTTACAAATGTAAATGCATGTGGAGTTTTTGAAGATGGGAGTAGATGAATGGAAGAAATAGTGACAATTTTATCAACAAGAGAATGGGCAATAGTCATATGGGGTACAGGATTCTTTGTATGGATGTTGACTCAAAGGGAAATCCGTAAAAGTTTATGGAACGTTATTAAAATCCTCTTAGGCAAAAAATTAAGACACTTTTTTCTGATAATTGCTTTATATGTGGCGGGAATAACCACGATATTTTATCAGTTACCATTCTGGAATAATATATATTTAAAAGATATTATATTATGGTTGATCTTTTCTGGAATATCATATTGTGTGAATTCTATTTTAAAGGGTGATGCAGAGCATTTGAAAAGCACAGTGAAAGATAACTTTAGAGTAATAGTTATTTTCGAATATTTTATTGGAACATTTACATTTAAATTTTGGATTGAAATGTTGATTATTCCGGTAATAACAATATTAATACTTATGAATGTGGTAGCAGAATCTGAAGAAAAATACAGGAGAGTTCATAAGCTAATAGATATTGTGCTGGCATGTATTGGTTGGTATATGCTTTGGGGTGCCGCGAATGTTGGATTAAAAGAGTATAAAGAATTAAATGCAATCAATACACTGGTTAGTTTTATGATTCCAATAGTATATACAATTTTAATCTTGCCGTTGGAATTTGGACTGGAGATATATTCTGATTATGAACAAGTATTTGTCAGGATGAAATTTCGTGATAACCAAGATAAGAAGATTCAAAGGAAACATCGATGGAGAGTGATTCGAACTTGTAAATTATCACTTCGGAAAATATTGTTGTTCAGAAAAGAATATGTGAATAAAATGTATGGTTTAATGTCAGAAGAAACATTTGATAATATAATGAGAGAATTCAAAGAAGAGAGTGATAAGTAATAAAAGGTGAAAAAAGATAATGGTTATTAAGTTGCTGAATGCTTTGTGAAGGAGAGTATACTCTTTCTTGTATCCATCCACTCCCATGCAGTATAATAAATACAAGACAATATTGGAACAAGTATCACACCCTCAGGAGGCAATCGTGAACGCAATAAACGAACCCACAAAATCAACCACAACACTGGACTACTACAACAAAAACGCAAAAAAATTCATCACCGGCACTATATCTGTAGACTTCGGAATCGTGCAGAATCGCTTCCTGGACAAACTGCATCCGGGAGCGGAAATTCTCGATTACGGCTGCGGTTCCGGCCGCGATACAAAATATTTCCTGGAGCAAGGCTGCAAAGTCACTGCCATAGACGGTTCACAGGAACTATGCAAACTCGCAAGCGAATATACAGGCATTCCGGTAAAACACATGCTGTTCCGGGACCTGGATGAAAAAGAAGCCTACGATGGAATTTGGGCATGCTCATCAATCCTTCATGTTCCGGCAAATGAACTGCAAGACATTATAAAGAAGATGACAAATGCTCTTCGAGCCCACGGAATCATTTACGCATCCTTCAAGTACGGGACATTCGAGGGCGAACGAAACGGCAGATATTTTACAGATATGACAGAAGAGACATTTGCAAAATTGATTCAGGACATGGATGAATTAGAGATAGAAGAACAATGGATTACATCAGATGTACGTCCGGGGCGGGGAGAAGAAAAATGGCTCAATCTAATTTTGAGGAAAGAATAGATACATATGAGATCGAATCTACGAATGTAATGACCGGGGACAGAGACCGGAGCCGGTATCTATATTATCAACTGAAAATGAGTGTGGCAGAAGCGAAGCAGATTGATATCATCGTCTCATTTTTGATGGAATCTGGTGTGCGGATGCTCTTAAATGATATGAAGCGGGCGCTGGACCGAGGCGTGCAGATCCGTATCCTGACGGGAAATTATCTGGGGATCACACAGCCGTCGGCTTTATATCTGATCAAGAGTGAGCTCGGCGACCGTGTGGATCTGCGTCTGTATAATGAAACATCACGCTCATTTCATCCAAAATCTTATATATTTCATTATGAATCTTCGAATGAAATATACATCGGATCATCGAACATTTCCAAAAGCGCTTTAACTTCAGGAATCGAATGGAATTACAGATTCAGTGATACACTGGACAAAAAGAATTATGAATTGTTCTATGCTACATTTGAAGATCTGTTTCTGAACCATTCGATCATTATAGATGATGAAGAATTAAAACGATATTCCAAGGCATGGAAGAAGCCGGCGGTGTCGAGGGATCTGGCGAAATATGACGCTACAGAAGATGGAGAGGACAGGAATGCTGAAAATGTCCGAATGTTGTACCGCCCGCGGGGAGCACAGATAGAGGCGTTGTATGCGTTACAGGAAAGCCGCATGGAAGGGGGGGGCGAAAGGACTTGTATATGCGGCCACGGGAATCGGAAAGACATACCTTGCTGCATTTGATTCGGCAAAATATGAACGGGTGTTGTTCGTTGCACACAGAGAAGAAATCCTGAAGCAGGCGGCGGTTTCTTTCAAAAATGTGCGGAACTCGGAGGATTATGGATTCTTTGACGGAAAAGAAAAGGATACGGATAAATCCGTCATCTTCGCATCGGTAGCGACACTCGGAAGACCGGAATATTTGAATGAGACATATTTTCCGGCAGATTATTTTGACTATGTGATCATTGATGAATTCCATCATGCGGTTACAGATCAATACCGGAGAATCGTAGACTATTTTCAGCCGCAATTCTTACTGGGATTAACAGCAACGCCGGAAAGAATGGACGGAAAAAATATCTACGAAATCTGTGATTATAACGTGCCATATCAGATTTCCTTAAAAGAAGCGATCAACAAAGGAATGCTTGTACCATTTCACTATTACGGCGTGTATGATGAGACGGATTATTCCGGACTGAGGATCGTGAAGGGACACTATGATGAGCAGGAGCTGAATCAGACTTATATCGGAAATGAGAGAAGATATGACCTGATTTACAAATATTATCGAAAATATCGTTCTGCGCGTGCAATCGGATTCTGCTGTTCCAGACAGCATGCAGAAGACATGGCAAAAGAATTCTGTCAGAGAGGAGTCGCTTCCGCAGCAGTATACAGTGGTGAAAATGGTGCATATGCCGAGGAGCGTAACGAAGCTATCCGCAAATTGAAGAACGGAGAGATACGGGTGATCTTCTCTGTGGATATGTTCAATGAAGGTGTGGATATCGCTTCGCTTGATATGGTAATGTTCCTGCGTCCGACGGAATCCCCTGTCGTATTCCTGCAGCAGTTGGGACGAGGACTTCGTCTATATAAAGGAAAAGAATATCTGAACGTATTGGATTTCATCGGGAATTATGAGAAGGCGGGAAAAGCACCGCTATTGTTAAGCGGAGAGCAATCATTTAACAAGAAAGGATCCTGTGAGTATCAGGATTTAGAATATCCGGATGACTGTATCGTTGATTTTGACATGCGTCTGATTGATCTGTTCAAGGAAATAGATAAGAAGAAATTAACACTGAAAATGCAGATCCGGCAGGAATATTATCGTGTGAAAGAGCTACTGGACGGAAAACGACCGAGCAGAATGGATTTATTCACTTATATGGATGATGAGATTTACCGGATTTGTGTCAGTGGCAGTCATGCGAAAGAAAATCCATTCCAGCATTATCTTGATTTCCTGTATGAACTGGGTGAATTATCAGAGGATGAGCAGGAGTTATATGCGGGAATCGGACGAGAATTCATTCAGACCATCGAAACTACGGAGATGCAGAAAGTGTATAAGATGCCGATCCTTTACAGCTTTTACAATCACGGAAATATCCGGCTTGCGGTTACGGATGAAGAGGTATTGGAGAGTTGGAAGGAATTCTTTGATACCGGGACGAACTGGAAGGATTTCCCGAATCTGAATACTTATGAGGATTATAAGAAAGTGACGGATAAGCAGCATCTGAGTAAGGCGAAGCGGATGCCGATTACACGCCTGAAAATGTCAGGGAAGGAATTCTTTGTGGAGAAGGATGGATATGCGTTGGCGTTGAGGGATGAGATTGAAGAGGTTGTTGGAAATATGGCGTTTGGCGAGCAGATGGGGGATGTGCTTGGGTATAGGAGTTTGGAGTATTATCGGCGGAGGTATGAGAAGGAGTAAGTAAAAAGATTAATTTTGGATAATAAAATATTTTTAGAAAAAACGACAAAATGTGACAACTTTTTGAATGTTATGTGTATTTATATATGAGAGATATTTGCAGATATAAAATGTCAGGAGGCTTGCATATGAAAAAGCAAATAAAAAGGGTTTTAATTTTATTAATCTTATTAATAATTTTAATTATAATTCCATTTATAATAGAAAAAATAATTCTATGTGAAAAAGTTTTCCCATTTAATATTGCTATAAATTTTTCGAAAGAAGTTTGGTTTGGCTTTATTGCTTCATATTTGGGAGCAGTAGGAACGGTATTATTGGGGGGAATTGCATTATATCAAAATAAAAGGTATAAGGAACTTTCAGATTCATCAGAAAGAAAATTGATGGAGCTTCAGAATGAGATAAAAATATTAACAGAAAAAAGTGTATACTTAATTGAATTAAATTCCAAAATCGAACAGGCGAAATATTATCCAATATTTACAGGATATATATTGAGATTTAAAAGAAGAAAATTTGGAAAAGTATTTTAATTTGGAAAAAGATGTGTTTCAAGTTTCATATAGAGAAGAAAATCCGGAGAAAACTATGGGTGGATATAAAGAGGCCTTTAAACATTATCATACATTTATGTATACATTGAAAAATGACGGAGAAAGTACGATACGAAATTTTAGATGTACTTCAATAATAAAAAACAATCAGAAAAAAGAAATGGGAGCATGGATTTTTGAATCATGTGATATAGAATCAGGGGCGGTTTTACGATGTGTATATGCAACGAAATTTGATGTTTTTGAAGAATGTAGGAATGGAGAAATTGAAACATTAACTTTTGTGTATGAGATGCAAAATGTTTTAGGCGATCATTTTAAGATGTCAAATGATATTTATTTTTATCCATCACAAAATAATGAATGGCCTAGTGAAATTATGGAAATATCACCAATTGAGATGCAATAAAATGAATTAATAAAGAAAATTAAATGATGTAATAACATATAGCATTTATATTTAAGTTGATGATTTTTTGAAATTTAATATAGAAAATAAAAAAATATGTTAAAATATTTAGCAAAGAAAATATAAGCTTAGATTTTCTGATAGAAATGTTGTGTGGACAGATGTGTTATCAATGAATATATAAATGTTTGCTAAAAATTAAAAAATAGATGACTGTGAAGGAAGTCGTTTATTTGTAGAGATACAAGGCTTAGGCTTAAAAATATACTTTCTAAAAGAACGTTGGCTTAGTATATTAATGGATTGTATGCAAGATATAGAATAAGATGCGTTTTTATAAAATATAAAATGAAATGGTAAAGAGGTTGCTTATGAATAAGAAATGTCAGGTGTTTACGCCAGAGGATTATGTCAAGGAATTGCTGGATAGTATAGAATACAAGCATGATCTATATGGAAAGAAAATATTAGAGAATTCCTGTGGTGATGGAAATATCCTGGTAGCAATTGTACAGCGGTATATAGATAATTGTAAGGAAAAGGGAATGTCAAGAACAAGAATAAAAAATGGTTTGTCAAGGGATATTTATGGAATAGAAATTGATAAGGAACAACAAGAAAAATGTATAGAAAAGCTAAATAGAGTATTGTACAAAAACGATATCAAACCGGTTGAATGGAAGATATACGAAAAAGATTTTCTTAAGTGGGATACAGAATTAAAATTTCAGTATATAGCGGGAAATCCGCCATATATTACGTATAGTGAACTAGACGAATCTAATAGGATTTATGCGAAAGAAAATTTTAATTCTTGTAAAAAGGGAAAATTCGATTATTGTTATGCGTTTATAGAAAAGAGTCTGAAGCAATTGGATATTGACGGAAAAATGTCATATTTAATACCGAGTAGTATATTTAAAACAGTGTTTGGAAAAAATCTAAGAAATATAATGAAAGAGTATATTACGGAGATTAAGGATTATCCGTTAGAAAAAATTTTTAATGGAGCATTGGTGAAATCCTCGATAGTAGTATTTGATAAACAAAGAAAGCAAGAGTACTTGCGTTATAAAGAAATGAGTAGACAAGAAGAGCTAAATATACCATTTGCTCAATTAGGGGATAAATGGTTTTTTACAAATGTAGGAATGTCAGGTAAATTTCAATTTGGAGATTATTTTAGAGTTTCGCATGTGGTAGCAACATTATTAAATAAAGCATATGTGCTTGAAGATGGAAATTATATAGAGAGAGATAACGGTTTTATTTGTAGAAATGCAGAAGATAAGAAAACTATTATTGAAAAAGATGTTGTAAGGGATACTGATACACCAAGAACGATAAGATATGAAAAAAAAGAAAAAATTATTTTTCCGTATAAGTATGATGAGAATGGAATAGTACATTATTCAATAGAAGAATTTGAAGAACGTTATCCAGGAGCTACGGAGTATCTTATGTCATTCAGGGATGAATTGGATGAAAGAAAAAAAGATGATAAAGCATTGTGGTTTGAATATGGAAGAACACAGGCATTAAATGGTTTAAATTGTTCAAAACTGTTAATGTCAACTGTAATCACGAATAATGTGGAGGTTTCGAAAATAAGTCAAGAAAGTATTCCATATGCTGGAATATATATATCCGTAAGGGATGGCAATAATAAGTATTCACTTGATGATGCTATTTCTATACTTCGAAGTAATTTATTTCAACAGTATGTGAAAGGCGTAGGAATACCAATTAGTGGACAGTCTGTTCGTATAACATCTAAAGATGTTGAAAATTATAGGTTCGAGGAGGACTTTTAATGGAGGAATTAAAATATATAGTAGAAGATAGAATCTTAGCAGAGTTATTGGGGGTGCAAAACTTTTCAAATAAAGAATCAGCAATCTTAGAATTGGTGAAAAATGCGTTTGATGCGGGTGCATTGATTATGACTTTGAAAATATCAAAAAATGCAATTGAAATAGAAGATAATGGGTGTGGAATTAGTAGAGAAGATTTGACTAAAAATTGGATGCATATAGGTAAAAGTGATAAAGGCTATGAAATAGAAGATAAAAATGGAGAGAAAAGGATTCAGGCTGGATCAAAAGGAGTGGGACGTTTTGCTCTTGCAAGGTTAGGTGAAAATGTTATTGTTGAATCTCGGAAAAAAGGATATAAGTCAATTAAATGGACAACAGACTGGAATACTAGTTCTTTAGAAGAAAATGATGAAAAAAAGAACATTGGAACTTGTATGAAAATTCAAAATTTAAGAGATAAATGGACGGAGAAAGTTGCAAAAAATTTGGGAGAATATTTAGGAAGAACGTATTGTGATAGTGTAATGAAGATAAATTTATTTTATAATGATAATCCAATTACAATTATAAGAGCATTTGATAATCCGCAGCAGGGAATAAATTATTCATCGAAAATAATTTTGAACTACGATGCGAATAAAATGGAATTACATTGTGATATTGAAAATGATGAATTTTTAAATGATGCACAAAAGTATTGCACAAAAGATATACATTCACATACACAAATAATTAATTTATACAATGAGTATGAAAATAAAGAAGTAGATTCTGATGAGAACATTGCTGAGATAATGCAAAAATTGGGGGATTTTTCAGCGGAATTTTATTTTGGAATAGATAGAGTATTAGCAGGTGATGAAGAAAAATTTTTGTATAAAAGAAGAAATCTTGATGATAGATATAAACTGGGAATTATTTTGTATAGAAATTCATTTAGCATATCGTCCTATGAAGGAAAAAAAGATTGGTTGGGATTGGGAAAAAGAGTCAGAAAATCACCAGCAGCAGCATCACATCCTACGGGTTCATGGCGAGTACGGGAAAATCAAATTTCAGGAAAAGTAGATATAGATAAAAAAATAAATTATATGTTGCAAGATTTGTCAAATCGACAAGGATTAGATGAAAATATATATTATATGGTTTTCTTGGATATTATTCACACTGGTCTGGAGGAATTTGAAAGATATAGACAGTCTATTATCAGAGATATAAATAAAAAAAACAAATCAATTCCTAAAAAGCAAGAAACAATTACGACAAAAATTGTAAAAAATCCAGCAATTTTAAAAACCTTAACAAAACATGAAGAGGATCAATTTGTTCATGAAATTAATAAAATGCAAGAGGAAGCAAAAGAGGCTCAGCGTAATATAGAAAATACAGAAAATAGATATAAGTATGATGTCAGAATCTTAAATGTTCTAGCAACATCTGGACTTAGGGCAACATCTATAGCCCATGAAATGAGAAACGATAGAAATAAAATTGATGGAAATTATGATTATATAGTAAAGGCACTAAAGAAGTATGAAGTATGGGATATATTGAATGAACCTGATCATACAAAATTTGCGTATCAAAATGTGCCTGAATTGTTAAATAAAAACAAAGAGACTAGTAAAAAAATTCTACAGTTTATGGATATTATGCTTGAAGATGCCGAAAAGGAACAGTTTGTATCTGAAGAACATGATATTGCTGAGTTACTTGAAAAAGTACGATTAAATTGGTGTAGAGATTATGCATGGATAGAGATTGTAATAAGTGAGAAAACAAAAAATTTATTTAGGCTACCGGAAGATATAATAACCGTTATCTTTGATAATTTAATTTTAAACAGTATTCAGCAAAATGAAAAGAAAAGAGAAAGATTAAGGATCGATATAAACATTTCAATATTGGATGAGCAGTTATATATAAATTATAAAGATGATGGAGTTGGATTGCCTGATAGATTTAAATTAAATCCAATGAAAATATTGGAGCCACATGAAACTTCAAGAAAAAAGGGACATGGTTTAGGTATGTGGATTGTAAATAATACGCTAGATATGTCGGGGGGAAATGTGGTTTCGATTAGTAGTAATGAAGGATTTGAGATAGAATTTACGATAGGAGGAAAATTATAATTGGAAACGGTAAATATTTTGTATGTTGATGATAATACAGATAGTCATATTAGTGAGTACTTGTCAGAAGAATATGAATATAATGATGTTCAAAAGAACTACGAAGAACGACCATTTACATCGGAAGATTCATATGAAACATTGCTTACAGATGAAAAAATAAGACTAGCAGATCTTATTATAATTGACTCTGTTCTTTTTGAAAATGCTAATTTTGTCAATGAGAAACTTGCAGGAGAGGAATTTGAAATTATATTAAAAAAAATTTTTCCTTTCAAAGAAATGATAGTGGTAACGCAAAATGATGTGGATGACGATTTGAGTATACTTAGAAAATATGATTCTTCATCAAAATTAGATAAAAAGGAATTTTTTGAAAATGAATGGAAACCATATTTGGATGATGCAATACACAGAATTCTATTATATAGAAAAGTATTAAAACGCATTGAAGAAAAGAAATATGTTGAAACATATTTTTTGGAGGAAATCCAAAAATCACTAGCGGGTGAAGATAGTTATGAAAAATTAACCGTAGAAGATATAGATAAACTAATCGAATCTTTTGAAGGATTAAAAAGAGAATATGAATAACGATTACAGAAATACAGAATATTGTCCGGTGTTAACGGAAATAAAAGAAAAAAAGAAAAAATTACATGACGATATTTTACAGAAACATCCTAGACAAAAAAATATGTATAATAAAATCAAGTCACGAGATAATGAATTCAATAAAAGATTTGTTCAAATATACAATTGTAAATGTGCATATTGTGGTGTGTCGATGGATATTTTACCAGCAACATTATTTGAGGTAGACCATTATATAGCAGAATCATTGTTTGATGATAAGAATAAAGCAGGTGAGATTGAAAATTTAGTTCTTTCATGTTATCAATGCAATAGGAATAAAAAAGCTTTAGTAATATCAGATAAGTATGTTAAACAATTAAATACAGATAATGGAAAGATTACAGAGGTTTTTTATCGTGATGATAAATACTACATTCGAATAAATAAATCTTTTCAGAATGATAAAAAAATTGAGGAATTTTATGAGAAATTAAAACTATTTCATCAAAGTCATCGTATTGATTATTTGCTTTTAAGTATGAATGGATTACATAGTAAGATTGAAGATAAAAATAAAAAAGAAAAACTAGCAGAGGCAATTTTATTATTGCAGAAGAAAAGAAATATGTTTAATGTGTAAAGAAATATTAAATTTAAGATTTGAACAAAAGGGATAGAAAGAATAAGATTGTTTACTAGTTAAGCCGAGAATAGATTTGGAGTATAGAGAAAAGCTGGTCGCAGAAATAATGGCGTTGATAGCTTAAGCAAGAATACTAGTTATAAAAAGTTGAATTGGAGAAATAATCTATGTATACAAATGATGAATCTATACAAGAATTAATTAAATATGCAGATAGTGGAAAAATTCAATTACCGGATTTCCAAAGAGGTTGGGTATGGGATGATGAGCGTATTAAAGCATTAATTTCAAGTATTACACAAAATTTTCCGGTTGGAGCAGCGATGTTTCTTAAGTATGGAAATAAAAATATTCGATTTAAATATCATGGAATAGAAGGAGCTGTACTTGAAGAAGATACAATCCCTGAAGCGCTAATTTTAGATGGACAGCAAAGGTTAACATCTATATATCAAGCATTGTTTTGTAAAAAACCAGTACTTACAAAAACAGTAAAGGGACAATCAATAAAAAGATTTTATTATATTGATATAGAAAAAGCGATTAATCCATCAGAGGATATGTTAGAAGCAATTATTTCTGTACCAGAAAATAAAATGCGTACAGAAAATTTTGGTAAAGACATTAAGCTTGATGTTTCTACAGAAGAAAAGGAATTTGAAAAGAAATTATTTCCATTGAATAAAATTCTTGATTTTGTCGAAACACAGACATGGCAGAATAAATATTATGCGTATTATGATTATAATGGAGAAGTTATAAGAAAATTTACGGAATTTAGTAGTTTAGTTATAAATCAAGTAATGCAATATAAAATACCAGTTATCTATTTAGAAAAAGAAACCCCTAAAGAAGCAGTTTGTCAGGTGTTTGAAAATGTAAATACAGGCGGAGTTCCGCTTACAGTATTTGAGCTTGTAACAGCAATTTTTGCAATGGATGATTTTGAATTGCGTAAGGACTGGGATTCCAGATATAAAAAGTACTTTAGTTCGGAAATTATTAAAGTTGTTAATGCTACAGATTTTTTGACGGCATTAACATTATTATCTACATATAAAAACGGAAAAACAGTAAGTGCGAAAAAAAAGGATGTTTTGAATCTTTCTTTAGATGATTATAAAAAATATGCAGATTGCTTAACAAAAGGATTTAATGAGACGGAGAAAATACTTCAGGAAGAGAGAATATTTAGTGCAGAAGATTTGCCATATTCTTCGCAATTAATTCCAATGGCTGTATTGTGTACATTGCTAGAGGAAACACATGAAATAACAAATACAACTGTGAAAAATAAAATTAAACAGTGGTATTGGTGTGGCGTTTTTGGAGAACTTTATGGTGGAGCGAATACAACAAGATTTGTAAATGATGTGAATGAAGTAATGCAATGGATATCTGATGATACTGTTATACCAAAGACGGTAGCAGATTCTTTCTTTAGTCCAATAAGATTACTGTCATTACAGACAAGACAAAGTGCAGCATATAAAGGGATTATGGCATTGATATTACAAAGTCATGCAAGGGACTTTATTAGTGGAAGAGAAATGGATTTTGCCGTATATAAATCAGAAAATCCGGATATTCATCATATTTTCCCGAAGTCATATTGTGAAAGAATGAAATATCCTAGAGAAAAATGGAATTCGATAGTTAACAAGACACCGATAACATATCGAACAAATCGAGAAATTGGTGGTGTTGCGCCAAGTGTTTATTTAAATAAAATTGAACAAAAAGGACAAATAACACAAAAGGAATTGAATGTAAATATTTCTACGCATATGATAGATGTAGTGTCTATGAGAAAGGATGAATTTGATTTATTCTTTTATAAAAGAGCAATAGCTATATTAGATGCTATTGAGCAAGTGACTGGAAAAACAGTACCCGGACGAAATAGTGACGAGGTTGTTCAAAAATTTGGAGATGAATTATAAACGCTTCTTATATATTATAAGAAGTGTTATGCGAGGAGCCTTGTTACAGAGGTAATAGCCAAGTTAGAAGATATACCAGATGGTTGCGCTGAATGTTTTCCATTTGAGCTGATAGATGAACTTAAACAGGAATATTTAACTGATAATAGTTTGGAATAACAATACAAATTGTATGACATTGATCCGATAACCGATTACGAAAACGGAAAATAAAACCAAGAATATTTCCGAAAAGGAGCACCACCCAAATGACCACCCCACACATCACCACCCTACGAACCGCCCTAGAAACCGCCTACATCAACGGCGCCACAGCCTCAAGCCTGGCCTACCGCCCGCAGTTCGTATCCAACAATCACAAAGAAGGAAAGAAAGTTCTCTCATCCGTCGAGGATGAGCTCTTGGCGTGTAATCAGTTCCAGATCAGTGTAGCATTTATCACAATGAGCGGAATCACGCCGCTTTTGCAGACGTTAAAAGAACTGGAAAAGAAGAATATTCCGGGAGAGATTTTAACAACGAACTATCTGAATTTCAGTGAGCCAAGAGCCTTGAAAAAGCTGAATGAGTTACAGAATATCACTTTGAAAATGTACGATGTAGAGGCAGCAAAAGAAGGCTTCCACACCAAGGGATACATTTTCAAGAAAGAAGAGATCTACCGGATTATCATCGGAAGCTCTAATATCACAAGTGCAGCGCTGACTTACAACCGGGAATGGAATACGAAGATCGTGTCAACGGAAGATGGTGAGATGGCACGGGAAATCGTACAGGAATTTGATTCGCTGTGGAATTCGAAGTATGCACTGGATTTTGACACATTTTATGAATCATATCGGGAAAAATATAAGATCATCAAGCATCAGCGTGATGTTGCGAAGCTGGATGATATTACATCGATTGAAAAATATAAGTTAGAGCCAAATAGCATGCAGGTTGGCTTTATTAAGAACTTGCGGAAGATACAGGAAGCGGGCGAGAGAAAAGCACTTCTGATATCGGCGACCGGTACCGGTAAGACTTACGCCTCCGCATTTGCCATGCGAGAACTGGGATTCCAGAGAGTGCTATTTCTGGTACACAGGAATCAGATCGCAAAGCAGGCGAAGAAGTCATTCCGCAAGGTATTCAGTGGACAAGTTTCGATGGGATTGGTAACGGGAAAATATCAGGAATATGACAAGGATTTTATCTTTGCAACCATCCAGACATTGAGCAAAGAGGAGAATTTGCAACGCTATGAGAAGAACGCATTTGATGCGATCGTAATCGATGAAGCTCACCACAGCGCCGCCAACAGCTACAAAAAAGTCCTGGACTATTTCGAACCAAAGCTATGGCTTGGTATGACCGCAACGCCAGATAAACGAGACGACAATCTGGAAGGCAGGAACATTTACGAAATCTTTAATCATCAGATTGCATACGAGATCCGCCTGCAGGATGCAATGGAGGAGGATCTGTTGTGTCCGTTCCATTATTTTGGAATTACGGATCTGGATATTATTGCAGATGCGGGAAAATCATCCGAAGAAAAGGTGGAGAACTTCCGCTATCTGACATCCGAAGAGCGTGTAGAAAATGTCATGAAACAGGCGGAATATTTCGGATACAGTGGTGACCGTGTGAAGGGATTAATCTTTTGTAGCCGGATTGATGAGACAAAGGAATTGTCGAAGAAATTCAACGACAAGGGCTGGCGGACGCTGGTGCTGAGCGGTAGTGATTCGGAAGAAGCGAGAGCAGCAGCGATCGAACGGCTGGCAGGAGAAGAATCCGAAGATGCCTTGGACTACATCATTTCCGTAGACATATTTTCCGAGGGTGTGGACGTGCCGGAGATCAATCAGGTCATCATGCTTCGTCCGACAGAGTCGCCGATTGTGTTCATCCAGCAGCTTGGTCGTGGACTTCGAAAAGCCGAGGACAAAGAATATGTCGTTGTACTGGATTTCATCGGAAATTATCGGAATAACTTTATGATTCCGATTGCGCTGTCCGGCGACCGCAGTTATAACAAGGACAATATCCGCCGCTATGTCACGGAAGGCGGCAGAGTGATTCCGGGTGCGAGCACGATTCATTTCGATGAGATTTCCAGAAAGCGGATCTTCCAGGCGATTGATAATGCGAACTTCAGCGATATCAAATTAATCCGGGAGAATTATACGAATCTGAAGAATAAGCTGGGGCATATTCCGGCGCTTGCGGATTTTGATAAGTATGGGGAAATGGATGTGCTGCGGATCTTCGACAATAACAGTCTGGGTTCGTATTACAAATTCCTTGTGAAATACGAAAAGGAATATACCATCCGGCTGTCAGAAGACGAAGAAAAAGCAATCGAATTTATTTCCAAAAAGCTGGCGAGTGGCAAGCGGATTCATGAGCTGGAATTGTTGAAACGTACGTTGCAGTATCGCCATGGAATCATTGGGCGTCTGCAGAAGCATTTATCTGAGAAGTATCATTGTGAGATGGACGAGTACTGTACGGAAAATGTGATCAATATGATGACCAATGAATTTCCGACGAGCGCAGCAAAGAAGACTTACGCACAGTGTGTATTTCTGAAGAAGGAACAGGATGATTATGGCATTTCCGATGTGTATGGGAAAATGTTACAGAATCCGGAATTCTGTGCGATTCTGGAGGAACTGGTGGACTTCGGAATCTCGAGATATAAGGTCAATTACAGTTACCATTATCAGGATACGAATCTGGTATTGTATCAGAAATATACATATGAGGATGCCTGCCGTCTGCTGAACTGGGAGAGAAATGAAGTGCCGTTGAACATCGGCGGTTACAAATATGATAAAAAGACTAAGACATTTCCGATATTCATTAATTACGATAAGCAGGACAATATCAGCGATACCACGAAATACGAAGATCATTTCGTAGCAGAGAACCGGTTGATTGCGATTTCCAAAAGCGGAAGAAGCATGGACTCAGAAGATGTGCAGAATTTCCTGAACGCAACAGAACGTGGCATAGATGTGCAGCTGTTTGTGAGAAAGAATAAGGATGATAAGATATCCAAGGAATTCTATTATCTGGGGCGTGTGATCGCGACCGGGAATGCGAAGCAGTTTGTGATGCCGAATACGGATAAGACGGCGGTGGAGATCGAATGGGAGCTGGAGACTCCGGTGAGAGAGGATATTTATCAGTATATTGTGAATGAATAGAGATTGTTACAGGAAGATTTTTGACGGGAGATAAATGGTAAGATGAAGACGATAAGAGTTGTGGCAGCAGTGATAAAGGCAGTAAAGGAAGACGGAAGAACGATGATATTCGCAACGCAGCGCGGATACGGCGAGTTCAAAGGCGGATGGGAATTCCCGGGCGGCAAGATCGAAGCCGGGGAGACACCGCAGGAAGCGTTGAAGCGTGAGATCATGGAAGAACTGGATACGGAAGTTGCGGTTGGTGAATGGATCGAGACAGTGGAGTATGATTATCCGGGATTTCATCTTTCGATGGATTGCTTTTGGTGTGAGATCGTGAAAGGGGATCTGGTGCTGAAGGAGCATGAGGCTGCCAGGTGGCTGACCGGGGAGGAGCTTATGGATGTGGAGTGGCTGCCGGCGGATGTGGCGGTTGCGGAGAAGATTGAAGGAGATATGACGCCGGTTGAGTGATCGCATTTTATAATTAACAGCCTATAGGTCTATATGATGAGAAGGGGAAGAAGAGATGGACTATAAAATATAGAGAGGAATAAGTGGACATTGAAAATGAAAAAGAACTCAAATTTGAAGTATAAATTTGAGTTCTTTTTTAGTTCATAAGAATAATATTTGAGTTTCTTACATAAACTTAAATATAGTGCTAGAATCTAAAATATAAATGGAGGAACTAAAATGACAACAGAAGAATTATATGACAAACTAAAATTAATTCAAAAAATGAAATGCGAAACGCAGAATTTGGAATTGAAATCAGCGGAGCAAGGATATCCGAAACGATTATATGATTCTTTGTCAAGCTTTTCTAATCAGGATGATGGTGGCATTATTGTTTTTGGAATTGATGAGAAACAAGATTATAAAGAAGTTGGTGTTTATGATGCTCAGGACATTCAAAAGAAAATTAACGAGCAATGCTTGCAGATGAATCCGGTTGTACGGCCGCTTATTACAGTTGTGGAGAAGGAAAATAAAAAATTTGTTTCTGCTGAAATTCCCGGAATAGATTTGGCAGACAGACCTTGCTATTATCAAGGACGTGGAAGGTTGAAGGGGTCCTATACCCGTATTGGGGATAGTGATGAACCGATGACAGAATACGAAATATATAGTTATGAAGCATATAGAAGAAAATATCAAGACGATATCCGTGAGGTTCCGAGAGTAACAGTAATGTCATTGGATCAGGAAGAACTGAATCGTTATATTGAACTGTTAAAGAGAGGAAAACGAAGATTAGCAACACTTGATAATGAAAGTATTTATGAACTTATGAGCATAAAGCGAGGAGAGAAAGTAACGCTTAGTGCGACTTTGCTTTTTAGTCCATATCCACAGGCATATTTTCCACAATTGTGTATTACGGCAATTGTAATTCCTGGGAGAACAATAGGAAGTCTTGGCGACATGGGGGAAAGATTCTCGGATAATCAGAGAATAGAAGGAACAATTCTGGAAATGTTGGATGAGGCATTATTATTTGTGAAACGCAATATGCGGACAAAGACAATTATAAGTCCGACAACCGGACGAAGAACTGACAGAACAGACTATCCAATAACAGCGGTTAGAGAAGCTATTATAAATGCATTAGTACATCGTGATTATAGTATTCATACAGAAGGAATGCCGATTCAACTTATAATGTTTGAAGACAGGATTGAAATACATAATCCAGGTGGATTATATGGAAGAATCACTATTGACCAATTAGGAAAAATTCAACCGGATACAAGAAATCCGGTACTTGCATCGGCACTTGAAACATTGGGAATAACAGAAAACAGGTATTCGGGAATTCCAACAATCCGGATGGAAATGGAGAAATATAACTTAAGACAGCCAGAATTCTTGGATGAAAGAGGAAGTTTTATTGTAAAACTATATAAAGAATCAAAGAATGATTATGAAGATATGTCAAATGATGAAGAAACAAATAATTTAATAGTATTTTGTAAAACACCGCGTACAAGAAAGGAAATTTGTGATTATCTGGGGTTAAATTCTGTTACTTATGCTATACAGACGTATGTAAATCCATTAGTAGAAGCTGGCGTAATTAAGTTGAGTATTCCAGATAAGCCAAAGAGTCCAAAACAGTTATATTATAGCGTAGAAAGAGAAGAATGAGAGAGGAACAAGGATGAACATACAAATATTCGGAATCAAGAAAAGCTTCGACAGCAAAAAAGCTGAACGATTTTTCAAAGAGCGCGGAATTAAGTATCAGTTCGTAGATATGAAAGAAAAAGGTCTGAGTAAAGGTGAATTCAATTCGGTATGCCAGGCTGTCGGAGGATATGAAAAACTGATCGATCAGGAGTGCAAGGATAAAGATCTGCTTGCGTTGATTACTTATCTTGCAGAGGAAGATAAAGCAGAAAAGATTTTGGAAAATCAAAAGATGATCAAGACACCGATTGTTCGTAATGGAAAGCAGGCAACGGTAGGATATCGGCCGGATGTGTGGAAGAATTGGAAATAGATGCATATGGAGAGTGCGAGAAGATGACATATTACAACCGAGAAGACCAATTCCTGCGACAACGCTTGCAGAAAGAAATCCCGATTTTACGGGCATTAATACAAAATCTATATGAAGAACTGGACAGAAAACTCCATTTGAACGGAGCAAAAGTACCGATAACATTTGGATATGATACGGACACACTGGGATCTTACACTAGACGAAGTGCACATGAAAAAGAGCATTTTCATTTTTCGCTGTTGTTTATTGCATATGGTGTGAAGAATCCGCTGTCCAAAGAGGATCGCATAGATTTATTCAAACACGAATACGCCCATTACATGCAGTACAATATGCAGATTCCCGAAAAGTATAAATGGCAGGCGGGAACACACGGAAGTGCGTGGAAATACTGCTGTTCTCTAATCGGAGCGGCGCCGACGCCGTATTATAAGGCGGGCGAAGCGCTTATGAATCATGACTACGATAAAGTATTAAAGAACAGGATTCATGATAAGTCCGTGCCGGTCCGGGATACTTATCAGCAACTGAAGACTGCACAGAAGAAAAAAGATGAAGTGGTTCAGTATAAGCTTGGCGATGCAGTGACACATCCGAAATTCGGACATGGAATTGTGGAGAAGATTAATCAGAGATCTGGCGGGGTGCATTTACATATCCGGTTTGATGGGGAAGTGAAGTGTATCGATCAGAAATGGCTGTCGCGGAAGAAGTATATGTGAAAAGATTCAGTAAAAACAAATAAGCAAGGTAGTGAAGTATCTGAAGAGGATAAACGTACACGAAGAACGTTAGAAGATGAGATGACATTTTTCGTGTGCGTAAATTTATATATTGACATACTATCAAAGCGATACTAACATAAAGATAATAATATAGGACGAAAAAAGAAAGAGGTAGTAATCATGCGGAAAAAATCAGAAATGCAAAAGGCTAACGAAGAATTTGTAAAGACTTACGATGATTCAAAATATCCAAAACCATCCGTAACTGCAGATATCGTCATTTTCGGAATGTTTGACAAAGAAGAAGATAATTACAGAAAAATAGCCGAGAAAGAGTTAAAGGTACTTTTAATCCAGAGAGGTGCGGCACCATATGAAGGCTGTTATGCCCTTCCGGGCGGATTCGTTGGTCCGAAGGAAACCATCGGCGAAGCCGCAGAACGTGAATTAAAAGAAGAGACAAACTGCAACTGTAATTTCCTGGAACAGTTCGGTACCTACAGCAATCCAGACCGTGATCCGAGAAGATGGGTGATCAGCAATGGATACATGGCACTTGTCAATGCTGGACAGGAAATAATCCAGGCAGGAGATGATGCTTCAGATGCAAAGTGGTTTGATGTGTCATTTCAGGAAGAAGCCGGTATATGGAATCTGTGTCTGACACATGGGGATGAGAAGCTTCATGCAAGATTAGAAGAGACAACTTCGAAGTGGGATGTAAAGAAGAAATTCAAGACGATAGAAAGTGATGACCTTGCATTTGACCACGAGCTGATTCTTGCAGATGCAATCGTACAGCTTCGCAAGTGGATTACGGAGACGCATATAGCGTTCCGGCTTTTACCGGAGAAGTTTACATTGAGAGAATTGCAGCAGATTCATGAGACGGTGCTGGATGCGAAGCTTCTGGTTCCGGCGTTTCGAAGAAAAGTGGCTGATCTGGTAGAAGATACCGGGGAGATGACGGGGGATGCCGGGCATCGGCCGGCGAAGTTGTATCGGGAGAAAAGATAAACTTTAGTAAGAAGAAAGGGCTGTGCATACTAATGATGAAATTTTTATTCTTGATACTTTTCATAATTTTGGAAAAAAGAACATTTAGAGCAATTGTGGCATTGCCGGCAGGCATTGTTACAGCCGGGTATATGGAAGAGATTAATAAAGATGAATCTTTGTAATTTAGGAGAATTGCAGATGGAAGATAAAGAGAAAAAGCAAATGCTTACAACGGAGCTAACAAAAGAAAAGAGCGGCAGGAGTGCCGGGATGATTCAGGATATGTCAATAAACGGAATCAAACTACATCTCGCTCAGAACGGAACCGGCGGCCCGGTTATCTTCTGGGGTATGTATCCACATCAGCAGAACGAAGTAGAACATCTGTGGGAATCTCTACTGGAACTTGTGCCGGAACAAAATTTCCTGCTCGTCGCATTTCAGGTGGAAGACTGGAATCGGGATTTTTCGCCTTGGGAAGCAGCGGCGGTATTCGGGAAGGAAGGCTTCGCCGGACAAGGTCTGAAGACGCTGAGATGGCTGACAGAGGAATGTGTGCCACATATTGACCGGACTTTTGGTGTGAAAGACAGGGAACATTGGCTGATGGGATATTCGCTTGCCGGATTATTCGCGCTATGGGCAGCTTATGAAAGTGACGTGTTTTCTGGAATTGTATGCTGTTCGGGTTCGTTGTGGTTCCCGGACTGGGACCATTATGTGAGGAATCATGTGATTCAGAGTAAATGTAGCGTGTATCTGAGCCTTGGCGGAAAGGAAGAGAAGGCGAAGAACAAAGTAATGGCAGCGGTCGGTGACAGGACCAGGGCGCAGGAAGGGCTGTTACAGGAGGACTCGATGGTGGAATCCGTGGTTTTAGAGTGGAATGCGGGAGGGCATTTTGCAGATGCGGGGAAAAGGCTGGCTAAGGGCGTGAAATGGATGTTTGGAGTGAAAAGTGGCTTATAATATAAGTTGAGGGTGTTAAGGTTTCATGGTATCATAATCAGTATAGAAGAACAGTGTGACAGATTATGTTATTACAACCGGAGGTGAAAATCAATGAACAAAGCAGACAAAGCAGAATCCCTCTTCCGCACAGGCTACAACTGCAGCCAGTCGGTCTATGCAGCATTTGCGGAAGAACTGGGAATAACAGTGGAAGAGGCAGCAAAAAAAGCAAGCCCGTTCGGAGCGGGATTTGGCAAGCTGCGTGAGGTATGCGGAGCCGTGACAGGAATGGTCATGGTAATCGGTGATCTGTACGGATATGACGATCCGAAAGATGCGGCGGGGAAAAAGCAGCTTTATGTACTTGTGCAGAAGCTTTGTGGATCCTTTGAAGCTTCGGAAGGAAGCCTGATCTGCCGGGAACTTCTCGGGCTGGAGAAGGGCGAAGATCTGGAAGAGCCTGCGGTCAGAACGGAAGCGTATTATCAGAGCAGACCTTGTGTGAAAGCATGCAGAAGGGCAGCGGAGATTCTGGAAGAGTATGTGAAAGAGCAGAAAAGAAAATGAGTGAATACATTACGACCTACACAGGAAAACATTTTAAACCAACAGAACCGGATCCGGAGTTATTTGACATAGCAGATATTGCACATGCGCTGTCCCTGATATGCAGAGGAAATGGTCATGTGAAGACGTTCTGGTCGGTCGGGGAACATTGCATTTGCTGTGCAAAAGAGGCAAAGGCGAGAGGTCTGTCGGATAGGATGGTGCTTGCATGCCTGCTTCACGATGCAAGCGAGTGTTATATGTCGGATGTTCCGTCGCCTTTTAAGAAGGAACTGCCGGAATATAATGAACGCGAAGAACGTATGCTTTCTATGATTTATGAAAAATTTCTCGGTTCGGACCTGACACCGGAAGAGAAGATGCAGTTGAATGCGATTGATAAGGCAATGCTATGGTATGATCTGACGTTTCTTCTGGGAGAGAAACAGGAGAGCGAAGCGCCAAAATTGCATATTGATCTGAGGTATGAGGTCAGAGCATTTAGTGAGGTGGAAGAGGAATACCGAAGTATCTTTTGCGTCCTACAACGGACGTGACCAGGTCCAGGGATGGATCTATGTTCCGGCTTGCAAACCGAAGGGAATTGTCCAGGTGATCCACGGATTTGGGGAACATTCCAGACGTTATCTGCACATGATATCTGCCTTCATGGATGCGGGTTATATCGTGGCAGCAGACGATCATGTAGGACATGGGAAGACAGCAATGGTCAATAATGTGTGGGGCGACTGGGGAGACAAAGGACCGCATACAATGATGGAAGACGAGCATACATTGAAAGGAATCGTGTGTGAAAAATATCCGGATCTGCCATATTTCTTATTCGGACACAGCATGGGATCTTTTATCACAAGAGATTTCATTGCAAAATACGGGGACGAACTGGACGGGGCAACCATCTGCGGAACAACGGGAATCTTCCGCGGGGCAGAAGAGACGGGAAAGAAATTAAAAGAAGCGATTGATGCAGGACATGGAGAAGAATCCGATCCGTCATATACCGGAGAACTGATGGGATGGATGTGTGAGCGCTGTGGAGAGGTCAGCATCGGAAATGAGTGGATCTGTGCCGATCCGTATGTACAGCGAGATCATGCCGATGATCCGTTTGATGCATTTACCAGACCGACCAGCAACCGTTCGGTATATGATTTCATCCAGATGATGTTACAGATCGAGGGAACAAAGTGGGCCGAAAAAGTGCCGACAGACCTGCCAATCTATAATATTGCGGGAGATCAGGACCCGGTAGGTGAGTATGGTGTCGGTGTATATCAGGTAAGTAACTGGCTGGTACAGACCGGACATAACGTAACGACGAAGCTGTACTCGGGATACCGCCACGAGATACATAATTATGCTGAGATTAAGAACGAAGTCGAAGCGGGTATTATTGCATTCATGGACAAGGCATTATAAAAATGTATTAGGTGTCGGGAAGGATTATAATTCAAAAAAACATAGAGATAAAGACATAAAAAGTACAATAGCATTTGTGATAGCGATTGTCGTGATCAGTGTAGATAAGAAAGACGTAATGGAAATTTGATTTTCAGGGACTCCGGTTTTATGAACCCCGGAGTCCTTTTTGAAAAAAATTATTTTTTTAGAAGGAGATTTTTTTCTGGAAGATTTCCTCAATGCGTGATAAGATGGAAATAGAAAAAACATAAGGGAGGGAATTGCATGGTTTGGAACAGAATAGACCTGAAAAATTTCGCCAAAGATTCCATGAGAAAAAATTATGGAGCCTGTGTGTTGGCAGCTTTTTTGATAAGCCTCGTTCTGGGGTTGGATGCGGGTACCTTGAGTCAACTGGAAGATTTTGAGATGTATATTCCAGAAGGAATTACGGTTACTGTGAGCTGGATGACTTTGCTGATTGCCATATTTGCAGGAAACGTGTTCACTGTTGGCTGCTGTCGGTTTTTTGTGGAAAACAGAGAATATCAGGCGCCGGTATCCAAAGTGTTCCATGGATTTCAAAGTGGGCATTACGCCAATGCAGTATGGATTATGTTCCTTAGGGACGTGAAGATCGTTCTTTGGACGTTTCTTTTCGTTATTCCAGGTATTGTAAAGACCTATGAATACCGTATGGTGCCTTATATTTTGGCAGATCAGCCGGATATTTCAGCTAGAGATGCTTTTGCCATATCCAGGGAAATGATGAAGGGACAGAAAGTGGACGCTTGGATTTTAGATGTATCCTTTCTTGGTTGGTGGTTTGCTGCTACATTTACCTGCGGACTTTTGGGGATTTTCTGGACAGGGCCTTATGTACATGCCACCAATGCGGAATTGTACGCAGTCCTTCGGGAGAATTGGATGAGAAAACAGAATATGGGGCAATCTTATGGAACACAGGGGGAGACATTTTAAGTATTTGACTAAGGGGAGAAAAGCATGGAGAATGAACTTACATTCCGTACCTCAGTGGGCGGGTATCGGAAAGACGAAGTAATAGAATATGTGGAAAATTTAAATGATGAGATGTTCCACATGAAGAAAACCTATGAAGATGAAATTGGCAGGTTGAGAATGAAAGTGCAGGAACTGGAAACCTTGCTACAGCAGGAGAAAAGTGAGGCCGCCCAGCTGGAGGGAGAGCAGCATGCCAAAATTGAAAATCTGGAACAGGAGAATACAAATTTAAAAGAGAATCTGGATACTGTCACAAAAGAGCTGGAGCAGGTGCGGATGCAGTACCAAAAGACAGAGGAACAGAGAGACAGGGAAGCCAGAGAAAAACAAAATATTAAGGAGAAACTGGCGAAAGAAATTTTACGTCTTCGCGCGGAGAATCAGGTCCTTCGGGAGAATTGGAAAGATGCAGAAAATCGAGCTGGCTGTAAAGAGGATTATGAAGCAGTAAGGGAGGCTGTTTCAGAAGCCCAGTTTAAAATTACAGAATATGTGAACATTATCAATAAAACCCAGGAAAGTTTGGGAGAAACTTACCAGCGAATGAATGGTATTAAAAAGAAAATTGCAGAGGAAATTGAAAAAGCAACAAAGAAGAAATAAGGAATTACTATGATTGAGA
>ERZ827471.487-NODE-487-length-33890-cov-4.144791_pt1 | contig 33890 bp, 24 predicted proteins | sample MGYA00519772_ERZ827471 | MGnify/ENA primary metagenome ERZ827471 (study PRJEB31778, sample SAMEA3449315) | human gut metagenome | biome: human gut; feature: human-associated habitat; material: faeces | place: United Kingdom | collected 2010/2012 ...
GTTCGCCGCGCTTTGCGCGCGGGGAAGCGTGGTGCTGGCGCTCATCAAGCCTCAATTCGAAAGCGCGCACGACGAAACGGACCGTGGCATCGTTCGCGACGAGGGGGTGCGTCTTCGCGTTGTGGAAGAGGTGAAAGAGGCGTTTGCCGCTCGGGGTTTTCGTATCGAGGGAGTCGTCGAAAGCCCGATTAAGGGCGCCGAGGGCAATGTGGAGTACGTCGTGAAGGCAGTTTACGAAGGTGCCGCTTAAGCTTTTCGTCCGCCATGCGGTTCTTCGCTACAATGGTGCGTTGCTTGCAACGAACGGCGCTGCGTGCGCCTGAAATGAAGGGAAAGAAGGGGATATGGATTTCGTCGGCATAATCATGTTTGCGGTGCTGGTTGCGCTGTGCGTATTTTTCATCGTGTGCGGCATACAATTCGGCCGGGGCAAATGGCTTGGGCTCGTCATCAAGCAAAAGCCCGCGTCTGCAAAGGCGCATCCCTCCAAGAAGAACGGGAATGCACGAAAAGAGGAGCGTGCCAAGAAACGTCAGGAAGAAGAACGCCTTGCCATCGGGGCAAGTCTTTCGTATGTCATGTTCGCTGCGGCCTTCGCATCGTTTTTGCAGATTATGAGCCAGGTGCTTATGTTCGCGGATATTCAGCCCTTCGCGACGGTCATGTTCGCCCTTACGCTCGCTTCCTATATCGGCGTTTTCTTCCTCCTTTTCCGCACGATCCGAAAGATTCAGAGGCGCTAGGGAAGCTTTAGTCAAAGGGGCATCCTGCTAGCGTCATGTGCTGCACGAAATAAGAGGGTCTAAGGGCCCTCTTTTTATGACCTGCGACTTTTTATATCTATACGCTGTAAATAAACTACGGTACCATAAGGACATTGTCGTAAAGGAGGAATATAGATGGCCGAGCAGAAGAGGAAACGGGGCACGCTCACCAAGGCTGAGGTCATAGCGACGGCGTATGCCATCATCGATGCTGACGGTGTGGACGCCTGTTCCATGCGAGCGCTTGGTTCGAAGCTTGGCGTGACGGCCATGGCGGTGTACGGTTACGTTCCTTCGCGCGAGATGCTCCTCAACGAAGTCATGGCGCGTTTCCTCGAACGCGTGGACACGCGTGCGGTTCGCGGAGAGCAGTGGGGCGAAACGCTGCTTCGCACCATGCATTCACTCCGTAAGGCGTGCATCGAGCACCCCCATTTTGCCGAGCTCATGAACAACCCGTGCATTTCCGACGGGCTAGAGCTGTACATGATGCGTCTGCGGGCGATATATCTTGCTCAGGGAATGCCTGAAGAGATTGCCGTTCAGCTGCTAAGCATCGCCGACGCGTTTTTCGCGGGTTTTTGCCTCAGGTCGTCCCAGCGCGTTGAGAAAGGGGAGGAGCCGTCGTCGCTCGACTCCAATGCTCATGGCGCAGGCGATGGGGCCCGTTTTGCCACCGAGTCGCGCGTTCCGGGAATGCTTACGGGGCATCGTGCTCCTACGACGCGAATCGTGCGTCCTAACGAACGGTGGCGTCGTACGGTCAAAGCGGGCTATTCCGAACGCTCCTTCGAAAACGGCCTCTTCGTGATTATCGAGGGCATTCGCGCCGGCGCGGCGCCCGATCCTTGCGCGTGGCGGACCCCCGTCCAGTAACCTTTTTGGCACCGCCCCTTCTTGCGTTCGGCGCATTTCGGCATTCTTTCATATCGGAAACGGTTGATGCTTTCCAAGGATGCGTCTTTCTTTCCTCGTTACACTGCTCGGCGTGGGAAAGAGAGAAAGGGGAGTTATGGCTGAACCGTATTACCGCATGACGGCGTCCGAGGCTCTTTCGTGCCTCGACGCCTCTGTGGACGGTCTGTCTGACGGGCAGGCGAAGGAGCGTCTTGAGGCGCACGGTCCCAACCAGCTTGCGGAAGGCAAGAAAAAAAGCGTCGCGATGGTCTTTCTGGACCAATTCAAAGACCTGCTCGTGGTGATTCTTATCATCGCGGCGGGCATTTCAATGCTGACGGGAGACGCGGAAAGCACGGCGGTTATCATCGCAGTGCTGATCTTGAATGCGATTCTCGGCACGGTGCAGTATGTGAAGGCGGAAAAATCGCTCGATGCGCTCAAAAGCATGTCGGCGCCGGTCGCCAAGGTTTTGCGCAACGGTGTGCGTGAAGAAATCGCTGGTCCGAATGTTGTTCCGGGAGATATCGTCTTTCTGGAGGCGGGCGACATGGTGGTCGCCGACGGCAGGCTGATTGAAAGCTATTCTCTCAAAGTGAACGAAAGCTCGTTAACGGGCGAATCCGAGGCGGTCGAGAAAAACACCGACGCCCTCGAAGGCGCCTCCGTGGCTTTGGGCGACCAGGAGAACATGGCGTTTTCCGGTTCGTTGGTGACGTACGGCCGCGGCGTGATGCTGGTTACGGGAACGGGCATGCAAACCGAGATCGGGCATATTGCCCATCTGATGAACCAGACCCAACAGCGCAAAACGCCGCTGCAGCAGAATCTTGACGATTTCTCGAAGAAGCTTGCCGTGGCGGTCTTGGCCGTGTGCGTTCTGGTATTTGCGCTGTCGGTGTTCCGTAGCCATATGCCGGTGATGGATTCGTTGCTGTTCGCCGTGGCACTTGCCGTTGCTGCCATTCCCGAGGCGCTCAGTTCCATCGTCACGATCGTTTTGGCGATGGGTACGCAGAAGATGGCCAAGGAAAACGCCATCATCAAAGACCTCAAGGCTGTGGAAAGCCTCGGGGCGGTGCGCGTTATCTGCTCCGACAAGACGGGCACGCTCACGCAGAATAAAATGACGGTCGTCAAGGCATGGACGGATGGCAACGTCATCGAAGCCGCCGATGCCTCGACGGATGATTCGGTCATGCTTCGCCTGATTAGCGTGGGCCTTTTGGCAAGCGACGCCACAACGGACGAAGAAACCGGTGCCGCCGTGGGTGACCCGACCGAAATAGCTCTAGTGGATTGGGGCGACGCCCACGGTCTTCGTGAAGAGGATGCGCGTGTCGAGTATCCGCGGCTTGCAGAGCTTGCGTTCGATTCCGACCGAAAGCTCATGAGCACCGTGCACGAGCTCGATGGCTCTTTGCTCATGCTGACCAAAGGTGCTCCCGACGTCCTGCTCGCACGTTGTGCGCGTATGATGACGCACGAGGGCGATGTGGAGATGACCGACGATATGCGTGCGGACATTGCCGCCGCGAACGACGCTTTCTCCAAGCAGGGTCTGCGCGTGCTTGCGTTTGCGAACCGCACGGTTCCAAGCGCCGATATCTCGCTTGATGACGAACGCGATTTCACGTTCGTGGGTCTTGTCGCCATGGTTGACCCTCCGCGTATGGAAAGCGCGCAGGCGGTCGCCGATGCCAAGCGCGGCGGCATTCGCACTATCATGATCACGGGCGACCACAAGGTGACAGCCGCCGCCATCGGGCGCACCGTGGGCATTTTCGAAGACGGCGATATCGCGCTTGAGGGAACCGAGCTCGACGCCATGAGCGACGAGCAGCTCGACGAGGTGCTGCCCAAGGTTTCGGTGTATGCGCGCGTCTCTCCCGAGCACAAGATTCGCATCGTCTCGGCGTGGCAGCGTTGCGGCTGCATCGTCTCCATGACGGGCGACGGCGTGAACGATGCTCCTGCTTTGAAGAAGGCGGACGTCGGCGTGGCAATGGGCATCACGGGCACGGAGGTCAGCAAGGACGCCGCCTCCATGGTGCTTGCGGATGATAATTTCGCCACTATTGTGAAGGCCGTGGTGAACGGGCGAAGCATCTACGCGAACATCAAGGCGTCCATTCATTTCCTGCTTTCGGGCAACATGGCGGGCATCATGGCTGTTTTGTTCGCGTCGCTTGCGGCTTTGCCTGTGCCGTTCGCACCGGTGCATCTGCTGTTCATCAATCTTTTGACGGACAGCCTGCCCGCTATCGCGCTCGGTCTTGAGCCCGCTCGCAAGGGCCTGCTCGACCAGAAGCCGCGCGACCCTAAGTCGTCCATTTTGGACGCTCCGCTTGCACGCAAGGTGGTTTGGCATGGTGCTCTGATCGCTACGGCATCGATGACGGCGTTCTATCTGGGGCTTTCTGCGGGCGGTGCCGCTCTTGCTTCTACGATGGCGTTTGCCACGTTGGCGCTGGCGCGCCTGTTCCATGGGTTCAACTGCCGTGGCGAAGAGTCCATTTTTAAACTGGGACTTTGCACCAATAAGTGGGTTCCCCTGGCATGGCTCGGTGGATTCGTCCTTCTTTCGCTGGTGCTGTTCGTCCCGTTCTTGCAGAGCGCGTTTTCCGTTGCGCCGTTGACGGGTATGCAATTCGCGCAAATCGTGGGTCTTGCGTTTGCTCCTACCGCGGTCGTGCAGGTCGGCCGTTTGTTCAAGATGCTGCTGAAGAAGTAAAGCTTCGAGCAAAGTCACGCATTCAAGGGCGGTCTGTTGTGCGGGCCGCCCTTTTCGCGTCCGGGCACTTTAAGAAGTTCATCTAGAAGCATGCACTGCGAGTGCGACGGCGTCATGGTCTACTGGACCAGGCGGATCGCCGCTATGTCAACAGCGGTTTACATAGAGGCTGTGCAAAATGCCGCCATACGAGATGCTGCCGCGCGAGATGCCGCCATACGACGGCGCTCCACGGGCGTGCTCTTTTCGAGCCTCTTCGTTCTCAAGTTTTCAGGGGTTTGTATCAATGACGAAAAACGACGCGGGCTATGCCTCTTCGTTAATACCCAAAAACATCGACTATGGGTAGTAACTTGTCTCGCATGTCTCTTCCTTCGTTTCGAATCGGAGCCGTATCGATACAAATCGTCCTAAACTTGAGAAAAAATCGTCTCGAATCATGCCTGGGGACGTCGTGGCATAATAGTTTCGGAGGGAGGCGAGCGATTGTTTTATTCTTTGAGTCGTGCTTGTCTCTTCGAATCGCACGGCTTGCTCGTTTCGTCGTTCGCGCGATGTCGTGCCGAATTCGTTTTGTTCGTAATGTGTATCTGAATGATGGGAATGTTATGCCTGAAGAGCGTTTGGCCGAAGATTTGCTTGCGCGTCTGCGTGCTGCAGCGAGTCCGCAGGAATATCTTGACGAGGAAGTCACGCTCGACCGTACGCTCAGCGCGTATCTCCATGAATTGCTGGATGAAAAAGGCATGAAAGTCGCCGAGGTGATACGCGCGTCGGGCGTACAGCCTCCCACGGTCACCTACGATATCTTCAAAGGAAAATGCCTTCACCCAGGTCGGGATAAAACGATTATGATCGCATTCGGCATGGGATGCACGTTCGAAGAGACACAGCGCATCCTTCGTTTGGCGGGAGCGTCTGAACTATGGCCGAAAGTGCGTCGTGACGCTATTATTGCATGGTGCATCGATCACGGCATGACGCGGGAAGAGTGCGACGATACCTTGTGGGATCTCGGCGAGAAGACGCTTTTAGGAACGGGTCCTCTGCGTTAGCCTGACGCGCCTCTGATCTTTCAATGGCCTGATTGGACGGCCTTTCTTGTTGGGTCTGGTCAAACATCGTACCGATTTCGGTTTGCCTCGATTCGAGGCCTCGTCGATTCCGGGCTTGCTGTACCGCACTTTCTCCAAATTCAGTTGCGCACTGATGAAGCGATTGCACGTTCTGTTTACAATTTCGACCGACGTTTGTTCGGATGTTCGCTTGCGGCTTCGACGAACGCGCCAGAAAAGGTGGTTTTCGTACCTATGCCGCGAACGAGGATAGTTGGTTTGAATGAAGAGCAGCTCATACATGCGCTGAGCATCGACGATGCTTACCATGTTGAGCGCACGCTCGTTGAAAGCCACGGCAAAGGTGTGACGGAACGTGTAACCATGGAAGGGTCGGGTCCGTTCGTCCGCAAGAAAATCCCGCTGAATCTTGCCAATCGTGCAGTATGGGCTGTGCTTCAAGAGTGCGACTCGTTGCGCTTGCCCCGGGTTGCGCTGACGTACGAACTGCCCGATTGCTTTGTCGCGGTGTATGATTTCGTGCCGGGAAATACGCTCGAAAGTCTCGTGGCCGCTCGTGGTCGGCTGCCAGTAGATGAAGCCGTACAGGCGGTGCAGGATGTATGCGAGGCGCTTGCCGATATGCACGCGCATGGAATGGTCCATTGCGACGTGGCTCCTGCGAACGTTATCATTGCGGCCGACGGTGCTCATCTAATCGACTTCGGCATTGCCAAGTTCGAGTTTCAGAAATCCTCCGATGACGTTGCGAGGTTCGGCACATGGGGGTTTGCCGCGCCCGAACAGTACGGGTTCGCCCCTGCGGATGTGCGCAGTGACGTGTATTCCGTTTCGCAAATGCTGGGGTATTTGATAACGGGGGTTCGGCCCGAGCCAGGCAGCAAAGCGTTTTCGCAGGCGATCGGGGATTCGCAGGTGGTTCCGGCCAATATCGCCGAAATAATAAAGAAGGGAACGGCCTTCGAGCCGGGCAATCGCTACCAGTCGATTGTCGATTTTTCTCGGGCGCTGGCTGTGACGTGCGAAAACATCGGCAATCCAGGTGCGTTGGATTCTCGGAGCCGGCAGGACGCTTCCGAATCGTCGGATTCGCGGTTCCAAGCTGACGATTCCGGTTCGCAACCTCGGTCTGATGAGTCCTTGAAGAGAGAGGCGCTTGAGTCGGCCGCTGCTCATGTTGCTGCGCAGGACCAAGCAACGCCGCGTGAAAGCCGTGTTCACGCGGCGTTGAAAATAGGGCTTTTATCGGTGGCGGTTGTTGCTGCATTAAGCGGCGTGCTCATATTAAATGTCAGCACGTGCGCTCGCCTTGCGGAAGGCTTCGGGGGTAATTCTGCCGCGACGAGCCAAGGCGGCATCGCGAACGGCGCGTCGGGCAATGCCGCCGAAGAAGACGCTGTTGCCGAAGCGGCGCAGGCCGGCGTCGAAGAAGGGTTGAAGCGCGGATCGAACCTGCCGTCGTTTGAAAGCGGCGAGAGCTCTAACGCCGATGTGGAAGCTGCGTTCGATGCGCTTTCTATAGCGGATTCGGGTTGGTCTGTCGATTCCAGCGGATACGTCAACTACGCATTTCTTCTAAAGAGCGAAGAGGACGGCTTCAGGGTCCTGTTTCCCACGGTGAAGATCACGGGCAGGGACGCTTCGGGCAAGGTGCTGTTTTCTCATGAGCAGGTTCTGCCTGCCATCAACCCCGGTGAGACGGTTTGCTATGGATTTGTCGCCGGAAACGGGACGCCGCCTGAAGACGTTGAATTCGTGGTAGCAAGGCCGGATGACTATAACATTTCGAAGCATGCAGCAGAGAGTCCGAAATTTGAGGTATCCGCTGCGTCCGCCGTGCCTGACGGTTTTGGCGGGGCCAATTTTACCGGCGAGGTGGCATATCTCGGCGGCGTGCTGCCCAGCGTTTCCATGGGAGGCGTGGCTGTGACGGTCGTACTGAGGGACGATGCGGGAAAAATAGTCTATGGGGCAACCACCCATACGGATTGTCCTGCGGAAGGCGAATCAACGACTTTCGAGATTCTTGGTGGCAAGCTGCCTCCGTACGACTCTATAGAGGCGTACGCTCAAGCGTGGTAGAGAAACGGCGTGCGACTTATGTCGCGCGCCGTTTTTCGTGGATAGGTTGCTTTGCTTTCCGTGGCCCTCTTTGAGCTTTTACCAGGTGCCACCCAACGTTCATGGTTCTTTTCTTTCTCGATTCAGTTGGCAACTGAGGAAATGATTCGTTCCCTAATCAATAATTGGCTGCATGATTCGTATTCAGAATTGAGAATTAGGAGAAAACATGAAGCGAATGATGGTGGTTCTGCTTTCGATGGGACTCGCCTTTACTCTTGCTGGCTGCTCTGGCGGGGATTCCGCTGCGTCTTCCGCTGCAGGGGGGAATGCGTCCGCAGAGTCCCCGGAGAACAAAGGCCCCGCTAAGGACGAAATAAAGGTTGATGATATCGTGTGGAGTGTGGACAACTCCGTTATTGATGGCAATCGTCGTGTGGTCTTGCAATACGAAAACAAAAGTGCCTACACGATTGCCGATCTTCGAATTGAATTCAAAATCAAGGAAGGGTTGTCTGAGGAGGAACTTGCCGAGGCGTTTTCGGGAATGCAGACGGAATACGATCCCGATCCCGTCGGCGATGCCAAAGAGTACGGAATGTGGGGAGAGTCATATATCCCAGTTGCCCCAGGAGAGACTTCTACCGCGGCTCCTTTGGAGGTGGGCATAACTTATATTAACGATATGGCCCAGTTCGAAGCTGTCGAGCCCGATTTGATGACTATTGCATTTTTGTCGGACGACGGAAGCAAGCTGTATAAGGAGACGTACGATTTCAAGAATGATTCGTATAGCTTGGATTCTAAGGTCGTGGATACGACGGAGTGGGGAAGTGAAGAGCCTGCCACCATGTCTCCTTCTCCCGATGGGATGATTGTCGTAGACGTCGAGGACACGGCAGATGGATTTAGCTTCGAGGCCATCGACGTAGATGAGAGTGAATTCGACGCTTATGTGGACGCTTGCAAAGAGATGGGATTCACCGTTGAACCCATCGAAACGGACGGCGTTTATTATGCCAGCCATGTCGACGGGTCATTCGGCATTGACTGTTTTTACTATCCGAGTATGCAGCATTTCAGCATTTTCCTCGATCGTATTGGATAGTGTTTCGCAGCGTTTTCGTCAAACAGGCGGAATAAAGCGACATAGGATGGTGCATGAAAATGTACAAAAAGATAGCCGTTGCAGCGTGTGCGTGCTTTATGGCAGCGGTTCTTTCGGGATGCGGTGGCCAGTCTTTGGAGAAAGAGGTCGACCAGCTAGGCGGGAGAATCGATCAAGTGGGTGAAGAAGTCGACCAGTTCGGAAGAGAACTCGATGGGTTTTCCTCGAGCGACGCTGCGAAACAGGGTGGGGATGGTGCCGACCAAGCTTCCGTGGACGGTGTAACCCCCGAATTCAAAGAGGCCATGGATAGCTATGAAGCGTTCTTCGATGAATACGTTGCCTTTATGAAGGAGTACAGCGAATCGGGCAATCCTGCATCGATGATGGCCGAGTACAGCATGTATATGCAGCAATATGCTGAAACGATGGCGGCTATAAGCGAAATCGACAAGGATACGCTCAGTGAAGCCGATGCGCTTTGCCTTGCGGAAGTAAGCGGATGTATCGCGACGAAAACGGCGGGGTTGCTGTAGTAGGACGAGGGTCAGAAATCGATTAGGTCACTCACTTTGACGCCTAGGGCTCGGGCAATTTTGCACAAAACGTCGATGCCTATATCGGCCGATCCGGATTCGATTTTCCAGAGGTAAGAACGGCTCGTTCCCGTCATCAGGGCGAAACGACGCTGCGAGATGCCCTGCTTTTCTCGGGCGGTTTTGACGGCGAGGCCGAGGCGTTTCTTTTCGCGAGCGTTCTCCATTCATCTAGTGTAGGTGTGTTATTGTTTATAGCGGTTCTCTGTAGAGAGCCGCTACTGTCTTGCTTGGCAAAATGGCGAAGGCGAGGGATGTCGAGCATGTTTTGTACTGCGATTGGAAAAACCGCCAACTTGACTATCGAACACCCCGAGAGCCAAGAATTTTGGCGACTGGAGAGGCTTAACGCGTATCGTGCTTGAAGAATGACGTTTTGTCTGTGCTGGGGTCTATGCAAAGGGGGATTGCACTATGGTCGAACAGAAGGCTAACATGACGGACGCTACTGTACATGAAGCCAACGAGAGCGAAAGTCCTGCCTCGCACATAATGGATAAAAGAGGCCTCGACGAATCGGAAGCCGAAAAGTTTGCATATGAACTTGTCCGGCGTGCGGTCTCTCTGACGGGTGTCAAAGTTGAGCGTGAGAAATTCCTCCGCAATGAGCTTGCGAAATATAGCACGAATATAGACATCGAACGAGCCATAGCGTCTACGCCTATCGCCGCGGGTATGACGGCGGAGCAGGTGGATAAAGCTGCACGTGCCGTGATTGATTTCGAGACGAAAAAGTGCTCCGCGATTTCTTTTGCGACGGGCATTCCAGGAGGCATTGCGCTTGCCGGTACCGTTCCTGCCGATTTAGTCCAGTATTTTGCGCACGTTCTGCGTGTTGAACAGAAACTTGCGTACCTTTACGGATGGCAGACGTTTCTTGATGATAACGATGAAATTGACGACGAAACCATTCTGGAGCTTGTGGTTCTCATGGGGGTTATGCTTGGTGTTGGGGCTGCTGCGACACAGCTTACTCGTTTCGCGGCGGAGGTTGCCATGCCTCATGTCGTAAAGACGGTCGAATGCAAAGCGCTTACGAAAACCGCCTGGTATCCCCTGATGAAGAAGATTCTCGGTGCCATAGGAATCAAGGTGACGAAGAATACGTTCGCAAAAACAGCTGGAAAAGCTGTTCCCGTAATAGGTGGGGTTGTATCGGGAGGAATGACGTACGCATCATTTAAGCCGAGTGCTGAACGACTGCGCAAACACTTGCGCTCATTGCCTGCGTCGGGCATTGCCCCAGACGTAGAAGATGCAGGTAAAGATAGAGTGTCGGAAGCTCTTTTCAAAGCATCCGAGGATATGGGTCGTGCGGCCAATGTGGCGGTCGATGCGGCAAAAGGAGCAGGAACGGTTGCTGCGGAAGGCATGCAGAAAGTTGGTGCGGCGGCTTCTGGAACGGTGAAGATTGCCGGCGATACCGCCTCCCAGGCAGCTCAAACGGTTTCTGATTTTCTCGGATCGTTGCGAAAGAAGAGCTAATGCGTCCATACTCTTGACTTGCTGTCTGAAGCGACGAATCGGGGGTTGGCTTCGATGCCATTCTGCTTCTTTTTAATCGTTCGCCATTAGCTTACTTTGCGTATCCCCTAAGACCCTTCATTCTATCCTTGTTTTATAAATCTTGTCGTTTCAGGCGACAAGATTTATACTTTCTTGTCGCCTGAAACGACAAGAAATGGGTAATTGCTATGATCTCACAATTTCATTCCGTTGTGGTCGATAAGCTGGCCGAGTTCTATGACCAGGGAATTCCCGATGTCTTCAAGAGGGATATCTCTCTCGGTGAGGTTCAGAAGCCCGCTCGATCAAACCTTGCTCAAGTCGTCGTCGGAGTGCGTCGCTGCGGCAAGACCTATCGTCTTTATCAGGAAATGCACCGTATTCTTGAATTAGGATATGACTTCGAGTCAATTCTGTATTTCAACTTCGATGACGAACGCCTCAAGCCGTACGACTCTTCGGTTCTCAACGACGTGGTAGAGACGTATTATTCAATGCATCCAGCTTCGAAAACCAACGGAGCGTTTTTCTTTTTCGATGAGATACAGGAAATCCCCGATTGGGGAGCATTCATGCGACGCATGGTGGATACTCAGGTGGCGACGATATACGTCACGGGTTCGTCGTCGAAAATGCTTTCCCTCAACTTAGCCACGGAATTTCGAGGGCGCGCATTGTCGCGGGAGATGTTCCCGATGAGTTTTTCCGAATACGTTAGGTTTCACGGGCATCAAGTCGCTGGCGGTGTTTTGTCGGGCGATAAGGAGGCATCAAGCGCCGAACGCGCTCGATTGAGAAAAGCGTGCGGTTCGTACCTTGAAGGTGGCGGGTTTATCGCGGCTCAAAATCTTAGTCGCGCAGATGCAACGCAGCTTTTGCAGGAATACGCTAACAGAACGGTGAACTACGACATCATCGAGCGCTACGGCATAGGGAATCCCTTGGCGGCATCGCTTTTTCTCTCGCGGTGCGTGGCAACATCGGCGCGCGAACTGTCCGTAAACAAGGTTTACAACGAGTTTCGTAGTCGCGGAATTTCGATAGGGCGGGAATCCCTCTCTCGATTGTTGGGATATTACGAAGAGGCGTATCTGCTGTTTTCGGTCAAGAATTATTCAACGGCTCTTGCTGACAATGCGCGTTCCGCGGCAAAAGTGTATGCTGCCGATCCGGCTTTGTTCGCTTCGTTTTCGCCTTCGTCTTCGGTCGATTCTGGCCAAAGGCTAGAAACGGCGGTATTCGATCGCCTGAGACGTGTATCTCCCTCGATGCGCCAAGGGGCTATTTCTCGTTATCTATTTGAAGACGGCGGAAAAAGGCATGAAATAGATTTCGTGGTGGGGGATGCATTGCTGCTCGAGCCCCTTCATCTTATCCAGGTGTCCGTATCGCTGAATGACCAGAAAACGAAGAAGCGCGAAGTGGCTGCTCTTGTGGCGGGCATGAGGAAGCTTCATGCTCAAGATGCGGTTATTGTGACATCTGACGAAGAAGGCGAAATCGAAACGTCCGAGGGCGTTATCAAAATCGTTCCGGCATGGAAGTGGCTTCTGGGCTAGGGAAGAGGAAGGATTCCATCGAAGGAGTTATCAAAGCGACGCGTCAATCATTGTTGTTGCAGAGAATAGCGTAACGCATGCTATTGTGGTGACGATGATGGCGCAAATCACGAGTATTGGTCTAATGGAGTCGGGTGACACCCCGTTCGTGATTCCCGTCACCCAAAACATGATTGCGAAGATCGCCTTCATGCGATCGCTTCCCCACGGTGTGCCGTGCTCGCTGATTATATAATTTCGTCACGTTTTGCTTCGGCGCGGATTCACCTAGAACCAAGAATTCACTGCTACGTGGATTCGACTTGTCAGACATGTGAGCAAGGGGATTCGATTGAGCAGACGGCCGATGTGGTCGCATCAAGCCCGTGAATTCGTCTGACGAACGAGCCGTTGCCCCTGTATGGGCAATGCTATGCAGCAGCAAGCAACCTTGGAAGGAAAGACAAGCATGTTCGTTACATTTGACGACAGGGTGGACTCGGCGTCGCATGCAATTCGCAGCGCTTTTGCCGGCCTGCATGGGAAAGACGCCCTCCAGTATCTCGTCAAAGCGGTTCTTCTGGCCGCATTTCTGACGCTTGCCGGCACCTGCGCCACGAGTTTACCCTGGTTCGCCTTCCCTCCGATGTTTCTTATATATGCCCTGGTTGCTACTATGGGCGCTCTGTATTACGTGATGATCAGACGCGTTCACAGGCAGGATATGTTTTCCGAAGGTGGCGAGCTTTCGAGATACAACAGGAAATGGCTGATTTGGTTCGTCGCCCTTTTCGTGCTCTCGCTGTTTTCGGCGTTTTTCTTCATCTTGGGCGCTCCTCGCTGGGATGGTCTTATCTGGGTCCTGATCTGGGCGGCCGTTCCTCTGTATTATCTGGCATATCGCATCGCTAACAGGATTGCCAAGAAGGAGTTTCGTTCTCAATATTGCAAGGCGAAGGCAATGAAATGGAGCGGCGGACTTGTCCTGTTCGTGCTATGTCTGGTCTATGCGGTGCTGTCCGTGCAGGGATCGGTGGATGCTCAGTTCGATGCGTTGGACCTTCTTCGTCATCCGTATATGCCGTTCGCGGACGCGCCCTCGGCGTTTTTGAGCGAAGCGGATAAGCTATCGGCGCTCATGAACAATCTGACGAACTACGGCTTGCTTCAGATAGCAAAAACGTCGTTTTTCGCGGCTTTTGCAGTGAAGTTCGCTTTGGCGCTTTCGGTGTTCTTGAGCGTGGTGAGCCAGTTTGCCTTCTGTCTGCTTTCTTGGCAGGAGATGAAAAGCGAGTTTCAGCTTCTTCCTATCAGGGACGATGTTGATGTTTTCGCCGAGGATGAGACTTGGTTGCATGTAGAGAAACGCCAGGGAGAACGTCCGTATCTTCTGAGATACTTCGTGGCAATTGGACTGCTATCGGTCGCATCATTTTTCGCGTTCTGGCTGCTCGAGGATGCAATGTCAAAAGCTCGGGAGACCGACGAATACACGGCGGCGGATGCTTTCGTCAAAGAGAGCACGGACGATATCGTGGCTGTTTTGGAAGGTGCAATCGAAGAGCATAAGGAAGAGCGTGATATCAACGAGAGGTATCGGCAGAGATTCTCTGAGCTAATCGAGGAAAGAAAGCAAGCGCTCGACCCACTGATTAACGAGTACTACGACCAGTGTTCGCTTCACGTGGATTCGTACCTCAGCTGGAGCGAGGGTGTTTTCGGCGGCATTGCAGGATATCTGGGCGGCTTTGGCGAAGGTAGGGCGGTCGAGAATTTCAAAGCGAAGGTTGCGGGTCCTGTCGATAAGGCGGAGCTGGAGCGAGCGTATGCGGACTATGTCGACGTCATGACGCAGACGATGTCCGAGTACTGGATTGAAATCAACGACGGCGGGTCCGATTCTCCTATGGGGGTGTCTTCTGCGGGGGATTATATGAAAGAGCTCGCGCGGGAGAAGGGGCGGCTTGAGCTTTGGGGGCCGCTTGATGAGAGCCCCATGAACGAAAACACCAGGAAAGCCCTGCTTGGCACCGGTGGAGATACAAGCGAAGAAACGCGCAAGGCCGAAGTTTCTGCCCTTATCAATCTGGCACGAAGCGATACTTTTGCATCGCTGGAGGAGTTCGAGCGTATCTGCTCGGGCGACATTGGCGGGCGCATTGCCGGCTTGAGCGACGGTACGGCAGGGAAGTAGGAGGCGGTTGGGCCGCTTAGGGTGAAAGGTTCTGCAATGAAGACTCTCGGTAACATCATCTGGATCGTGCTCGGTGGTATCTGGACGGCTTTGTGGTGGCTGCTTGTCGGCTGTGTGTTCTATATCACCATCATAGGAATACCTCTTGGTCGTCAGGCATTCAAGATGGCCAGCTTGACGCTGGCTCCTTTCGGCAAGACCGTTGAATACGGAGGCGGTGCGCCATCTTTGATTGCAAATGTCGTCTGGCTGATTTTTGCCGGCATCCCCATGGCGATTGCCTATGTTCTGGCCGGCGTTGCGTGCTGCATCACCATCGTCGCCATCCCCTTCGGGTTGCAGAGCTTCAAGATGGCGAAACTTTCGCTTATGCCGTTCGGCGCCGTGGTTTCTTAAGGTATAGGATGCGATGCGCCTTGGGTGCTCGGAAGCTTTGGGTGTTTGGCTGTTTCCCTTGGGGTCTTGGTTTCCCAGTGCTCGAGTACTTCTCATTATTCAGGTGTCTCGAAGCCGGGCTTTTGGACGTTTGGGCGATAAAAATGCACCTGGCGGCATCTTCAGACTCGCATATTGCGCGAAACGTATCAACAGCAGAGCTAGATTCCCGAAGATAGCCGCCATTAATGCCCATATTTCCAAATAATGAGTAATATCTGCCTTCCGAAACGATCGGCATGTCGTAGAAGCGCTCGATTCGGGTACGTTTCGTGAGTTTTGCGATAACGGAGGCGTCTTCTCGTGTATTTTGGCGCTTTTGGAGAGTTTGCGTTGGTCGGAGAGCCTTCTCGGACGCGAGGTTCGTGTTTGCGCAAGTGGATTTGCGCAAAAGCTGCGAAGCGTGTGGTCGGGCGGTTTTTACGAGGACCTGCGAGGTCCTCGAGCGTGGATGGTTTAGTGTGTGCTTGTGGTGCGGCTGGTTTAAGCGGGATTCGGCCGGCGGGCTTGTCGCACGTCCGTTCTTTTTTCTTGCATTCGCAAAAACACGTCGTATAATAGCGAAGTTTCTATATTTCACATGCTTGCGTGACTTTCCCACCGCGAGTGGCCACTGAAAAAAGGCTGCGGGGGAGGGGGTGACCGCAGGCAGAGGTTTAACGAATGGAGATTGCAATGGCGAAAGTCAGCATCAAGTCCCTGCTCGACGCAGGCGCACACTTCGGTCATCAGACCCGTCGCTGGAACCCCAAGATGAAGCCGTACATCTTCGGCAACCGCGGTGACATCTACATCATCGATCTCAAGAAGACCCTCATCGGTCTTGACCAGTCCTACACCTTCGTTGAGAACGTCGCCAAGAAGGGCGGCACCGTCCTCTTCGTCGGCACCAAGAAGCAGGCTCAGGAAGCCATCGCTGCTCAGGCCGACCGTTGCGGTATGCCCTATGTCAACTCCCGTTGGCTCGGCGGCATGCTCACCAACTTCGTCACCATCCGCTCTCGCGTCGCTCGCATGGAAGAGCTCGAGGCCATGGAGGCCGACGGACGCATGGACGTTCTGCCCAAGAAGGAGCAGGTCCTGCTGAAGAAGGAGCTCTCCAAGCTGCAGCTCAACCTCAACGGCATCCGCAACATGAAGACCGTCCCCGACGCCATCTTCGTTGTTGACACGAACCGCGAGCAGCTCGCTATCCACGAGGCCAAGCGTCTTGGCATCCCCGTGGTCGGCACCCTTGACACCAACTGCGACCCCGACGACGTCGAGTACGGCATCCCCGCAAACGACGACGCCATTCGCTCCGTTGACCTGCTTTGCACCTTCGTTGCCGACGCTGTGATCGCTGCTACCGGCGCTCCCGTCATCGAAGAGCAGATGGTCGCAGAGGCCGAGGCCGCCGAGGCTGCTGAGGCAGCAGAGGCTCCTGCCGCTGAATAGTTCGTTTACTCCGCACGAATAGGCACGGGCTCCGAGGCGGTTCCGCGAATTTCATCGTTCGTGAGTAGCGTCCTTGCCGAGGAGCCCTCTTTTCTAGAAAGGAACATTTCCATGGCTAACATTACCGCTGCTATGGTCAAGGAACTCCGCGAAATGACCGGCGCCGGCATGATGGAGTGCAAGAAGGCCCTCGTCGAGGCCGACGGCGATATGGACAAGGCCGTCGACGTTCTGCGCACCCGCGGTCTTGCCGCTGTTGCTAAGAAGGCCGGCCGTGCCACCAACGAAGGCACCGTTATGGCTCTCGTTTCCGAGGACGCAACCACCGGCGCTGTCGTCGAGCTCAACTGCGAGACCGACTTCGTTGGCATGAACGAGAAGTTCAAGGCTTACGCCGAGAAGGTCGCCAAGGCTGCCCTCGCCGCCAAGCCTGCCGACATGGACGCGCTCAAGGCTGCCGAGATCGACGGCGAGACCGTCGAGGCCGTCGTTACCGACTGCATCCATGTTATGGGCGAGAACACCCAGCTCGCTCGCTTCGCCGTCGTCGAGGCTGGCGCTGTTTCTTCCTACATCCACATGGGCGGCAAGATCGGCGTTCTGGTTTCCTTCGACGTCGAGGGCGTAGATACCGCTTCTGATGAGTTCAAGCAGTACGGCCGCGACGTTGCCATGCAGGTTGCTGCCGTTGCTCCGATCGCTGCCAACCGCGACCAGGTCGACCCTGCCGTCGTTGAGCATGAGATGAGCATCTACAAGGCTCAGGCTGCTGAATCCGGCAAGCCCGAGGCAATCCAGGAGAAGATGGCCACCGGTCGTCTGGAGAAGTTCTACAAGGAGCAGTGCCTTACCGAGCAGGCGTTCGTCAAGAACCCCGACCAGACCATTGCTCAGTACACCGACGAGGTTGCCAAGAAGCTTGGCGGCTCCATCAAGGTTGTCGACTTCAAGCGTTTCGCTCTGGGCGAATAACTTCTGTTTACAGCATGTATGAAAGCGTCGGCGTTATGCCGGCGCTTTTTTCGTATCGGGTCGAGCGTCTGTGGTTTTACCGCAAGGCTTGTCGCTTCGGTATTCAACCTTCTTGTGCTTTTTGAGAAAATGAACAGATGCATCAATACGAATGCTCGGTTCGCTCGGTCGAGTTGAGCTCCAAAGTGCACGAACTGCACATTTGCGATTTTCGAAAGGCGCGCTCGGCCGCGTCTTTTGCGATAGAAGGGGAAGTCATTATGGCGAAAGAGATGATCGTCGTCGAAGGCGGCACGCCGCTCATCGGCGAAGTGAGGATTTCCGGCGCTAAGAACTCCGCGCTCAAGCTGATTGCCGCCTCTATTCTCGGAGGGGGAGAGAGCGTCATTCATAACGTTCCTCTCATCTCCGATATCACCATCATGTCAAAGGTCCTTGAAACATTAGGAGCGAGCGTATCGCGCGACGGCCATACGCTCGCTATAGATACGGCATCGGTTGATACTTGGGAAACGCCGTATGAGCTCGTGTCCAAAATGCGAGCTTCCATTTCCGTTCTCGGTCCGCTCGTGGCTCGTTTCGGCGAAGCTCGCGTTGCTATGCCGGGCGGCTGCAATCTGGGGGCCCGCAAAATCGACATGCATATGGTCGGCATGGAGGCGCTCGGGGTTCATTTTGAAACAGACCACGGCTATATCAAGGCAACCACTCCCAACGGTTTGCACGGCGCCTATATCGCACTCGATTTTCCAAGTGTCGGAGCTACGGAAAATACCATGATGTGCGCGGTTACGGCCGAAGGCGAAACGGTGATTGAAAACGCCGCCCGTGAACCTGAGATCGAGGACCTTGCCGATATGCTCAATGCTATGGGAGCCCGGGTGAGCGGCGCCGGATCGCCCACGATTGTCGTCGAGGGCGTCCCTTTGTCTTCTCTGCATCCGTGCGAACACACGACGGTCGGAGACCGCATAGAGGCAGGCACGTTTTTGGTAGGAGGCGCCATGATGGGCGGCCCTGTTACCGTGCGCGGCATAGAGCCGGGCTTTTTGCGCATGGCTCTCATGAAGCTTCATGCCATGGGCTGCGAAATCGATTTGGGAGACGACTACATCACGGTTTCTCGCACCGCCGCGTTGCACGGAATCGACATCCAGACGCTTCCTCATCCTGGGTTTCCCACCGACCTGCAGGCTCAGTTCATGCTCCTTGCCGCGGTTGCGCAGGGCAATTCGGTCATCACGGAGAATGTGTTCGAGAATCGTTTCATGTTCGCCGACGAAATCGGTCGTATGGGCGCCCAGGTCACTATCGAGGACCATCATGCGCTTGTCGAGGGCGTGAGCTCCCTTCAGGGGACCGATGTCAAGGCAACCGACCTTCGTTGCGGTGCGGCGCTGGTGCTTGCGGGCATTTTTGCCGAGGGGGTGACGCGCGTGCATAAGATTCACCATATCGATCGCGGTTACGAAGATTATGTCGGAAAGCTTTCGTCCCTTGGGGCGAAGCTGCGCCGCGAAGCCGACGAAGACATCGACTGGTAGCAAAGGCGGAAGTCTATGGTTACCCGTCGTCCTAGCAGCGCGCAATACAAGAAAACCTCGCGCCAGATGAGGCGCGCAACGCTGGGAACGCATGTCGCTCGCGTTCCCGGTCCGTTTCCTTCGGCTCGGAAGGATTTTTCCAATCCGCGTCGTACGCGCAAGGCGGAACGAGGAGAGATCCGCCAGGTTCTGCCGAATACCTCTACGCGCGAGACTCGTCGCGATTACGCCAATCGCATGAGCCAGCAGGCATTTATCGAGCGCGCCATAGCATCGGGGAGGCGTCGAAAGATCGTGCTCTTCATCGTGTTGGCCATTATCGCCTTGGCTATTGCAGGGATTGCCGCCGGTTTTGTATTCATAAGCGGAATCAACGCCAGAATGCAGATATCCGATGCCGCTTTGACGTCCGCTCTGGCCGACGCGCCGGAAGAAGGAGCCGCCTATACGCTCCTTTCCGCTTCGTTTGACGATGGCGATTCGGGATCGGGTCCCGATGTCGTCCTGCTGGTGCGTACCGATCCTGACCAGGCATCGGCGTCTATCGTCGTTATTCCGGGCAACGTCCGCACGAAGCTTTCGGACGGCGCGACGCATCGTCTCGGCGACGCGCAATCTGTAGGCGGCGATGCCGAAGTGGTCAAGGCCGTCGAAGAACTCTCAGGCGTCCAGGTTTCCCACTACGTGAAGACAGACGCATCTGGCTTCGTTTCGCTTGTCAACGCTCTCGGGGGCATACAGGTCGATGTCCCCGAAATCGTGAACGACCCCGATGCTGGGTCTTCTGCCATTGCTTCGGGTCCTCAGCTTTTGAACGGCGAACAGGCGTTGTATTTCTGCCGCGCGAATGATTTCGTCTCTCTCGCCGAGCAGCAGCGAGGCGCGAACGACGCTCTTGTGGCGCAGGCGCTTTTCGAGCGCTTTGTCGGCATGGGCAAGATGTCTTTCTATATGAACATGGACGAATATGCAGGCTGGGTTCAGTCCGACTTCGATCTAAAAGGTGCGTTCGCGTTCCTCTCGTCGCTGCGCGATATCGCGCCGGGCTCCATCATGGTCGGCACCATGCCCACGTACGCATCCGAGGTCAACGGTGTTAGCTACCAGGTTCCCATCGCCGATGAATGGAGCGCGATGATGGAGCGCATGCAGCAGGGTGAGGCGTTGCAGCAGGATAAACAAGACCTCCTCAGCTCCGTCGACCCTGCTTCGTTCTCTATCACGGTCAACAACGGCGGCGGCGTTGAGGGTGCCGCTCTGGATGCTTCTGAACTTTTGAAAAACGCCGGATTCAACGTCACGGAAGTCGGCAATGCGGCCCAGGCGGTCTACGATAGTACGCTTGTCGTTTATCAGAAGGAAGATGACGAAGCGAAAGCCGAAGCGCTTGTCGCAACCCTTGGGACGGGTCGTGCCGTTTATGACGCGATCAACTATTCGTTTGAAACCGACATTCTGGTTGTCGTGGGCAAGGATTGGCAAAATATCCTCGACGCCAAGGGGTCGGCAGCCTCAACGGCGAATTCGTAGGACGGCTTTATTTCGGGGCAGGCCGCGTTTGACGCGCGGCCTGCTTGGTTCAGAGGATGTAAGGAAAAAAGATGCTCGACAACCTGTATCAGATGCTTGACCCGATTGCCGTGCAAATCGGCCCCCTCCAGATTCGCTGGTACGGCCTTGCCTACGTGGCCGGTTTCATATGCGCGTTCCTCATCTTGGGAAGCCTCTCCAAACGTTGGCGCGTGCGCATCAACGAAGACGCGTTTTTCGTGATAGTGTTCAGCGTGGTCTTGGGCGTGATCATCGGAGGCAGGGCCGGGTACGTCCTTTTCTACGGAGACGGGTATTACCTGCAGCATCCGGAGAAGATACTTGCATTTAATGAAGGCGGCATGAGCTTTCACGGAGGCTTGGTAGGTGTGCTCGTAGGCGGGTATATTGCCTCGCGCATCACGCATATACCGTTTTTGACGCTTGCCGACATGGGAGCGGTAGGGGCGGCCATCGGTCTGTTCTTCGGCCGTTGCGCGAATTTCGTCAACGGAGAGCTGTGGGGCGCTCCGACGGATTTGCCGTGGGGCGTCGTGTTCGGTGGCGCGGCAGGCACCATGCCTCGGCATCCGTCCCAGCTCTATGAGGCTTTGCTTGAAGGCGTTGTTATCTTCTGCGTCCTCTTTGCTCTGTCTCGCAAGAATCCGCCTCGTCCTCGCGGTACGTTTATCGGGCTATTTCTCGTTATGTACGGCATTTTCCGCTTCCTCATCGAGTTTGTTCGCGAACCCGATGTCCAGATCGGATACCTGTGGGGAGGTTGGCTTACCATGGGCCAGGTTCTTTCGGTGCCTCTTATCGTCGCTGGTATCGCTTTGTTGGTTTATGCGGTTACAATGAAGCTACCGCAAAAGGGTCTTCCTGAAATGGAATAAAAATAGTAGCATTTCAGGAAACAAAAAAGATTGCTACAAAGGGGGCAATAATGGATATCAAATTCTTCAAGTGCGAGCACTGCGGCAACATCGCCATCAAGGTCGTTGACGCAGGCGTTCCCATGATGTGCTGCGGCGAGAAGATGGTCGAGCTGACCGCAGGTGCTGTCGATGCAGCGCTTGAGAAGCATGTTCCTGCCGTTACCGTCGAAGGTGCTAATGTGCATGTCGTCGTCGGCGAGGTCGAGCATCCCATGACCGAGGAGCACCTCATCCAGTTCGTCGTCCTTGTGACCGACAAGGGCTACCAGGTCGCCCAGCTCACCGCTGAGGACGAACCCAAGGCAAACTTCGTGCTTGCCGAAGGCGCCAAGGCGCTCAAGGTCTATGAGTACTGCAATCTGCATGGACTCTGGGTCAAGGAACTCTAAGCCGCATGCCGTATCGCGCCGTCCTCTTGGGCGGCGCGTCGCATCTTCGTGGGGATATTATCCCGAGGGCTTTCCTGCTTGGGCGGTCCCTTCGGTTGCGATACAATTCTCAGGAAAATATCTATCGATGCAAAGGAGGCCACTATGGCTATCGATAAAGAGCAAGTGAGCCGTGTGCTCGACCTTATTCGTCCGAGCCTTCAGGCGGACGGCGGCGACGTCGCTCTGGTTGACGTCCAGGAAGACGGCGTGGTTGTCGTAGAGCTTCAGGGCGCTTGCAAGGGCTGCCCGATGAGCCAGATGACGCTTGCGAACGGCGTTGAGCGCATCCTCAAAGAGCATGTTCCCGGAGTGACCAAGGTCGTTCCTGCGTAAGCTTTTTGGCATACACGGAAAAAGCCGGCCGCCTACGGGCGGCCTTTTCCTATGAAGGGGCGTTTTCAACGCCGGATGATTTGTTTGCTAAGCGAAATGCGATAAAGCCGTCGCGCAGAAAGGAGTCGCGGTGCGGGTAGCGTTATTTCCGCGATATGCCCAGGCATTGGCTTTCAGGAAAGCGCATGCGTCCGATCCCGAATGGGCCTTTGGCGCAAAGGCGGAAGGAATCGGATCGTGGATAGAAGGCCAATGGACGCTTTGGGGAGATGGAAGGTCTCTTGCGTCGAAAACGCAGCGTTTGATCGCATTCCTCGCGGTTCTTGAGACCTGCGACGACGCGAAGCTCTCTCCAACCTGGGGCATGGCCTCCCTTCTTGTCGAGCTTGCCGACGAAGTGCTCGGCTCCGTCGAATTCGACGAGGTTCTTCGCGGGTCTGCTTGCGTCGAAGGGCATCGAGAGGGCCTTGTTGAAGCGTTGCGTGCGTACGAGGCGGTGCTGGCGCGTGCAGGGTTGGTCGACCCTGGCCGAGCGTGCGCTCTTTTGTCCGTGCAAGAAGAGCTTGCAAACACGGGCGACGAAGCGTGCGTCTACGGTATCGAACCGAGCGCTGCGCAGAAGCGGCTGTTCGCGGCATTCTTCGGCGAATCGGTTGCGTACCGACGGGAGTCGCCGTCTATCGATCGCGTTGAAGAGAGCGTGTCCGTTCGATTCGCTTTTCCCTCGGGTCGTTATGCGGAGCCGCTTCTCCTGGCGGACGCCATCGAGAGCTTTGCTTGCGATGGACGCGTGCTTGCAACGGCGAAACGCCCTTTCGATCTTTACGGGTCGATTTCCCCGGCTCTTTCTCGTCGGGGCATCTCATGCCAGGTGCATGCTCGTCGTCTTTGGAAGCAAACCGATTTCGGCAGGGCTTTTTTAGCGGTCAGCGCGATGGCCGAGGCCGAACCGTTTGACTCCCGGGCATGCTCGGATTTCCTTCTCAATCCTTTTTCGGGCGTTTCGTCTTCTCGCGCTTATATCTTCGACGTCTTCGTTCGTCGAGATAGGCTTATGCAGAAGGAAGAATGCCTCGAACGTTTGCGCTCCCTGTCTCGCTCCTTCGAGTTTTTCGAAGAGCTTGCGGCTTCGGTCGATGCCGATGCCCTGCTTGATTATTTTTCCGACTTCGCTCGCGCCATGCAAGAAGGCGAGTCTTACAGCGCCGAGCAGCTCGAAGCCGTGCGTGTGCTGCGCGATGCGATGGCTTCGGCCCGTATGGTCGGGGCCGAAAGTCGCACGGTGCGCTGCGTGCTCGAGCATGCTGCGGTGAACGTTTCCCGAACGAATTGCGAAACGGACGCGGCCGACGTGTACATATGCGAGCCTTTCCACGTAGAAACGCTCGATGATGATGGGTGGCAGACGGTTATCATGTGCGATATGGACAACGTGTCGTTTCCTGCAAGGCAGACCGACAACGCCGCGCTTTCATTCGCTCGTGAGCTCGGGATCGCGCGAGAACGTCACGCGATGGATAGCATGCGTCAGGCGTTCGTCGAGGCGTCGCGCCGTGCGCGCGGACGCTTCGTCGTGGAGCGGCGTTTGAATAACGAATCGGCCGATCCCACATATCCCGCGGCAGTGGTGGAGGAGTTCATTGACTGCTACCGTCTTGATCCGACGGATGCCGCAGAGGTGGATAACAAATATGCGCTTCCTTCGTGTTTCTTGGAGTCGGTCATAGACCGCGGCGAAGAGAAGCTGTATGAAAACGCCTCCGTGAGCCATGATGCGCAGCCTCTTTCGGCGAAGGTCGAGAAAACTCGGCTCGATAGAATCGAATCGGATCTTTCCAAGCCGTTGATTATGCTGCCGCGCGAGGCGAAGGGAGGCAAGGTTGTCTTCGATCCGTGTTTTTCTGCATCGCAGATCGAGAGCTACCTCGAGTGCCCGCAAAAATGGTTCGCTTTGCGTCGGCTTCGTCTCGATGAACTTGACGAAGGTTTCGGGGCCGTGCAAATGGGGGATTTCTCCCATAATGTCTTCGAGGCCTTCTATAGGAGGTTTCAATCCGAGGTCGCGCCGAAGGTGACGCCCGATTCGCTCGATCAGGGCCGAGAAATCATGGAAGACGTCATCGCAAAGCATGCCGAGGAGCAATATGCCATGAAACCTTCGAGCAATCGACTGGTTCCCGTGGACGCCTTCGAGCGGAGGGAGCTTGAAGAGCTCGGAAGCAAGCTGGTTTCTTTTCTCGATCGGGAAGCGCTTCTGCTGCCGTCGTTTTCTCCGTATGCGTTCGAATTTGAGATTCCCGCAGCGAATGCGGTGGAGTATGCGGGGTATCACGTCATGGGCAAGATCGACCGCATTGACGTGGACGATCGCGGAAGGGCCGTCATCATAGACTATAAAAGCTCGCTGTCGTCGGACTACGACCTTTACGAGCCGCAGAAGAAAGGCGGATCATTGCAGGAAGGCAAGGTCCAGGCGCTCGTGTACGCCCAGGCTTTGCGTCGCATGCTCGGACTCGAGGTCGTGGGCGCGCTCTATGTTTGTTACGGGCGTTCGCCCAAGGTATCGGGCGCTTTGGATTGCAGCATCGAACCCGCGGAAGTCTCCGGTCTTCGCGCGCAGACGTGCGTGTACCGCGGAGATTTCGGCGACGAATTTTCTTCGCTGCTTGATGCGACGGAAGAGCGCATCGCCGCATCGCTCGACCGGTTGATGGAAGGGTGCATCGAGGCTTGCCCTTCTTCTCCGAAGGCGTGCGCGTATTGCCCGGAGATCTCATGTCCGAAAAGGAAGGGGTAGTTCGTCATGGACTTCAGCCGATTCAAGCCTGGTCAGCTCGCGTGCATCACGACGCTCGACAAGCCCTTGGTGGTTTCCGCGGGCGCAGGCAGCGGAAAGACGTTCACCCTCACGCAGCGTATCGCCTGGGCTCTCATGGAGGGCTCGGCTCCGGATGGCGGCGCGTTTCTCGACGGCATAGAGCAGGTCATGGCCATCACGTTCACGGAAAAGGCCGCAGGAGAAATCAAATCGCGCGTGAAGAGCACCTTGCGTGCGGAAGGCATGGCCGAGGAGGCGTTGAAGGTCGATGACGCATGGATCTCCACGATTCACGGCATGTGCTCGCGCATCCTGCGCATGCATGCGGTCGAACTCGGGATAGACCCTTCGTTTTCCGTGCTCGACCCGGCTCGCGCCGACGAGCTTATGCGCGCTTCGGTTGCCGAGGTTCTCGATGGCGCCAACGAATTCGTTGCACCCGAAGGTCTTGACGCCTTGTTCTCGGAATTTCCCGCCCGTTCATCAGGCGGGTTCGGGTCGGGGTCGGTCGAGGATATGCTTCTTGACCTGCTTCGCGTAGCGTCAAGCAGCCCCATCGGGTGCGACTGCCTGTGCGTTCCGCCTCGGGCTCGCGACGCCTCGACGCTCGCTCGCTTGCTGGCCGAGACGATCGAGGAGGCGCACGAAGCCGCATTGTCTCAGAAGGCGAGCGCGTCGCGCGATACGTGGCTTCTGCAGGCGGATGAGTACAAGCAAACGGTCGATGCGTACCTGGCGGGTCGCGCGCACGATGCGAAGGGTTTGCTCTCGCTGTGCGCCGCCTGTCCGTGGCCCTCGGGCAGGTTCGGGTCGAAGGAGTATAAGGCCGTAGCCGCCGAACTCCAGGCCCGCTGCGCGGAGATTGTCCAAGAGGCGCGCTGTCTTCTGGCCGAGCCTTTGCTCGACGATGTGCTCGGTGTTGCCCGTTCGGCTTTCAGCGTCTACAGGCGCGCCAAGCGCGAACGAGGCGTGCTTGACAACGACGATTTGCTTATCCAGGCGGCACGTGCGCTTTGCGAGCATGAAGGTATCGCTGCCGAATTCGCCCATAAATTCAAGCTTGTCATGGTCGATGAATTCCAGGATACCGACCAGCTTCAAGTGGACATGATCTCGCGTATGGCGGGCGAGGGCGCCTGCCGTCTTTGCACGGTGGGGGATGCACAGCAGAGCATCTATCGTTTCCGCGGCGCCGATGTCGAGGTTTACAAGCGCCATCTGGAACGAATTCGCATAGCGAACCCCGAAGGCCTGATAGAGCTTCCCGACAATTTCAGAAGCCATAGGGACGTTCTTGCGTTTGTCGACCGCATTTTCGAGCAGAAGCACGTCTTCGGCGACGAGTTCATGTCCCTTGCTCCGTCTCGGTTCGAATCGTCCGTGAAGGCTCCTTACAAGGGGTCCGATACGCGCGTGAGCGTTCTGCTTACCACGTATCCTGCCAGAAGCGGCATTGCTTCCGCCGACGTCACGCGCTTCGAGGCGCGTCGCATCGCGCAGCGTTTTTCGGAATTGCGAGAGGCGGGCCATACAGCGGGCGATATGGTGGTGCTTCTCGGGAAAATGACGCGTGCGGACGTATTCGCCGACGCCTTGCGCGAAGCCGGCTTCGCGTGCGTTATCGCGGGCGGGTCCATCTTTTCCTCGGCGCCCGAAGTGCTCGTCATGCAGCGGCTTGCGGAGGTTATTGCAAACTCGCATGCGACCTCGGCGCTTTTCGAGGTCTTGTCAAGCGATATGTTCGTTCTGTCTGCAGACGATTTCATCGCGCTTTCGACATGCTTCGACGAAGAGAGGAAAATGCCGCGTAGGCGAGGGATAGACGTTGGGTTCTCCGAGATGGCCCGATTGCTCGAAAGCGGGAATGCTCAGGTCTCTGCGAACCTTGCTCACGCTGTGCGAGTCGTGGAAAACCTCGCCTTGCGTGCGGGTCGAGAGCCCGTTTCGGCAATCATGGCGAAAGCCGTTGAGGAATCGGGCTGGCTTTCGAGACTTGAGCTCCTCGGTGCCGAGGGACAGTCGGTGGCGGGCAATATCTTCAAGGCGATTCGCATTGTCGAGTCCATCGAGCAAGACGGGGCGTGCGGCCCGTCGTCTGTCGCGTCCGCGTTTTCGGCTCACATCGCCACGGCGAAAGAGGCGCCGGGTGCGCTTTCTGCCCAAGGCGGCGATTTCGTCCGCATCATGACGGTGCATGCGAGCAAGGGTTTGGAGTTTCCTATCGTTGCCGTGGCGGAAATGGGTTCGTCGCGCGCTCGTTCGTCTTCTTTTTCGTGCAGCGTCATAGAAGGGGTCGCCTACGTGGGCTTGTCACCGAGCAAATCCCTCTCGGGATTTTCCAGCAGCTCGCCCGTGGTGAAGGCGATGGACAAAAAATACGGCGTCGGGCTTGATGAGAATGCAGCATGTGACGAGGGGTCGGTCGAGGCGGTGCGCCGGGCTTCCTCTCCCATGGCTCGTCGCGAAGCCGTGCGAAGCTATGAGGCCGAGCAGGACCTGCAGGAACGTAGGAGGCTTTTGTACGTGGCATTGACGCGTGCGAAAGAAGCGCTCGTGTTTTCCATGGCGAGCGTGCGCGGCGACGCAGATGCGGACGAATCGGGGATAACGCAGGATTCGGGCATATACGATGATGTCCGAAGCGCTTTGTTCGGCCTGGGCGATATACCGTCCGGCGTATCCTCGGTCGATTTCGGCGGAAGCTTGCCCGCCCTTGTCGAAAGGGTGGATACCGAGGTTTCGGATTACGAAACGCCCGAGAAGGAGGCCGGCGCATCGGACAACGGCGATTCCTCCTGCGAAAGGGAGCGGGTCGATATCCCCTTCGTGCCTGCGCGGGCTGCGGTGCAAGAACGTCCCTGCTCCATCTCGAAAGGGGAGGTCGCAAGCTATTCGATGCTTGCGGCGGCGCATGGATGCGACGAAGAGTCGTCTCGCGTTTCGGCCGGCGCCGTATCGGCCGACGGTGCGTTCGATGATGAAGACGAGGCGTTTTGGAGCGCATTGTGCGAAGACCTCCTGCGCGACGCCGACAAGGCGACCGACCTAGGCACGGCGTTTCATCTGCTTGCCCAGCAGTCGGCATGTATGCGCAAGGAACGGGGCGCAAGGCTTTTGCCCCCCGTTCCTTCGAGGATAGATGCGGTCATGCGCTCGTGCGCTTTGCGGCCCTCCGCCCGAGGAAGAATCGAGGGGGCGCTTGACCGTTGGCTTGCAAGTGATGTGGCTCTCCGATGCGCCGAATGCGAGGTGCTTGTTCCCGAAATGCCGTTTTTCATTTCGCTCGACGGCGTCAGGGAGCTTGTGGCGGCCCATGCGGGCATCGAGGACGAATTCGACGTCGCGGCGACGCCTCGCTATCTCGAAGGATCGATCGACCTGTTCGCTTGCGAGAAGGCGGGCGATGCTTCGAAGGCTTTGATCGTGGACTACAAGACGGGAGGCCATGCGGCCGAGGGCGGGCATTCTTTGTACGAGAAGCACGCGCTGCAGGCGAGCTGCTATGCCTATGCGACTCTGATGCGGGGCTACGAAGAGGTGGAGGCGGTGTTTGTCCGTGTCGAGCAGCCCGATCCCGAGCATCCGCATCTTCCGCAGACGGTTCGGTATATGTTCAGGCGAGAAGACCTCGGAAGGCTGGAGCGGCGTATCGCAGACGCTTGCCGGGAACTGCCGAAGACGCGTTCTTAGAGAATGGGCTTTCGTTTCGACCGCAAAGGCGAAAGGGCGTTTTCGGGAGCCCTTCGCCGATGGTCGATGCGAAGAATTGTTGAATAGATGAACAATGTTCATAATGTTTCGCAGAGGCAAGAAAGGGGGAGTATACTCCGAGGTATGAAAATTTCGACTGAAAAACTCCTCCTCGTCGCCGGCTTCGTCTGGATCATCGCCGGCGGCAATATCGCCAACATCGGGATTGGCGCTCTTACGCACGATTATCTGGTCTGGTGGGTGCTCATTGCAACGCTCGTCGTTTTCGTCATGTTTCACATGTTTGTGTTTCAGAAGCTCGTGAAAAAACATGCAGAGCGCATCCGCGGATTCGAAGAAGACAAAAAGCACATCCTCTACTTCTTCGATAAAAAAGGCTACATCATCATGGCCATCATGATGGGTGGGGGCATTGGGCTTCGGGCAAGCGGCATTCTTCCTGAATGGTTCATTGCCTTTTTCTATACCGGGCTCGGTGCAGCGCTTACGGTCGCGGGTGTTTCCTTCATTGTCTCGTACGTTAAGGGCGGCCGTGCATGACCTTGGGGTACCGGTCTCGGCGTTTCGACGAAAAACGGCTGGTCGTTTCTTCGCGGGTTCACGCGGCGCGTTTGGTGCGGGGGCGTGCCTTGGGCGCTATGCGCCGGCGAAAGCCTGGCCATAGCGGCCTGTGGTACGTAGCGGTAAAACGCGAGCACCGCCAATACGTCGCAAAGCATGCCCGCTCGACTCGCTGCGTGATGCATGCGCCGCGTTTTCCGCAAAAGCCCGTCGCGCCTGCGGTGCGTAAGAGCATGCGTGGCAATAAAGGCAAAGATACGAAGCCGGAGATGCTCGTGCGCGCAAAGCTTCGTGAAGAAGGTCTTTCGGGCTATCGTCTCCAATGGCATGTTCCGGGGCGTCCCGATATCGCGTACCCTGGCAAAAAGGTTGCCTTGTTTATCAACGGGTGCTTCTGGCACCGCTGCCCCCGATGCAAGCCGTCCATGCCGAAAAGCAATCAGGAGTATTGGATTCCAAAGTTCGAGCGCAACGTCGAGCGCGACAGGCGCAACGTCGAGGCTCTTGAGGCGGATGGTTGGCGCGTCCATGTGATTTGGGAATGCCAGCTGAATAAGAAGAATCGCGAAGAGACGTTTTCTCGTTTGATTCCCCAGCTTCGGGTTGAATTGGGGCGAATGATTCCGTCTGATTTCGAGGGGTAGCAGCCGAAAAGCGATTGAAAACCGTCTATTCTTCGGACAATCCTATCGATTCTCTAGGAAATGCGCCTATCTCAAACCGCTTGCCGAAGCGCACGCCCCATGATGGCGATGCGCACGTGCGCGCGCAAGCCGAGCGATACCATGATGCGGTGTATTTCACTCAGGCGATGAAGAAAGCGGCCGGCCTCAGTGGGTCGCGGATGCTTTTTTCTAAGGAGCGCAAACATGACGAGAGAATTCAAGTCGATGGACGGCAATAACGCCGCGGCATATGTCTCGTATGCTTTCACGGAGGTTGCCGGCATTTATCCCATCACCCCTTCCAGCCCCATGGCCGATTTCGTCGACCAGTGGTCCGCGCAGGGCAGGAAGAACATCTTCGGTACGAAGGTCAAAGTGTGCGAGATGCAGTCCGAAGGCGGCGCTGCGGGAACTATGCACGGCTCTTTGGCGGCCGGCGCGCTGACCACATCGTACACGGCGTCTCAGGGTTTGCTGCTCATGATTCCGAACATGTACAAAATGGCGGGCGAGCTTCTTCCTGGCGTTCTTCATGTAAGCGCCCGTACGGTCGCCACCCAGGCTTTGAACATCTTCGGCGATCACTCTGACGTCATGGCATGCCGTCAGACCGGCTTCGCCATGCTTGCGGAAGGAAACGTCCAGGAGGTCATGGACCTTTCCGCCGTTGCGCATCTTTCCGCTATCAAGGGACGCGTTCCGTTCATCAACTTCTTCGACGGTTTCCGTACGTCGCATGAGGTTCAGAAAGTTGCCGTGTGGGATTATGCCGATCTGGCCGAGATGTGCGATATGGACGCCGTTCGTGAATTCCGCGCCCATGCGCTTAACCCCGAGCATCCCTCCATGCGTGGCAGCCATGAAAACGGAGACATTTTCTTCCAGCATCGCGAGGCGTGCAACAGCTACTACGATGCTCTGCCTGCCGTGGTGGAAGATTACATGCATCAGGTCAATGCCAAGCTTGGCACCAACTACGAGCTGTTCAACTACTACGGAGCCGAAGATGCTGATCGCGTCATTGTGGCCATGGGGTCGTTCTGCGACGTTGCGGAAGAGGTCATCGACTATCTGAATGCTCGCGGCGAAAAGGTCGGCCTGGTGAAAGTTCGCCTGTACCGCCCCTTCGTCACCGATAAATTTGTTGCAGCGCTTCCGAAAACGGTCAAGAAGATTGCCGTCCTCGACCGCACGAAAGAACCCGGCGCCGTGGGCGAGCCCTTGTACATGGACGTCATCAACGCCCTTGCCATCGAAGGCGTTTCCGGAATCAAGGTTGTCGGCGGTCGTTATGGCCTCGGCTCGAAGGATACCCCGCCCGCATCCGTCTTCGCGGTGTTCACGGAGCTCGAGAAGGAAGAACCCCGTCGTGAGTTTACGCTCGGCATCGTCGACGATGTGACCGGCCTCTCCCTTCCTGAGGACCCGAACTGCCCGAATACCGCTGCTCCTGGCACGATCGAGTGCAAATTCTGGGGCCTTGGCGGCGACGGAACGGTAGGCGCGAACAAGAACTCCATCAAAATCATCGGCGACCATACGGACAAGTACGTCCAGGCGTACTTCCAGTACGACTCCAAGAAGACCGGCGGCGTCACCATCAGCCACCTGCGCTTCGGCGACTCCCCCATCAAGTCTTCCTACTACATCAACAAGGCCGACTTCGTGGCCTGCCACGTGCCCGCCTACATCACCAAGCACTTCCCCATTGTCCGGGACGTGAAGCCCGGCGGTGTGTTCCTGATCAACTGCCAGTGGAGCGACGAGGAGCTGAGCCACCATCTGGATGCCGCCTCCAAGCGCTACATCGCCAAGAACAACATTCAGGTCTACACCATCAACGCCATCGACCTGGCCAAGGAAATCGGCATGGGCAAGCGCACCAACACCATCCTGCAGTCCGCCTTCTTCTCTCTGGCTAAGGTCATGCCTGAGAGCGAGGCTGTGGGCTACATGAAGGACGCCGCCACCCACTCCTACCTGAAGAAGGGCCAGGACATCGTGGACATGAACCACAAGGCCATCGACGCCGGCGCCACCGCCTTCCAGAAGGTCGAGGTCCCGGCCGAGTGGGCCGACGCCGCCGATGAGGACGCCGCGCCCGAGCTCAAGGGTCGCCCCGAGCTCATCGCCCAGGTCAAGACCATCATGGAGCCCATCAACCGCATGGAGGGCGACGAGCTCCCCGTGTCCGCGTTCACCGGCCACGAGGACGGCCAGTTCGAGCAGGGCGCTTCCGCCTACGAGAAGCGCGGCGTGGCCGTCATGGTGCCGCATTGGGACGCCGAGAAGTGCATCCAGTGCAACCAGTGCGCCTACGTGTGCCCGCACGCCACGATCCGTCCGTTCGGCCTCACCGAGGAAGAGATCGCCGCGGCTCCCGAGGGCATGCGCACGCTCGACATCAAGATGCCGAAGGACACCGGCCTCAAGTTCACCATGGCCATCAGCCCGCTCGACTGCATGGGCTGCACCAACTGCGCGAAGGTCTGCCCGAAGGGCGCCCTCACCATGGTGCCCCAGGAGCAGGAGCTCGAGGAGCAGAAGACCTTCGATTACTGCGTCGAGCACGTCGCGCCGAAGCCCGTGCTCCAGACCGCGAACCTCAAGGGCAGCCAGTTCAAGCAGCCGCTGCTCGAGTTCTCCGGCTCCTGCGCCGGCTGCGCCGAGACCGCGTACGCGCGCCTCGTGACGCAGGTCTGCGGCGACCGCATGTTCATCGCCAACGCCACCGGCTGCTCCTCCATCTGGGGCAACCCGGCCGCGCGCTCGCCCTACACCGTCAACAAGGATGGTCACGGCCCGGCGTGGAACAACAGCCTCTTCGAGGACAACGCCGAGCACGGCCTGGGCATGTTCCTCGGCTATGAGGCGGTCCAGAACAAGATCGTCGTCGAGCTGAACAGCATGCTCGAGAGCGACAAGACCCCCGAGGCCACCAAGGAGCTCATCCAGGCCTACCTCGACGCGCGCTTCGACGCCGAGGGCTCCAAGGCCGCTGCCGCCGCGCTCATCCCTGCCCTCGAGCAGGCCGAGCAGGACGGCTGCCCGGTGGCCGGCAAGATCCTTGCCGACAAGTCCTACCTCACCAAGAAGTCCTTCTGGATCTTCGGCGGCGACGGCTGGGCCTACGACATCGGCTTCGGCGGCCTGGACCACGTCCTGGCTTCCGACCACAACGTCAACGTCTTCGTGTTCGACACCGAGGTGTACTCCAACACCGGCGGTCAGGCTTCGAAGGCAACCAACATCGGCCAGGTCGCCCAGTTCGCGGCCGCGGGCAAGGACGTCAAGAAGAAGAGCCTCACCGAGATCGCGATGGCGTACGGCTACGTGTACGTGGCGCAGGTTGCCATGGGCGCCAAGCCGGCCCAGACCATCAAGGCCATCGCCGAGGCCGAGGCCTATCCCGGACCGTCGCTGATCATCGGCTACTCGCCGTGCGAGATGCACTCCATCAAGGGCGGCATGGCCAACTGCCAGGACGAGATGAAGAAGGCCGTGGACTGCGGCTACTGGAACCTGTTCCGCTTCAACCCGGCCGCCGAGCCCGGCAAGAAGTTCACGCTGGACTCCAAGGAGCCCGCAGGCGGCTACCAGGAGTTCCTCATGAACGAAGCGCGTTATAGCCGTCTGACCCGCGAGTTCCCTGAGCGCGCCAGCGAGCTGTTCGAGCGCAACGAGAAGGCGGCCATGGACCGCTACGAGCACCTGCTCAAGCTCAAGGACGTCTACGCCGAAGCGTAAGCCGTTTTCAAGGAACACGATGAACGAAAGCCCCCGACGCGAACGAGCGTCGGGGGCTTTTTGCGTCCGAGAGTTGTTCTTCGTTGATGTTGTACGAAAATGGTTGTACAATTGAGCACACGAAAGGAGTCGGCATGGACGATTCTATGGTTACGGCACGCATGCTGGATGAAAAGAAGCGCAAAGGCGCTCGCATCCTTGCGCGAGAGGGTCTCAGCGCTTCTCAAGCGATCAACCTCATGTACGACAAAATGATCGAGGAGGGGGAGGCGGGTTTCCTTCGAGCCGATTCGA
>ERZ827471.491-NODE-491-length-33697-cov-5.289281_pt1 | contig 33697 bp, 28 predicted proteins | sample MGYA00519772_ERZ827471 | MGnify/ENA primary metagenome ERZ827471 (study PRJEB31778, sample SAMEA3449315) | human gut metagenome | biome: human gut; feature: human-associated habitat; material: faeces | place: United Kingdom | collected 2010/2012 ...
CTTTGATAGAATACCACTCCTCTTCCGGAATGTCAACCCCTATTTTTCACTTTTTCCATTCTTTTTTTCTTCGGCTGCTTTCGGGGCCTCGCAGGACGTTCTTTTCAAATCCACCGTTGCGCTTCCTAGGAAATTGTGGTTAAATAGGTATATTCTATCTTTCCCAGGGACTTTTTTCTTTCCCCTGCAATTTCAAATAGGGAGGCGCTTCCCATGCCCATTAAAATTCCCAACTCTCTCCCCGCCCGCGAAACCCTGGAGGGCGAGAATATCTTTGTCATGACGGAGTACCGGGCCATCCACCAGGACATCCGGCCCCTCAACCTGCTCATTCTCAACCTGATGCCCACCAAGATCGCCACAGAGACCCAGCTGCTGCGGAAATTCTCCAACACCCCCCTGCAGATCCAGGTGGAACTGCTGCAGACCATCAGCCACGACGCCCAGAACGTGGATCGGAGCCACCTGGAGTCCTTCTACACCTCCTACGACCAGATCAAGGACAAGAACTACGACGGCCTGGTCATCACCGGCGCCCCTGTAGAAAACCTGGACTTTGAGACGGTGGACTACTGGGAGGAGCTGTGCCAGATCATGGAGTGGTCCAAAACCCATGTCCACTCCACCCTGCACATCTGCTGGGGCGCCCAGGCGGGGCTCTACTACCACTATGGGATTCCCAAGTATGCCCTGCCCCAGAAACTCTTTGGGGTCTTTGACCACAGGGTACTCAAACCCTCCTCCCCCCTGTTCCGGGGATTTGACGACCGGTTCTATGCCCCCCACTCCCGGCACACGGAAGTGCTGGAGGAGGACATCCGCAAAGTCCCCGGTCTGGAAGTCCTGGCCGTGTCGGAGGAGGCCGGGGTGTTCGCTGTAAAAACCGAGGACAGCCGCCAGTTCTTCCTCCTGGGCCACCTGGAATACGACCGAAACACCCTGGCCCAGGAATACTGGCGGGACGTGGACCGGGGGCTGGACATCCAGGTGCCCCGGCACTACTTCCCCAACGACGACCCCAACCAGACCCCCATTGTCCGGTGGCGCTCCGCCGGCCAACTGATCTACACCAACTGGCTCAACTACTATGTCTACCAAACCACCCCCTATGACCTGACCCGTCTGGACCGGACGTAATGTCTCCAGCGCACCCTTCCTGTCGAAAAATTTTTAGAAATTTTCCCGATTTCCTCTTGACAAACGCCCCCTTCTCTTGTATTATTTAGACAGAGAAAGGGAGACGGAACTTCAAAAGAACTTCCAAAGTCCCAATCTCAAATCCTCCCAATCAAAATTGGTGCATAGAAAGGATCGGTGAGTCCCATGGGCGATGTAGCAGAGTCCTTTCAGAGTGCATGGGCACCACTGCATTGAGTAAAGACAAGATGTAACAGGGCGTTCTTCCCTTGGTGGCTCCGTCCTCGTTCCTTGTAGTTCAGCAGAGGCTGTTTTGGTGGTGGCTCATGAAAAATCTCTGACCAACGGCCCCCGCAAACTGTTCGCAATCGCGGTAATTCTTCCTGTTAGTTGAAGATAAAACGATAGACGACCGACAATCGAATAACGAGTAAGTTTACAAGTACAAGCGCGTTTTTCGACAGAGTGGTTGAAAGGGTAGTAAGGTTATAAGCTACGCAAGTATCCCCTGTATGGGTTTTCTTTGGATGACCTGGGTGTGATTCATGTTGTTGCTTCGCCGAAGGCCCTGTTCCTTGCAAAGCAATGGACATGTGGCAACTCGCCACGCACCCCTGTACGATCAAAGAGGCGTAGACCTGTCGAACTTATTGCAGTGGGTATTCCAAGCGGAATACCCACTGTTTTTATGCTTTTGGCCCCATGCCACGAATGGCATGGGGCCTTTTTTCAGGGCAAGCAATTCTCTTCCCCCACCAATCCCCGGTCGATGAGCAGCACCGACCGGCTGCCCTGTTCCCGGTACTGGCTCCGGCAGACCCGGGGGCCGTAGGGGCCTGGGCGGGAAGGGTCCTCCAGCCGGAGCTGGTCCAGGTGATGCAGATGGACTGCCGCCTGGGCCTTGGGCAGGGGGTGGGGTGCATGGCTGGACAGGTAATGGGCAAAGGGGAGGCGCAGGACCGCCTCCAACGTCTGGCGCAGCTGGGACAGGGGGGCGGCCTCCGCCCCCAGCAGCAGGAGGGTCTGGTTTAGCCCGTCCCCGGCCAGGAGGAGGCCCTCCCCCGCCAGCAGCAGGCCCACGGACCCCTTGGTGTGCCCCGCCAGGGAGATCACCTCCGCCCTGCGCCCGCCCAGGTCAAAGCACTGCCCCGGTTCCAGCGGGCAGACCGGGGTCTCCCGCCCGGTTAGGCGGGCGTAGGCCGCCAGCAGGGGCCAGTCCCCCCGGTGGGCATAGACCTGGGGGAACCGGAAGTTCCCCCCGATGTGGTCACTGTGGCCGTGGCTGTTGAGCACCAGGCAGGAAGTGGGCACTTGCTGGGCCACATAGGCCGCCAAGTCCGTCCTCCCCTGCCCCGTGTCCCAGAGGAGGGCCAGGGTCTCCCCCTGGACCAGGGTACAGTACACCCGGTAATCCTCCTCCAGGTGCCACACCCCCGGCAGGACTTCTGTCCGGTTCATGGCCGGCGGATCACTCCGGCCGCAGGCTTTCCGCCGCGCCGAAGAGCATCTCGCTGAAGGTGGGGTGGGGATGGATCACCGTGGCCAGCTCGCCGGCGGTGATCCCCTTCTGAATGGCCAGGGTCAGTTCCCCCACCAGGTCGGTGGCCCGGGGGCAGACCATCTGGGCCCCCAGGATCCGGCCGGTGGCCTGGTCGGTGACCAGCTTCACGTAGCCGCTCTCGGTGCCCTCGATGAGGCACTTGCCGTTGGCGCCGGTGAGGTACTTGCCGGTTTTCACCGGGATCCCCGCTGCCTTGGCCCCCTCCTCGGTGAGGCCCACCGAGGCGATCTCCGGGTTGGTGTACACGCAGCTGGGCACCACAGACAGGTCCAGGGCGGGCTTCTGGCCCAGGATGGCCGCCACGGCGTTCTCCCCCTGGGCGCTGGCCACGTGGGCCAGCTGGATGTTCCGGGCCTTGGCATCCCCGATGATATAGACGTGGGGCACGCTGGTGCGGCCATCGGCATCCCCCACAATGCCTCCCCGGTCCAGTTCCAAAGAAAAGTCCGGGCCGAAGAGGCCCTCCAGGTTGGCCTTCCGGCCGGCAGCAGCCAGGACGCCCTGGGCGGTCACGGTGTGCTCCGCCCCCTTCTTGTCGATGTAGGTGACGGTCATGGCGCCGGGGGTGCCCTCGATCTTCTGGACGCTGGCCTTGGCCTCCACCTTGACCCCCTGCTTCTTCAGGATCATGGTCAGCCGCTGGGCGATCTCCCGGTCCATGAAGGGGAGGATGTGGTCGGCGGCCTCCAGCACGGTGACCTCACAGCCCAGGCAGCGGTAGAGGGTGGCGCACTCCACCCCCACCACGCCGCCGCCTACAATGACCAGGGAGGCAAAGTTCTGGCCGCCCCCCTCCAGGATGTCCCGGCTGTTGTACACCCCAGGCAGGCGGAGGCCGGGGATGGGGGGATAGGACACCTGGGAGCCGGTGGCGATGATGATGTCCCCCACCTCATAGGTCTCCCCCTGGCAGGTGACCAGGCCGGCCTCCTGGATGCAGGCCTGGCCGGCCACCACGGTGACCTTGCTGGCCTTCATCAGCTTCTCCACCCCCTGGCGGAGGGTGGCGACCACCTGGTCCTTCCGCTGGTGCATGGCGGCAAAGTCGTAGTGAATCTCCTGGGCCTGGACCCCCAAGTCCTGGGCGTGGCCCAGGGCGGCGTAGGTCTCGGCGCTGTGGAGCAGGGCTTTGGTGGGCATACAGCCCCGGTTGAGGCAGGTGCCCCCCAGGTCCTCTTTCTCAAAGAGGACCACGGAGCGGCCCGCCTTGGCGGCTTTCTCCGCGGCGGTGTACCCGCCGGGGCCGCCGCCGATGATGGCAATGTCAAACTTCATGGCGTTTCCTCCTCTAAGAGCAGGGTAAGAATATCGGTGACGATGGCCGGGTCCGCCCCGGGCAGGGCCAGCAGGCGCGCCTCCAGGGCGGATCTCTGCCGGGGACAGCCCGCCAGGGCCTGGGGGACCCGGCTGAGGAAGTCCCCCTCCAGGCCGTCCGACCACAGGGCCGCTTGGGTGAGATGCCCCTCTGCCTGGCTGTAGTCCAGGCGGAGGGTGCCCCAGGCAAACCGCGCCTCCCGGCTGGTGTCCAGGCGGGGGCTGTCCCCGTAGGTCCAGGCCGGGTCGGAAAATTGGGCCTGGAACTGGGCCAGAAGGCGGGGGTCGGCCTCCCCCTCCGTCATGGTGTGCACCGGCAGGCCGTAGACCTGGCCGAAGGCCTCCACCAAAGCCTGGCGCAGCCGGGGGATGGTGAGGCCGGGGCAGAAGTCCGCCAAATTCCCCACCCGGGCCCGGACCGAGGCCACCCCCTTGGCCTGGAGCTTCAGGGGAGAGACGTTGAGGTACCCCTCCAAAGGCGCCAGGTCCACCGACACCATGAGGGTGCCGTGGTGGTAGCACTGGTCCCCCGTCTGGTAATAGGCGTGGCCGGAGAACTTCTGGCCGTCCACCGTCAAGTCGTTGCGGCCGTTCTTCTCCGCCGGGATGCCCAGGGCGCGGACGGCCTGGAGGATGACCTCCGTCTGCCGGGCCACGTCATAGTCCCTCCGGCAGGTGAGGAAGGTGAAGTTCAGGTTCCCCAGGTCGTGGTAAACCGCCCCACCACCGGACAGACGGCGGACAAGATGTCCGCCGTCTGCTTCCAGAGCCTGGATCCGGCATTCGTTGGCTGCGTGTTGGTTGCGCCCGATGACCACGGTGCGCTGGTTCTGCCACAGGTAGAGGATCTCCTCCCCCGGCCGGACCTGGTGGAGGAGGGTGGCCTCCAGGGCCAGGTTGCGCCGGGGGTCGGTGCCCTCTGCGGTGAGCACAGATAGGGTATGCAGCATCGCCTTGGGCTCTCCTCAGCCTTCCTCGGCCCCGAAGTCGTACCGCAGCACCGGGTGGCGGGCGGCGGTCACCTCGTCCGGCCGGCCGATGGCGCAGTGGTGGGGAGCATGGTGGAGGCTCTCCGGGTCTGCCTTGGCCTCGGCCAGGATGGTCAGGAAGGCCTGGGCCGCCTGGTCCAGGGTCTCCGGGCTCTCGGTCTCCGTGGGCTCCACCATGAGGGCCTCGTGGACGATGAGGGGGAAGTACATGGTGGGGGGATGGATGCCGAAGTCCAGCAGCCGCTTGGCCACGTCCATGGCGGTGACGCCGGTGTCGTGGGCCAGGCCCTGGAGGGTCATGACGAACTCGTGCATGCACAGGCCGGGGTAGGACATGTCATACCCGTCGGCCAGCTGCTTCATGAGGTAGTTGGCGTTGAGCACCGCCCCGGCGGAAGCCTCGGGGATGCCCTCCTTGCCCAGGGTGAGGAGGTAGGCCAGGGCCTTTACCACCACCAGGAAGTTGCCATAGAAGCTGCGCACCTGGCCCATGGTCTGGGCGGGGGTGTACAGGGAATAGCTCCCCTCCGCCTTCTGCACCCGGGGGGTGGGGAGGAAGGGCTCCAGCATGGCCTTGCAGCCCACCGGGCCGCTGCCCGGGCCGCCGCCCCCGTGGGGGGTGGAGAAGGTCTTGTGGAGGTTCAGGTGGACGCAGTCAAACCCCATGTCCCCGGGCCGGACGTGGCCCATGACGGCGTTGAGGTTGGCCCCGTCGTAGTAGCACAGGCCGCCGGCGTCGTGGACGATCTGGGTGATCTCCAGGATATTGGCGTCAAAGAGGCCCACGGTGTTGGGGTTGGTGAGCATGAGGCCGGCGGTGTCCGGCCCCACGGCCTGGCGCAGGGCGTCCAGATCCACCCCGCCCTGGGGGTTGGAGGGGATGGACACCACCTGGAACCCCGCCATGGTGGCCGAGGCCGGGTTGGTGCCGTGGGCCGCGTCGGGGACCAGGATCTTGGTCCGGGCACTGTCCCCCCGGGACTGGTGGTATTTGCGGATGAGGAGCAGGCCGGTGTACTCGCCATGGGCGCCGGCAGCGGGCTGGAAGGACATGCCGTCCATCCCGGTGATCTCGCACAGGAGCTGCTCGGCGGTGTACAGCACTTCCAGGGCCCCCTGGACGGTCTCCACCGGCTGGAGGGGGTGGAGCTGGGTGAAGCCGGGCTGGGCCGCGGCCTCCTCGTTGATCCGGGGGTTGTACTTCATGGTGCAGGAGCCCAGGGGATAGAACCCGTCGTTCACCCCGTGGGTCTGCTTGGCCAGCTCGGTGTAGTGCCGGCCCAGGTCCACCTCGGCGATCTCCGGCAGGCGGGGGGCCTGGCCCCGCAGCAGGGCCTGGTCATAGGTCACTTCCGGCACGTCGCAGGGGGGCAGCAGGACACTGCCCCGGCCGGGCCGGCTCCGTTCAAACAGCAGTTTCATCCTTTGCACACCTCCCCAATGACGGCAAGCAGCCGGTCCATCTCTTCCTTACGGTTGAGCTCCGTGCAGCACCAGAGGATGCCGCCGTCCACCGGCAGGCCCCCTAGGATGCCCTGCTCCTCCAGGGCCGCGCACAGTTTGGCGGGGTCCACGGGGCAGTCGGTGAGGAACTCGTGGAAGAAGGGTTTGTCCCCGCTGCGCAGGGCAAAGCCCAGCTTGGCCAGCTCCCCGGCCAGGTAGTGGGCGTGGGCCGCGCAGGTGGAGGCCACCTGCTTGAGCCCCCGGGGGCCCATGGCGGCCAGGTAGACCGAGGCGGTCATGGCGCACAGGGCCTCGTTGGAGCAGATGTTGGAGGAGGCCTTCTCCCGGCGGATGTGCTGCTCCCGGGCCTGGAGGGTGAGCACGAAGCACCGGCGGCCTTCCCCGTCGGTGGTCTGGCCCACAATCCGGCCGGGCAGCTTGCGCATCATGGCCTTCTTACAGGTCATAAAGCCCAGGTAGGGGCCGCCGAAGGACAGGGGCATGCCCAGGGGCTGGCCCTCTCCCACGGCGATGTCCACCCCGTACTCCCCGGGGGTTTTCAGCAGGCCCAGGGAGATGGGGTTGACCCCCATGATCACCTTGGCCCCTGCCCCGTGGGCGGCGGCCACAATGGCGTCCATATCCTCCAGCACCCCGAAGTAGTTGGGGCTCTGGACATAGACGGCGGCCGTGTCCCCGGCCAGCACCGCCTGGAGGGCGGCGGGGTCGGTGGCGCAGCCGTCCACCGGCAGCACAGTGACGGGGACGTTTCGGCTCTCGCAATAGGTCTGGATCACCGCCAGGGTCTGGGGATCGGTGGCGCCGGAGACGATGACCCCGGTGCGCTTTCTCTCCTGGCACATGAACACCGCTTCGGCGGCAGCCACCGCCCCGTCATAGACCGAGGCGTTGGACACGTCCATGCCGGTGAGCTCGCACAGCTGGGTCTGGTACTCAAAGATGGACTGGAGCACCCCCTGGCTGATCTCCGCCTGGTAGGGGGTGTAGGCGGTGAGGAACTCCTCCTTGGAGGTCACGGTTTTCACAATGGCGGGGATATAGTGGCGGTAAGCCCCAGCCCCCCGGAAGACCGACCGGAACACCCGGTTCTTCCCGGCCAGGGCGGCCATCCGCTCGCTGACTTCCCACTCGCTCAGGCCCTCAGGCAGGTCCAGGTTCTTCACCCGGACGGCCTCGGGCACCACGTCAAAGAGCTGGTCGGTGGAGGTCAGGCCGATGGCCTGAAGCATGGCTTGCCGTTCTTCCCCGGTGGAGGGAATGTAGCTGCCCATCTTAGCCCTCCTCTGCGGCCACCACAGCCGCGTAGCCCTCGGCGTCCAGGAGCTCCTCGGTGTCGCTGACTTCGGAGACCTTGATGAGCCAGGCCTCGTAGGGGGCCTCGTTCACCTGGGCGGGGTCGTCCAGCAGGGCCTCGTTCACGGCGGTGACGGTGCCGGTCACCGGGGAGAACACGTCAGAAACGGCCTTCACGGACTCCACGTCGGAGAAGGCCTCCCCGGCGGTGACGCTGTCCCCCTCCTCGGGGAGGTTGATGAACACGATGTCCCCCAGAGCGTCCTGGGCATAGTCGGTCAGACCGATGGTGAAGACGCCGTCTTCCTCCAGGACCCACTCGTGGGACTTGCTGTACTTCAGGTTGGCGGGAATGTTAGACATGGTTTTCTCCTCCATACATTAAAATATTATTTGGATGACATGGGAATTCCTTTGGATCACAAAGGGGATCAAACAGGGCCGGCGCGCTCAGCCCCGCTTGTAGAAGGGCAGGGGGACGATCTCCACCGCCACCCGGCGGCCCCGGACGTCGGCCTCCAGGGCGGTGCCCACGGCGGCGTACTTGGCGTCGATGAGGCCCATGGCCAGGGCCTTGCCCAGGAAGGGGCAGTGGGTGCCGGAGGTGGTCTGGCCGATCTTCTCCCCGTTCAGGAAGAGGTCCTGGTGCTCCCGGACGATGCCCCGGCCGGTGACGGCCAGGCCCACCCGCACCCGCTGGGGGGTGCCGGCGGCCACCAGAGCATCCTTCCCGATGAACTCGGGTTTATTCAGCTTCACCGCAAAGTCCAGGCCGGCCTCCAGGGGGGTGACGGTCTCGTCCATCTCGTGGCCGTAGAGGGGCATGGCGGCCTCCAGCCGGAGGGTGTCCCGGGCGCCCAGGCCGCAGGGGATGAGGCCGAACTCCTCCCCGGCTTCCCGGAGGACCTTCCACAGCTTGGGGGCATTCTCGTTGGCGGTGTAGATCTCATAGCCCAGCTCCCCGGTGTACCCGGTGCGGGAGATCATGCACTCCATCCCCGCCAGGTTGACCTTGGGCAGGGCGGTGTAGTAGCCCTTGGGGATCTGATCCTCCGGCAGTAGCTTCTTCAGGATGGCCGGGGCCTTGGGCCCCTGGAGGGCCAGCTGGGCCACGGTGTCAGAGATGTCCTGGCACTGGGTGCCGGGGAGGACGTTGGCCGCCATGTGGGCATAGTCCTTCTCCCGGTTGGCGGCGTTGACCACCGCCAGGTAACGCTCCTCCCCGAACTTGTAGACCACCAGGTCGTCGATGGTGCCGCCGTCGGCGTTGCACATGGCGCCGTAGCGGACCTTGTTCACCGCCATGCCGTTGTAGTCGTTGGTGAGCAGGTGGTTGATGGTGTCCAGGGCCGTGGGGCCGGTGAAGAGGATCTCTCCCATGTGGGAGACATCAAAGAGGCCCGCCTGCTGGCGCACCGCCATGTGCTCCTGGATGACGCCGGTGCCGTACTGCACCGGCAGCAAGTAGCCTGCGAAGGGGACAATCTTGCCGCCCTCTTCCACATGGACGTCGTAAAGTGGGGTTTTCCGTTCCATTGTGCATACTCCTTTCCCGTTTCTCGTCTCGTTTTCAGGGTATAAAAAAGCAGAGCCGCCGCATTTGGCCCATGCCAAATACAGCGCCTCCGTAATCCGACCTGAAAGATTCTCCGCCGGGGCGGATTGCCTCTTCGGTGCGTCTCCCGCTCTCCGGAGTCTCGTCCGAAACCGGTCCTTTTGCCTGAGAGTTTTCGCAGCCCCTTCGGCTCCGCTGGCGCGGCATCTCCCGGTTTCCTCATCCGAACCATATCCCATTGGGTGCTGGGGTGCGGTTTTGTTTGGCTCCACTCACAGCGGAGCACCGCTGATTTCTGTGTTCTATTATACTGACCTCTCCCCCTCCCTGTCAACGAATTTTTCGGGAAAAGGCCCCTCCAATTGGGCAAACCTGCCCTGCCCCACCCAAAAACAGCCCGCTGGAACCTCTCTTCCAGCGGGCTGTTTTTTCTTGAAACGAGCCGCGGCGGGCCCTGGGAGGAAGGCGCTCCTCCCCCTGGGTTACACCCGCTCCAACGCCTGTTGGATGCAGTCGTGGACCATTTGGAGGGCCTCCTCATTATAGGTCAGCTCTCCGTTTTCAAACTGGATGGCCGCCCCCAGGATCAGGGCGCGGACCACGTAGACCTTCCGCCGGCGCACCTCCGGCGGGATCTGCCGCTCCCGGCAGTAGTGGACGATGAGCTGCTGGGTGGGGCTGCTGAGCTCCCCCCGGAGTTTGTGGTAGACGTTGTCAAACTCCTCGTCCTTCAAGGTCAGGATGGCCCGCAGGTGGGGGTGCTCCACCAAGAACTTGACGTATCCCGTGCTCACCTCTACCAGCTGCTTCTGGAGATCGCCTTCGTAGGCCGTCAGGATTTTGGTCTGCTCGGCCCGCCACTGGTCGTTGACGTATTCAATGACCGCGGCAATGAACTCCCGCCGGTCCCCGAAGTGTTTATAGGGGGCCCCACAGGACACCCCGCAGGTTTGGGCGATCCGGCGCACGGAAAACTCCGTCACCCCGTGGCGGTTGATCTCCTCCACCCCTGCTTGGATCAGGGCTTGCCGCGTTTCTCGGCCTCTGGGCCGTTTGGTCTGTGTTGCCATGGTTCCGCCTCCTGCCTCGTCCTTGGCAGCGGGAGGGTATATGGGGCCTTGCCAGGGGTGCGCTGCTTCCCGCTGTGGTTGGGGCCCTTGGGCGGCCCCATCGCCGTAATATTGGATATCACCTATAATATATCACAAAACCAGCCAAAGCGCCAGTCCCCTTTGCCCACCGGGGGCAGCTTCCGGCCCCATCCGTCACCGGGCGGTGTGGTGGATGTGGTCGGACTGGGGCGGGGCAGAGGGGTTCCCCAGGGCCCGGAACCGGGCGTAGCGCCGCTCCAGCAAATCCTCCTGGTGCATCAGCACCTGCAGTTCCTTCTCGATCCGGTCGGCCAGACGGGTGTAGAAGCCGCTCTGCCCCAGCTCCTTTTCCGAGATCACCCGCTCGATGATCCCCAGGTCCAGGGCATCCCAGGCGGTGAGCTTCAGCCGCTGGGCCGCCTCGTCGGCCTTGCCTGCGTCCTTCCACAAAATGCTGGCGCAGCCCTCGGGGGAGATCACGGAGTACACCGCGTTCTCCAGCATCCACACCCGGTCGGCCACCGACAGGGCCAGGGCTCCGCCGCTGCCCCCCTCCCCAATGAGGGTGGTGATGATGGGGGTGTTCAGGGCCATCATGCCCATGAGGTTGGCCGCAATGGCCTGGCCCTGGCCCCGCTCCTCAGCGCCGATGCCGCAGTAGGCCCCGGAGGTATCCACGAAGCAGAGCACCGGGCGGTGGAACTTCTCCGCCTGGCGCATGAGGCGCAGGGCCTTCCGATACCCCTCCGGGTGGGGGGCGCCGAAGGACCGGGCCGTCCGCTCCTTGGCGCTGTGGCCCTTCTCGATGGCGATCATGGTCACAGGAATGCCCCGGAAATGGCCGATGCCCCCGACGATGGCGCCGTCGTCGGCGTAGCACCGGTCCCCGTGGAGCTCAAAGAAGTCCCCACAGAGGTTGTGGATGTAGTCCAGGCCCGTGGGGCGCTTGTTGGCCCGGGCCAGTTTGACGGTGTCATAGGCTTTGGTACTCATCGGCTGCCTCCTCTCCCATGGAGCTGCAGCAGGGAGGCAATCACCTGCTGCTGGTCCCGCCGGGGGACAATGGCGTCCACGAACCCGTGCTTCAGCAGGAACTCCGCCGTCTGGAACCCCTTGGGCAGGGCCTTGCGGGTGGTCTGCTCCACCACCCGGGCCCCGGCAAAGCCCACGGTGGCCCCGGGCTCGGCCAGGATGATGTCCCCTTCCATGGCAAAGCTGGCGGTGACCCCGCCGGTGGTGGGGTCGGTGAGGACGGTGCAGTAGAACAGCCCCGCCTGGCTGTGGCGGAGCACCGCCCCGCTGGTCTTGGCCATCTGCATCAGGGAGAGGAGCCCCTCCTGCATCCGGGCCCCGCCGGAGACGGTGTAGCCCACCACGGACATCCCATGTTCCGTGGCGTATTCAAAGAGGCGGGTGATCTTCTCCCCCACGGCGGTGCCCATGCTGCCCATCATGAAGCGGGGCTCCATGATGAACAGGCAGCAGGGCTGCCCGCCGATGCGGGCGGTGCCGCAGAGGACGGCCTCCCGCTCGCTGCTGACCTTGCGCACGGTCTCCAACTTTTCCTGGTAGCCGGGGAAGTCCAAGGGGTCCTTCCCCTCCACCTGGGCAAAGAGTTCCTGGAAAGAGTCCTTGTCCGTCAAAAACTGCAGCCGCTGCCGGCCCCCCATGCGGAAGTGGTACCCGCACTGGCAGGTGTTCCAGTTGGACCACAGCCGGCTGACGGGAATGGACTTGTGGCAGTTGGGGCAGGTCTTTTCCGGCTCGCTGGCGTCCTCCTGGACCAGGGCCGCGGTGCGGCCCCCCTGCTCCAGCTCGTTTTTGGGTTTATAGAGAAAGTTCAGAAAGGGCAATGGTGTCACCTGCCTTCCATAAAGGTCAAATCATAGCCCCCGGACATGAACCGGGGATCGCTTACCAGTTCCAGCTGCTCGGCGATGTTGGTCTCCACCCCTTCGATGACCAGCTCGCACAGGGCGGCTTTCATCTTGCGCACCGCTTCCTCCCGGGTACCCGCGCGGACGATGAGCTTGCCCAGCAGGGAGTCGTAGTAGGGGGAGACGGTGAGGCCCGCCACCAGGTAGGTGTCAAACCGGACAAAGGGGCCGCCGGGCACGTGGAGCACCGTGACGGTGCCCGGCCGGGTGGCGTTGATCCGGCACTCCAGGCAGGCCCCGTCCAGCACCACGTTCTGCTGGCGGAAGTTCAGGGACACCCCTGCCGCCGTGCGGATCTGCCACTTCACCAAATCCACATTGGTGAGCATCTCGGTGACCCCGTGCTCCACCTGAAGGCGGAGGTTCATCTCCATGAACCAGAACCGGCCGTCCTGGTCCAGGAGGAACTCCAGGGTGCCCACCCCCACGTAGCCGATGGCCTTCACTGCCTTGGCGGTGAGGGCCATGAGCTTTTTCCGCTGGGCCCGGCTCACCGCCGGGGAGGGGGATTCCTCGATGAGCTTCTGGTGGTGCCGCTGGACGGAGCAGTCCCGCTCCCCCAGGCAGACCACGTTGCCCGCCTCGTCGGCCAGGATCTGGACCTCGATGTGCCGGGCGGGGTGGACGTACTTCTCCATATACACCGAGCCGTCCCCGAAGGCGGCCTCCCCCTCCGCCACGGCCAGGGCATAGGCCTGGGCCATCTCGTTGGGGGCGGTGACCAGGCGGATGCCCCGGCCGCCCCCGCCGGCGCTGGCCTTGAGCATCACGGGGTAGCCGATCTTGGCCCCGGCCGCCAGGGCCTCCTGGGCGCTGGCCAGGACTTGGGTGCCGGGGATCACCGCCAGGCCGTTCTCCCCCATGACCTCTTTGAGCTTGGCCTTGTCGCTGAGCTGCTCCATGCTCTCCGGGGTGGGGCCGATGAACACCAGGCCGTTTTTCCGGCACAGGGCGGCAAAGTGGGCGTTCTCCGACAGAAACCCATACCCCGGGTGGATGGCCTGGGCCCCGGAGACCAGGGCGGCGGAAATCACCCGCTCCTCGTTGAGGTAGCTGTCGGCAGGGCTGGCGCCCCCCACGCAGTAGCTCTCGTCGGCCAGGGCCACGTGGAGGGCGTCCTGGTCTGCCTGGGAATAGATGGCCACGGTGGCGATGCCCATCTCCTTACAGGCCCGGATCACCCGGACGGCAATCTCCCCCCGGTTGGCAATTAGGATCTTTGAAAACATACCGCTCGCTCCGTAATGCCGAAGGAGAACTCCGCCTTCACGCACAGGGTGTCCCCCACGTATCCCTCTCCCTCGGCGAAATAGAAGGGATGCTTGGCCCGGGTGATGCGGCACTTGGTCTCAAACCGGTCTCCCGGCAGCACCGGGGCCCGGAACCGCACATTCTTCATGCTGGTGTACATGGGGATGGTGTCCTCGGTGAGGGCCTCCTGCATCAGGATCCCCGCCGACTGGGCCAGGATCTCGCAGAGGATCACCCCGGGCACCACAGGGGTGCCGGGGAAGTGGCCCTGGAGGAACCACTCGTCTCCCCGCACCTGGTACTGCCCGTGGGCCACATCCCCCTCTTTGTCCAGCTGGTCCAGCAGGAGCATGCCGTCCCGGTGGGGCAGGATGGTTTGGATTTCATCGCGATTCATGGGCGCACCTCCTTACCGTTCCCGAATGCGGAAGAGGGGGCTGCCGTAGTCCACTACCTGGCCGTTGGCCACGCAGATCTCCACGATCTCCCCATCCACTTCCGCCATGATCTCGTTCATCAGCTTCATGGCCTCCACGATGCACAGGGTCTGGCCCCGCTTCACCTTGTCGCCCACCTTGACGAAGGGCTCGGCGTCCTCGGCGGGGGCGGCGTAGAACACCCCCACCATGGGGGAGGCCACCTCCACCGTGTCCGCCGGCGTGGCCCCCTGGGGGGCGGCCGCCGCCGGGGCGGCGGGGACGGCCACGGTCTCCCGGGCCGCCGCCGGGGCGGGAGAGCGTTCCAGGCGGATGACCTGGTCCTTCTCCGTCACCTCCAGGCCGGTGAGGCCCAGTTCTGCCATGAGGCCGGCGTATCTTCTGATTTCCGCGTCGTTCATCATTTCACCTTCCGGAAGGCAATGCAGGCATCGTGCCCGCCAAAGCCCAGGGAGTTGGACAGCACCAGGTCGGCCTGCACCGCCAGGGCCTGGTTGGGCACATAGTTCAGGTCACAGGCGGGGTCGGGCTCCTCCAGGTGGATGGTGGGGGGCAGGATGCCCTCCTCCAGGGCCTTCAGGCAGGCCACCGCCTCAATGGCGCCGGCGGCCCCCAGGCAGTGGCCGGTCATGGACTTGGTGGAGCTGATGTAGGCACGGCGGGCGGCCTCCTCCCCCAGGGCCAGTTTGACCACCTGGGTCTCCAGGGAGTCGTTCATGGGGGTGCCGGTGCCGTGGGCATTGATGTACACGGTCTCCTCCGGCTGCCAGCCGGCCTCTTCCAGGGCCAGCTGGATGGCCCGGGCGCCGCAGGTGCCGTCCGGCCGGGGGGCGGTGATGTGGAAGGCGTCGCAGGTGGCGCCGTAGCCCACCACTTCGCCGTAGATCTTGGCCCCGCGGGCCACGGCGTGCTCGTACTCCTCCAGCACCAGGGCCGCGCCGCCCTCGCCGATGACGAAACCGCCCCGGCGCTTGTCAAAGGGCAGGCAGGCGGCATCCGGGTCCTCGGAGGTGGACAGGGCCTGCATGTTCACAAAGCCCGCCACGCCGCACTCGGAGATGGCGGCCTCGGAGCCGCCGGTGATCACCGCGTCGGCATAGCCGTGGCGGATGGCCCGCATGGCCTCGCCGATGGCGTTGGTGCCGGTGGCGCAGGCGGTGACCACCGGCAGGGCAGCCCCCCGGCAGTTGAAGCGGATGGCGATCATGCCGGCGGCCATGTTGCCGATGAGCATGGGGATGAAGTAGGGGGAGATCCGCTTGGGTCCCCGGGCCAGGAGCTTGTTGTGCTCCTCGTGGAAGGTGCGGATGCCGCCGATGCCGGAGCCAAAGTACACCGCCACCCGCTCCGGGGGCAGGGTGCCGATGACCCCGCTCTCCTCCACCGCCTGGCAGGCGGCGGCCACGCCGTACTGGGCATAGGCGTCGCTGCGGAGGACGTCGGTCTTGTCCATATAGGCACGGGGGTCGAAGTTCTTCACCTCTGCGCCGATCTTGGTCTTGTAATCTGTGGTATCAAAGAGGGTGATGGGGGCGATGCCGTGGACGCCGGCCTTGAGGTTGGCCCACATCTCCTCCACGGTGTTGCCCACGGGGGTGATGGCCCCCAGGCCCGTCACCACCACTCTGCGCAATGTCTGTTCCATGGGTGTTCTCCTTTTTCACATGGCGATGCCGCCGTCCACCCGCAGCACCTCGCCGGTGATGTAGGGGGCGGTGGCCAGGAAAGCCACAGCCTGGGCCACCTCTTGGGGCTGGCCCATCCGTCCCAGGGGAATGGCGGCCAGCAGGGCATTGTCCTGCCCGGCCAGGTCCCGGGTCATGTCAGTGGCAATAAAGCCCGGTGCCACGGCGTTGCAGGTGATCCCCTTGGGGGCCAGCTCCTTGGCCACGGCCTTGGTCAGGCCGATGAGGCCTGCCTTGGCGGCGGCGTAGTTGGCCTGGCCGGGGTTGCCGATCATGCCGGACACGGACGTGATGTTTACAATGGCCCCGCCCTTCTGCCGGAGGAAGAGGGGGGTGCAGTGGCGGATGAAGTTGAAGGCCCCCTTCAGGTCCACGTCCAGGACCCGGTCGAAGCTCTCCTCCTTCATCATGGCCAGCAGGCCGTCTTGGGTGATGCCGGCGTTGTTGACCAGGATGTCCACGGCGCCGAAGTCCTTCTTCACCTGGGCCACCACGGCCTTGGCGGCGGCAAAGTCCGCCACGTCGCACTGGTAGGCCTGGGCCTGGACCCCGTGGTCCTGGGCGCACTGGGCGCAGAGGGCCTCCGCCTTCTCCTGGCTGCCGGCGTAGATCACCGCCACGTTGGCCCCTTGGGCGGCCAGGGCGGCGGTGATGGCGGCCCCGATGCCCCGGGCGCCGCCGGTGATGAGGGCCGTTTTTCCCTTCAGCATCCTCCGAGGACCTCCTTCACGATCTGCTCCAGGTCCGCCTGGGTGGACAGGGCGTAGGTCTTCACGGTCTGGTCGGTCTTGGCAATCAGGCCGCAGAGGGTCTTGCCGGGGCCCAGTTCGATGAACGTATCCGCCCCGGCGGCGATCATGTTGCGCACGATGGTCTCCCACCGCACGGGGGAGACGATCTGCTGGGCCAGCAGCTCCTTGGGGTCGCCGTCATAGACCGCCCCGGTCTTGTTGGAGTACAGGGGAAGCTTCGGCTGGCCCACCTGGCAGTCCGCCAGCACCTGGGCAAAGCCCTGGGCCGCAGAGGCCATGAAGGGGGAGTGGAAGCCCCCTGCCACCTTCAGGGGCAGGGCCCGGCCACCGGCGGCCTTTACTGCGGCGGAGAAGGGGGCCAGCTGCTCCTTGGCGCAGGCCACGGAGATCTGGCCGGGGCAGTTGTAGTTGACGGGGTAGGTCTCCGGGAACTGGGCGCAGAGGACCTCCACCGCGGCGTTCTCCAGCTTCAGCACCGCAGCCATGGCGGTGGGCTGGGCCTCGGCGGCCTGCTGCATCAGCTCTCCCCGGCGGCAGACCAGGTGGAAGCCCGTCTCCAGGTCCACCGCGCCGGTGTAGGTCAAAGCGCCGATCTCCCCCAGGGAGAAGCCGGCGGCCAGGTCGGCCCGCAGGCCCTTTTCCTCCAGGGCGGCAGCGGCGGCCAGCTCCACGGCGAACATGCAGGGCTGGGTGTTGCGGGTCTCCTTCAGCTCGGCCTCGGTGCCGGAAAAGCACTGCTGGGAGGTGCCGGGGCGCAGGGCGTCCAGCTGCTGGAACACCTGGGCCGCTGCCGGGGAGCACTGGGCCAGCTCCTGGCCCATGCCGGGGTACTGGGCCCCCTGGCCGGCAAAAACGAATGCTATTTTACCCATTTCGTAGCTCCTTTCAGCACAGGCTCGGCCCCTTCCATGACCTCCCGCACGATGTCGGCGGCGGGCTGGACCTGCTTCACCATGGCGGCCACCTGGCCGGAGAGGAAGCATCCCTCCTCCAGGTCGCCCTCCACCACGGCCTTGCGCAGGGCGCCGGTGCCCAGGGCCTCCAGGGCCTCGTCGTCCAGGCCGCCGTACTCGGCCTTGGCGTAGTTCCGGGCGAAGGGGGTGCGCAGGCTGCGCACCGGGTGGCCCAGGCGCTTGCCGGTGACCATGGTGCACAGGTCGTTGGCCTTGAGAATTTTCTCCTTATAAGTGGGGTGGATGGAGCACTCCTCCGCGCTGAGGAAGCGGGTGCCCATCTGCACCCCGCAGGCCCCCAGCATGAAGGCCGCTGCCACCCCCCGGCCGTCGGCAATGCCGCCGGCGGCGATGACGGGCAGGTCGGTGGCGTCACACACCTGGGGCACCAGGACCATGGTGGTCAGTTCCCCCACGTGGCCGCCGCTCTCCCCGCCCTCGGCGATGAGGGCGGAGGCCCCCAGCCGGGTCATGAGCTTGGCCATGGCCACGGAGGCCACCACGGGGATCACCTTGATCCCCGCTTCCTTCCACTGGGCCATGAACTTGGTGGGGTTGCCGGCGCCGGTGGTGACCACGGCTACCTTCTCCTCGGCCACCACCTGGGCTACCTCCTCCACGAAGGGGCTCATGAGCATGATATTCACCCCGAAGGGGCGCTGGGTGAGGGACTTGGCGATGCGGATCTGCTCCCGGACATAGTCCCCGGGGGCGTTGCCGGCGGCCAGGATACCCAGGCCGCCCCCTTCGGACACCGCCGCGGCCAGCTTGCCGTCGGCAATCCAGGCCATGCCCCCCTGAAAGACGGGGTACTGGATCCCCAGCAGGTCACATAAGGGTGTGTGGATCATGCCTGCTTGCTCTCGATGAAGGCCACCAGGTCACCCACGGTCTCCACCTTCTGGTCCAGCTCCACCTCGATGCCCAGCTTGTCCTCCAGGTTCATCAGCAGTTCCACGGTGTCCAGGGAGTCGATGCCCAGGTCCTGGAACTTGCTGTCCATGGTGATCTCGGAGACGTCCTTCTCCACCCGCTCGGCTACCAGTTCTGCAATTGCTTCAAATACCATGATACGTTTCCTCCATATATTGATGGTGTTTCATTCTCTTTTAGGTAATCAGTGATTACTTTTGATATTATATACCCCCCGGCTTTCCCTTTGTCAAGATAAACCCAAGGAATATTCACATTTTGTTCAATTTTTCCAGGTTTTTTGCCGGTCACCCCGGGGATTCCTTCATTTTTTCTTAAGACCTATTAAGAAAGCCGCAATTGTTTTTAAGAAAAGCGCAAGGACTTCTTAAATCCCCCATCATTTTTCTTTGCTATAATTGCAGGCAGATCATCAGAGATTTCCCTGCTTTTTCAGGGAAATCCGAACCTTTTTCGTTCTTTGCGCAACACAGGAGGCAGTTATGAAAAAGAAGCCCACCCTTGCCGTCCTCTTTGGCGGTAATTCCCCGGAGTATTCCGTGTCCCTGCAGTCGGCCTACGCGGTGCTGACCAACCTAGACGGGGAGAAGTACCACATCCTCCCCCTGGGCATCACCCAGACCGGCCGCTGGTACCTCTATTCCGGGGCCTACGAACACATCGCCACCGACACTTGGGCCGAGGCGTTGGACCACCTCACCCCTGTGGCGGTCTCCCCGGACCCGGCGGTTCACGGGCTGCTGGCCCTCTTCCCCCACGAGAACCGGGTGATTCCCCTGGACTGCGCCCTGCCCATTCTCCACGGGGCCAACGGGGAGGACGGCACCGTCCAGGGCCTCTTCCAGCTGGCGGGGATCCCCGTGGCCGGCTGCGGCACCCTGGCCTCCGCCCTGTGCATGGACAAGGACCGGGCCCACAAGCTGGCCAAGCTGGCCGGGGTGGCCGTCCCCCGCTCCCTGGTGCTCCAGGCCTGGGAGGACCCCCAGCGGGCCGCGGACTTCGCCCAGCAGACGGGGTATCCCCTGTTCGTCAAGCCGGTGAACGCCGGCTCCTCCTACGGCATCTCCCAGATTCACCGGCCGGAGGAGCTCCGCCCCGCCCTGGACCTGGCCCTGGAGTACGACTCCCAGGTGATCCTGGAGGAGGCCATCCCCGGCTTCGAGGTGGGCTGCGCCGTCATGGGCACCCAGGAACTGGTGGTGGGGGAGATCGACGAGATCGAGCTCTCCCAGGGCTTCTTCAACTTCACGGAGAAGTACACCCTGAAAACCTCCGCCATCCACGTCCCCGCCCGGGTGTCTCCCGACACCGCCCGGCGGGTGAAGGAGACCGCCAAGGTAATCTACCGGGCCCTGGGCTGCACCGGCTTTGCCCGGGTGGACTGCTTCCTCACCCCCGAGGGGCAGATCGTGTTCAACGAGGTCAACACCATCCCCGGCTTCACGGAGCACAGCCGGTTCCCCGGCATGATGAAGGCCGCCGGCTTCTCCTTCCCGGAGATTTTGGACACCATTCTCGGGCAGGTGATGGCGCCGTGATCACTCGCATTCTGCCCCCGGAAGCGGTGCACCAGGGGGATCTCATCCTGGTCAACGCCCACCACCCCTGCCATCCCCTCCCCCAGCCGGGCCTGGTCACGGTGGCGGGCACCGGCGTCCAGTTGGAGCGCCGGGCCGCCCAGGCCTTAGACAGCCTCATGGCCGCCATCGACGGGTGGAAGGGGATCGTACCGGTCAGCGGCTGGCGGGCCCTGGCCGAGCAGCAGGCCATCTGGGACGGCTCCCTGGCGGAGAACGGCCTGCCTTTCACCCAGACCTACGTGGCCCACCCCGGGTGCAGCGAGCACCAGACGGGGCTGGCCATCGACCTGGGCCTGAACCAGGGGGAGATTGACTTCATCCGCCCCGCCTTCCCCTATGCGGGCCTCTGCCAGACCTTCCGGCAGACCATGGCCCAGTATGGATGGGTGCAGCGCTACCCGGCGGGGAAGGAGGCCATCACCGGCATCGGCCACGAGCCCTGGCACTTCCGCTACGTGGGCCAGCCCCACGCCGCCCTCATGGCGGAGCGGGACCTGACCCTGGAAGAGTATATCGCCTGGATCCGGGCATTTCCCTACGAATCCCGTCGATACCGCCACGGGAATGTGACCCTCTCCTTCCTGCCTGCCGCCCCGCAAGGCCCCACGGTGGTGGACCTGCCGGAGGAGGGCCGCTGCACCCTCTCCGGCAACAACGTGGACGGGTTCCTCCTCACAGAATGGGGGGCGGGCCATGACTAAGTCCCGCGCCTACGGGGGGCTAGACGCCTTTCGGATCCTGGCCGCCCTGCTGGTGGTGGCCATCCACATCTCCCCCCTGACCACCTACTCTACCGCGGGGGACTTCTTCCTCACCCGGTGCCTGGCCCGGGTGGCGGTGCCCTTCTTCTTCATGGTCACCGGCCACTTCGTCCTGGGGCAGGTGCTGGAGGGCAAGGGCAGCTTTGCCCCCCTGGGGCGGCAGGTGCGGAAGATCCTGCTGCTGTACCTGGTGGCGGTGGTCCTCTACCTCCCCATCGGCTGGTACGCCGGCCACTACCAGGACCTGCGCCTTCTGGACGGGGTGCGGCTGCTGGTCTTTGACGGCACCTTCTACCACCTGTGGTACTTCCCCGCCTGCGCCATGGGGCTGCTGGTGGTGTATGGCCTGTCCCGGGTGTTCCGGGGGCGGGGGCTGTGGGTGGCGGTGGGCGTGCTCTACGCCATCGCCCTGTTGGGGGACAGCTACTACGGCCTCACCGCCCAGATCGCTCCCCTGGCCAGCCTGTACGAAGCGGGGTTCCACCTCTTCTCCTACACCCGCAACGGCCTGTTTATGGCCCCCCTCTTCCTGCTCCTGGGGGCCCAGATGGGCAAGCGGGGCCCGGCCCCCCTGCCCTGGGCGGCCGGCCTGGGGCTGGCATTCTCCCTGGCCCTGATGACCGGGGAGGGCTTCCTCCTGCGCCACCTGGGCCTGCAGCGGCACGACAGCATGTACCTGCTGCTGCCCCTGGTGATGTGCTTCCTGTACCGGCTGCTGCTGGCCTGGCCTGCCAAGGCCCCGGCGGCCTGCCGGACCCTGTCCACCTGGGTGTATATCCTCCACCCCGCCATGCTGGTGGTTCTCCGGGGCGGGGCCAAAGTGGTGGGGCTCACCGAGATTCTGGTGGGCAACAGCCTGGTCCAGTACCTGATGGTGTGCCTGCTGTCCTTCCTGGCGGCGGGGGTGGTCACCTGGGTGCTGGGGCGGCTGCGCCCCCAGGTGCCCCAGCTTGGCCGGGCCTGGGTCCAGCTGGACCGGGCGGCCCTGGTCCACAACGTGGCGGCCCTCCGGGCCCTGCTGCCCCCGGGCTGCCAGCTGATGCCCGCCGTGAAGGCCGACGCCTACGGCCACGGGGCCCTGCCGGTGGCCCGCATCCTCCAGGGGGAGGGGGTGTCCGCCTTCTGCGTGGCCTGCCTGTCTGAGGGCATCCATCTGCGGAAGGGGGGCATCCGGGGGGAGATCCTCATCCTGGGATACACCCACCCGGACCAGTTCCCCCTGCTGCGGCGGTACCGCCTGTCCCAGACGGTGGTGGATGCGGCCTACGCCCGCCAGCTGGAGGCCTATGGCCGCCCCCTGTCCGTCCACCTGGCGGTGGACACGGGGATGCACCGCCTGGGGGAGGCCAGCGGCCACTTGGAAGAGATCCGGCAGATCTTTGCCCTGCCCTCCCTCCGCATCCAGGGGATCTACACCCACCTGTGTACCGCCGACGGCGCCACCTCCCGGGATCAGGCCTATGTCCACCGCCAAGCCCAGGCCTTCCGGGAGCTGCTGGAGCGCCTTCAGAACCAGGGGATCGCCCTGCCCAAGGTCCATCTTCTGGCCAGCCACGGCCTGCTCAACTACCCCGACCTGGGCGGGGACTATGCCCGGGTGGGCATCGCCCTCTACGGCCTGCTGAGCGCCCGGGAGGACCGAAACCTGGCCGCCCCGGACCTGCGGCCGGTGCTCTCCCTCCGGGCCCGGGTGGCGTCGGTGAAAACCCTCTCCCCGGGGTGCGCCGCCGGGTATGGCCTGGCCTTTGTGGCCCAGCGGCCCACCAAGGTGGCGGTGCTGGCCATCGGCTACGCCGACGGGCTGCCCCGGACCCTGACCGGGGGGCAGGTCCTCCTCCACGGGTGCCGGGCCCCCATTGTGGGGCGGATCTGCATGGACCAGACCCTGGTGGACGTGACGGAGATCCCCGCCGTGGACCCGGGGGACGTGGCTGTGCTCCTGGGCACCAGCGGCCAGGAGACCATCACCGCCTACGACCTGGCCCAGCAGGCCGGGACCATCACCAACGAGATCCTCAGCCGCCTGGGCCCCCGGCTGGAGCGGATCGTCCGATAACCCAAAAGCCCCTGCTGCCAGCCGGCGGCGGAACGTCTTGCCAACGGGCTTTTTTCCACACCTCTCTCCAAAAACCCGCCCCTGGCACGGAAGTGGTTCCGTGCCAGGGGCGGATTTGGCGTTATAGGACCAGGGCGTGGTAGGTGTCCCCTTCCAGGGTCTTCCACAGGATCTGGTTGTCCCGGATGGTCATGTAGCTGTGGGGGCTGCCCTCCTTGGGGATGGCCAGGGAGCCCGGGTTGAGGCAGAGGTTCCCCGCCCCAAAGGGGGCCCAGGTGGGCACATGGGTGTGGCCGTGGAGGAGGAGATCCCCCGGCCGGAGGGGCGGCAGGTTCTCCCGGTTCCACACATGGCCGTGGGTGCAGTAGACCAGCCGCTCCCCCAGGGCCAAAACGGCGTAATCGGCCAGGATGGGGAAGGTCAGCACCATCTGGTCCACCTCGCTGTCGCAGTTGCCCCGGACGCAGAGGAGCCGGTCCCCCAGGCCGTTGAGCAGGGGGATCACCTCCTTGGGGGCGTATTCCCGGGGCAGGTCGTTCCGGGGGCCGTGGTAGAGCAGGTCCCCCAAGAGCACCAGCCGGTCTGCCCCCTCCCGGGCGAAGGCCTCCACCAGGGCCCGGGCATAGTAAGCCGAACCGTGCAGGTCCGACGCGATCATCCATTGCATGGCTATCTCTCCTTTCCGTGGTATGGGAGGGTCCCATGATACCACAGCAGGCAAGCCCTGTCAAAAGGAACCGGCCCCAGCAAGGGAAAAGGAGAGCACCGGTGGGTGCTCTCCTTTTCGGCCGCAAGGCAGAATCTTACTGGGCCACGGTCTGGCAGAAGCGCATGAGAATGGTGGCGATCTGCGCCCGGGTGGCGTTGCCGGCGGGGCGCAGGGTGTCATCCTCAAAGCCCTGGAGCAGACCCTGGGCACAGGCCCAGGCCATGGGGATCTGGGCGTACGCCTGGATGGTCTCGGCGTCGGAGTAGCCGCTCAGGTCGGCAGAGTCCGTCACATCGTAGCCCTTGGCCTCGGCATAGCGGTAGAGGATGGCGGCCATCTGCTGGCGGGTGATCTCGTCCCCGGGGGCGAATCTTGTGTCGCTCACCCCGTTGACGATGCCGTTGGCGGCAGCCCAGACCACCGCGTCGGTGTACCAGGTGTCCGCTTCCACATCGGTGAAGCCGCTCTCACCGGTGACGGCGGGCTGGCCCTCCAGACGGTAGAGGATGGTCACCAGCTGGGCCCGGGTGGTGGTGTGTTCCGGGGCGAACTGGTTGTTCTCAATGCCGTCCATAAGGCCGTTTTCATAGACGTACTGGACCGTCTGGGCATACCAGGCATCGGCGGCCACGTCGGTGAAGGGGTGCTGCTCGCCGCTGCCCTGGCTGTGGTCGCTTTCGTCGATGACCACAGCGTACTGGGAGGCATGGGTCAGGGGGAAGGCGGCAGTGCCGTCTGCGGCGATCCGCACGGAGGCCTCCAGGTCCATGGTCCCGGCCTCCTCGTTGTAGTGGTAGAGGTTGGCCCAGGCCCCGGCATTGTCCCGGCCCAGGGGCACGGTGAGGGTCATGGGGAAGCCGAAGGCCCCCTCATGGGCCAGGGTGAACTGCACCACCGTCCCATCACCGGCCACGGTGTCCACCACCTGGCTGGGGATGCCGTGGGTATCCAGGGTCACCCCAAGGTCCAGATCCTCGATGGCATCGGCCTGCGCCAGGTCTTCGCCGCGGATGGTCCACTGGACGTTGTCCTCCAGTTCCACCACCAGGGCGACGTCTTTCCCGGCCATGGCCTCCAGGGCCTCCTGGGGAATCTCTGTGGCGCCGTTCATGTCCACGGTCACCGTCTCCCCGTTGGCCGCATCGGCCAGCTCGTCTGCAATCTCCTGCCAGCCCTGGGCATCCCCGGTGCTGGGGCCGGTGGGATCCTCGGGGTCGGGATCAGGGTTGGGGGTGGGATCGGGGTCGGGCCGGGACACAGGTTCCCACTGCGCTGTGAAGGTGGTGTCCCCGTCGATGGTGACAGAGGCGCCAGCCTGATACCGCTGGTTGTCCGCGCTGCTCATCCAGCCCTGGAATACATAACCGGGGCGGGTGGGGGCGGCAGGCAGGGTGTAGTCTTCCCCGATGGTGACCTCGGCAGTTGCCACAGTTTCCTCCCCGTTCTTCACAGTGACGGTGGCCTGCTGAACGGGTTCGGGGGTCACCTCCAGGGTGCCGGCGGTGTTCACCAGGTCGCCGTAGATCTCCTTGCCCTGGTCGGTGCCCAGCATGTACTCGGTCACCTTCACCCCGTCGGCAGAACCGGAGAGGTTCACCCGGGCCAGGGTGTCGGGGGCAGCATTGTCATAGACGATGGTGAGGGAGAGGGCCCCATCCTGCACGTCCTGACGAACCACGGTTCCTTCCGTGTCTACGGAGGTGATCTCCTGGCCGTTGAGGTTCAGCACCAGATCCAGGGTGTTCACCGTGTAGCCGTCCTGACGGTCCGAGAGGGTGAACTCCACTGCGTTCACGTTGGTGCCCGAGGTGGAGGTAAGGGTCTCCACCGCCCGGTCCTTTTCCACCAGCTCCTCCTGGGTCAGGCTGGCAGCCTCGAAGAGATCGGCGGAGCCGTCCATGTGGGGCAGGGCATCGCCCCGGAGGGCCGCCAGCACCAGCTGGGGAATGTCGTGGTTGGTGCCGCCGGAGAGCTTGGCACCGCTGTCGATGGTCTGGCCGCCCAGGGCGATCTGGACGTCGTACTCTGCATCTGTCACACCTCCGTGGCCGGTGCCGGTGCCGCCGTGGTCAGCGGTGAAGAGGACCAGGGTCTCGTCCTTGGTGCCAGTCTCCTCCAGGGCATCCATGATTTCCTGGAAGTAGGCGTCGTACTTCTTCAGCTCTTCGTAATACGTATCGTTGTAGTACCCGGTGCTGTGACCCACGTGGTCCATATAGTCGGACTGCATGTAGATCATGGCCGTGTTCTTGTAGTTTTCGGACTTGATATAGTCCGCCACGTCCTGCATGTCGCCGGTGTTTTTGGTAGAACCATGCAGGTATACCGGGGCGTCGGGTTCCACGATGCCGTTGACGATCTGGGTCCACTCGGCGAAGGCCGCGTTGCCCCGGTTGGGGAAGGAGGCGCCCAGGGCCTTGAAGATGGAGGGGTACTTGGCATTCTCTTTCCCAAAGTCGGGGTAGTAATAGGTGCTGGTGTCGTTGTTATCGATCTGGTACTCCGAATCGGCCGAGGCATATTCCTTCCCGTGGATGATGGAGGTGTAATTCTGGGCAGAGATGGTGGGGGTCTCACTCTTCGCGGAGTAAGAGGTGGCGCAGTACTCGTTGAAGAGTGCCATGGCGTACTCGTTGGTCCGCTTGGCAAGGATTTCCTGGTTAGCGGTCAGCTCCGGGGTCTTACTGTTGCTATCGGAATAGTACATCATGTCCGGCCGGAAGCAGATGCCGCCGCCGTCCATGGTGATGACCACCGCGTGCTTGTAGGGGTAGATGGCCGCCGCCTGGGCGATGATCTTGGCCTGGTCTGTGGTCTCTGCCAGAGCCACGTCACCGGCGCCGATGACGCCGTCGCCGTTGAGGTCCAGATCGTTCTGGGCCAGCAGTTCCACCGTCTTGTTGGTACGGTTTGCCTTGATGGGGGTATCATCGGTGGCGGTCACATTCTCGATGGTGAAGGAGGCCTCCCCAGCGGTGATGCCGTCCTTCACCTGGAAGGTCAGCCTTGCCAGTCGAGTAGCAGAGTAGTTGTTGAACTCTTCTTCCGACAGGCCGTTCTTCTCAAAGTGGATCACGCCGTCCGATTCGGTCACCGTTCCAGTCTCATTCTCCATGCCCACGTACTCAAACTTGCTGGTGTCATATTTCAGGTCAAAGGACACGCCAGACACTTCGGAATCCTGTCCGCGGTTGGCATGGACCGCAACATTGTACTTTGCGCCCTCTGCCATGGTGTCGGTGGTGACCACGCCGATTTCCACCTGAGCAGTCAGGTCTTCCACGCAGTCCCGGGTGAGGGTCTTGACTTGGGTGCCATAGGTGTAGGTAAAGGTGTACGTCCCCAGGGTCTTGGGGGTCAGCTTGCCAGTCTGCGCATTGTATTCACTGTCCAGAACAGACTCGCCGTCCACTTTGATGTCCGTCAGTGTTGCTTTCTCACCACTGCTAGCGGTGATGGTCGGCACACCGGTCTCCTGGTTTACCTGCATTCTGCCAGTGTCCCCAGAAGCGGAAAGGACCGCAGGATCCAGGGCCTGGTAGGTCGCTTTTACCTGCTCAGCCGTCATCGCCGTGCTGTACAGCCGGGCCAGGGCAACATCAGATTCCGAGAAAAACTCTGCGCTACCGTCTTTTTGGCTGTCCCCGCCGATGACAAAGTAATGGGAAGCTTCTCCGGGCCATTGGATCTCACCTGGTGCAGAAATGGTCTGCACCAGTTCCCCATTAACGTAGAGCTTTACCGCCTGACCGTCATAGGTGCCAAGGACGTGATACCATTGGCCTGCTGTAATAGGCGCTACCGGTTTCTTATATCCGCCAGCTGCGTGGCAATACATGATAATGCCGCCGTTTTCCACACCCAGACCAACGCCGCCGCTCTGCTGGTTGGAAAACACTTCATACTCGCCCGATGCCGGAATTTCGTCCATCTTGAAAACTACTTCAATGGTCATGCTCTTCTTCATGGCCTCATAGTCAGGCGAAGTCATGGCATAGGTGTATGCGTCATACTCCCCATTGAAAGTTGCAACACTTTTCATCTCCGGATCGGAGATGATCGTTTCAGAACCGACCCCCTTTGCCTCGCGCTTATGTTCAGAGCGATCCTCTGCCGAACCAGTGGTGAAGTCCACGTTCAGCATGTCCGGGGTGAGGGTCTCGGGATTCTCGGGCTCCTCGGGGTCGGTGGACTGCTCCGGCAACTCCTGGTCGGCCAGGGCAGCTACCTGATCGGCAGTGAGGGCCTGGCTATACAAGCGAGCCAGAGCGACATCTGATTTTGAGAAGAACTGGGCTTCGCCGTTTGCATCGCTGTCACCACCAATAACAAAGTAGCGAGAACTTTCAGTAGGCCAGGAGATTTCCCCCGCTATCTCGATAGAATCTTTTAGCTCTCCATTGACATAGAGAGATATTTTTTCGCCATCATAGGTACCAAGAACATGATACCATTTACCTTCTTCAATAGGTGCTCTCGGCGTCTTGAATCCATCTACATTACAGTACATGATAATTCCGCCGTCTTCCACACCGAGTCCAACACCTGCTCCCTGCTGATTGGAAAACACTTCATGCTCGTCCATATCAGAGATCTCATCCATTTTAAAGACGACTTCAATTGTCATGCTTGTTTTCATGGAAGAATAGGACTCTTCGTCCATTGCGTAGGTATACGCATCATCTGTTCCATCAAAGTGGGCAACTTTTTCTCCAAGGGTTTCATCCTCAGAAATCTGGGGATCCCCTTTCGTTGTAACCTCTCGACTATTCGTTGACGTATCCTGTTCTGATCCAGATGCGAAGTCCACATTTAGGATATCTGCTTCTGGGATTTCCACGCTCTCCTCTTCCGACAGCGTGCCCACCGCTGACGCGGGTACCACACTTACCATCATCGCTGCTACCAACAGCCCAGATAGGGTTCGTTTCCAATTCATGGGTCTACTTTCCTTTCTTTGCTCGGGGTTTCAAGGATTGTTTGCAAGGTCTGTCGGGTCGTTCTTGTTCATTTTTGGGGCACGCAATGGCCGGTTCCTTCGGTTCTCTGCAAAGAGTGCTTTGTTGGGAGGTCGTTCCTAGAACGACCTCCCCCCTTTTCTGATACAGAAAAGGCAATTTTCCTTTCTGTGACTTCTCTGGGTTTGGGTTTCTCTCAGTCCTCCTTCTCCTGTTCCTCCAGCCACTGGGGCAGCTGGGACAGGTTTAACAAAACGCCGTCGGCCCCGGCGGCCAGGAAGGTCTCCTTGGCCCGGGCCAGGACACGCTCCCTGTCCTGGGGCGGGAGGGCCTCGTACTCATCCTGGGTGAGGCCCAGGACGCTGCTGCCCTCCAGCACCCCCAGGGAGAGGATGCCGGCATTTTTTCCCTCTTGAATGTCCGCGACCGTGTCCCCCACCTTCACCACATCGGCTACGGAGGGGATTTGGAACTGGGCCATGTTGGCATAGATCATGTAGGGGTACGGCCGGCCCAGGCCCTGGACGCTGTCCGGGCTGAACCAGGCGTCGGGGGCATAGCCCTGCCGGGCGGCGCCCTGGGTCACCACGGCCATCATCTGATCGGTGTAGCCGGTGGTGGAGCCAATGCGGATCCCCTGGGCCCGGAGGGCCTCCACGGTCTCCACCACCCCGGGCTTGGGGGCGGCGTAGTCCGCCAGGCTCTCCATGAGGGAGTCCTCAAAGACGCCATAGATCTTCTCCACGGCGGCCTCGTCGGCGGCCCCCTGGTTCTCCTGCCACTGCCGCTGGATGGCGGGCATGGCCAGCATGGTGCGGATGTGGTCCCGCTTGAGCATGCCCATGGGGGCGCGGATCTCCTCCACGGTGGGGTTCACCCCGAACTTCTGGAAGGCCAGGGCAAAGGCGTTGACCGGGGCGAAACAGCCGTAGTCCACGGTGGTGCCTGCCCAGTCGAAGATGATCAGTTGGGGTTTCATTGTGCTGCCTCCGTTTCCTTCAGAAAGTCTGCCAGAATGGCGCTGAGCTTCAAAATATCCTCGGGATAGATCTCCCCGATGTTGCCCACCCGGAAGGTGTCGGCCTCCATCACCTTGCCGGGGTAGAGGACATAGCCCCGGTCCTTGATGTAGTGGTACATCTGGTCAAAGGTGAACGTGGCCCCCTCGGGATAGCAGAAGGAGGTGATGATGGGCCCCTGGACCGCCGGGTCCAGGTAGGGGCGGAAGCCCAGGGCCTGGAAGTTCTCCGCCAGCAGGCGCTGGTTTTCGTCGTACCGGGCGTGGCGGGCGGGGATGTCTCCCTCTGCCTCCAGCTCCTTCAGGGCCTGGTCAAAGGCCAGCACCACGTGGGTGGGGGAGGTGAAGCGCCACTTGCCGCCGCCGTCCTCCATCCCTTTCCACTGGTCATAGAGGTCCAGGGACAGGGAGCGGGCCTGGCCGGCGCAGGCGGCCAGCTTCTCCCGGTTGGCCAGGATGAAGGAGAAACCGGGGACCCCCTGGATGCACTTGTTGGCGCTGGAGACCAGGAAGTCGATCCCCCAGTCGGCCAGGGGGATGTCGATGCCGCCGAAGGTGGACATGGCGTCCACGATAAAGGTCTTGCCGGCGGCCTTGGCCACCTGGCCCACCGCGGCCACGTCGTTAAGGATGCCGCTGGTGGTCTCCCCGTGGACCATGGCCACGTGGGTGATGGCGGGGTCCTCCGCCAGATACTTGGCCACTGCATCGGCCTCGGGGCGGGTGTCGTTGGGGACCTCATAGAGGGTATACGCCACCCCGGCGTGGCGGCAGATGTCGGTCATCCGCAGGCCATAGGCCCCGTTGGCGGCGATGAGGACCTTGTCCTTGGGCCCCACCACGGTGGTGAGGACAGACTCCACCCCGAAGGTGCCGCTGCCCTGCATCAGCACGGCGGTGTACGCCGGCTCGGCCACATGGCCCAGGGCCAGCAGCTGGGCGCGGATGCGCTGGGTGATCTGCTTGTAATCGTCGTCCCAGGTGCAGTGGTCCACCTGCATCACGGCCTTCACCGTGTCGGTGGTGGTGAGGGGACCGGGGGTCAAAAGCTTATACTGGTTCATGATACTACTTCCTTTTCTAATTTCTTCCATTTTTCCGGGGCGTTTCCCGGTTTTTGTCCATAAGAAAAGGGCGCGGTCACGCCCTTCTCTTATGGAGTATGATGGGGATCACGGGATTGCTCAGGGCTTGGCAGCCTCGGAAATCTCGATGTGGTGCTCGTAGAGCTCAAAGGTCAGGGGCTCGTCAAAGGTCTTGGGATAGGCCGACTTGTTGGCACTGTCAGAGCTCTCGCCTTCATACAGGGGGTTGGGGTAGTACTGCTGGAGTTCGGCGCGGCCCTTTTCGATGATGCACTGGGCCATCTCCATGGCCAGGGGGTTGGTGGCGTCACCCTTGTCCAGCACAGCCACGGACTCGGTGAGGGAGAAGTTGCCCTCGGTGGGGTCCACATAGTCGATGGGCAGGCCGTCGTTCTTGGCGGCCACAGCCTGGTGGCGCAGGCCGAAGCCGATGGCCACCTCGCCGGCCTCACACAGCTGCAGGGGGGCGGAGCCGGAGGACTCCACGTGGTCCCCGGCGTTGGCGTAGATGTCGTGGAGGATGGTCTCGGCCTCCTCCTCTCCGTAGGCGGAGATGAGGGCCTGGATCAGCAGCCAGGCGGTGGAGGAAGACTGCACGTCGGTGACGGCCACAAAGCCGGCATAGGCGGGGTCAGCCAGGTCCTTCAGGCAGGTGGGCATGGGGAGGTTGTTCTCGGCCAGCATCTCGGTGTTGACGATGATGGCGCCCTCCTGGGAGGTGATGGGGGCGGTGTAGTCGGGCACCTCCTCCAGGGTGTTCACGTCAAAGGTCAGGGGGAGGAACATGTCGTTCTGATCCTGGGCACTCTGGAGGTAGAAGGTGCTCATGGTGACCATGTCGGCCTCCAGGTTGGTGCCCTCTGCCAGCAGGCGGCCGCCCAGCTCGGAGGTGCCGAAGGTCTGGAACACATACTGGCCCTCATAGCCGTTGCTGTCCAGAGCGTTCTCCATGGCGGTGATGGCTTCCTCGTCGGCGTTGGAATAGATGACCACCTGCTCCGCGGAGGTGTCGCCGCTCTCCCCGGTGCTGCCGGCGTCGGCGGAGGTGTCGTTGGTGCTGCCGCAGCCAGCCAGAAGGGCTGTGGCCATGGTCAGGGACAGGCCCAGAGCCAATAACTTCTTGAGATTCATGATGCTTTCATTTCCTTTCTCTTCTTTGCGTTACTGCTTCCCTTCCGGGAACTTTTATTTGCAAGCCAGGTAAAGATGGCTTTTGCAATGAGGTTGGTGGCCAGGATCAGCAGGGACAGCACAAACACCTGGTCATACTCGTTGATGTACTGCAGCTGCTTGATCTTGGTGGTGAGGACCATGGTGCGGGCCCCGGCCAGGAAGATCAGGGCGCTGATGGTGACCATGGAGTTGATGAAGTAATAGCTGAAGGTCTCGATGAGGCTGGCCGCGGCGTTGGGGGTCACCACCCGGAGGATGGTCTTGGGCCAGCTGTCCCCCATGAGCATGGCGGTGGTCTCCCACCCTGCGTTCATCTTGGACAGGGAGTTCTTCATCATCAGGTAGGGGGTGGAGAAATAGTGGACGATGTTACACAGGATCATCAGGGGGAAGGTGTTTTGCAGGGAGGTCCCCGAGAAGACGAACAGGAAGGCCAGGCCCAGGACCATGCCGGGGATGGTGTTGGTCACCAGGGCGATGGCGTCGATAACCTGCTTGCACCAGCCGGGCAGCTTGCTCCGGGCGGTGATGAGGGCCGCGCCGTAGGCCGCCAGGGTGCCGAACAGCGCCGTGGCCAAGGCCATGCCCAAGGAGTTGAGGTAGACGGTCTGCAGCTCATTGTCTGAGAAGACCTCTTGGAAGTGTTCCAAGGTGAACCCGGTCTGGTAGGGCCAGCGCTCCACCAGGGGCACCACGAAGATCACCACGAACATGCACAGGATCAGGACGGCCAGCACCGTACCGGACAGGCCCCAGGCGGTGTCCCGGCCGGGGTTGCGGCGCAGGTCGGCGTCGCTGATGCGGTCATAACGGATGTTGTACCGCTCCAGGAAGCGCAGCAGGAGGATGCTCACAATGGAGGGCAGGAGCATCACCACCGAGATCACCGCGCCCCGGTTGAAGTCGGGCACGCCGCCCAGCATCTCGTTGTAGAGCACCGTGGCGATGACCTCGTAATCCCCGCCCACCGAGGCGGGAATGCCGAAGTCGGTGAAGCAGAGGAAGAAGGCCTGGATGAAGGCGCCGGCCAAGGTCCCCAACAGGGGGCGGAGGATGGCGATCCAGAAGGTGGACAGGGTCCCGTCCCCCATGGCCTTGGAGACCACCAGGGTCTTTTTGTCCACATACCCCATGGTGTTGTGGATCAGCAGGAAGGCCACCGGTACCGTGTAGATCACATACCCCACCAGCAGGCCGCCAAAGCCGTAGATGTCAAAGAACTGGTGGCCCAGCAGCCGGGTGATGAGGCCCTGCTTGCCAAAGGAGTAGATGATGGCAAAGCCGTAGGTGATGGTGGGCAGGAACATGGGTAAGGTGGCCACCGCTTGGACAAACCGCTTAAAGCCCCGGGGCAGGCGGGTGTAGTGGATGATGTAGGCCATGACGAAGGCGATGCCCACCGCCACCAGGGCCGAGACGATGGACACAGCAAAGCTGTTGCCCAGGGCCGTGGTGAACCCCTTGCCGGAGAAGACGTCCAGGTAGTAAGCCCCGGTGAGGCCATCCTCCCCCAAAAAGGACTTGAGCAGAAGCCGGATGGCAGGCACCGCCAGGAAGATGGCAAAGACCGCCACCAAAACCAGGAAAATAAGCTTCAGCTCCCAAGATTTCCGTTTCATGTCGGTGTCCTCGGGTTATCCGGCAATGGAGTTGGCGCTGCTCCCGAAGAGAGCATAGATGTTGTTGCGCTTGATCTCCAGCTGGTTGAGGATGAACTTCCGCACGAAATCGTTCTCCGGCTTCTGGATGATCTCTGCCGGGCGGCCGTACTGGGCGATGGTCCCCTGGTCGATGATGAGCACCCGGTCGGAGAGGGTGAGGGCCTCCTCAGGGTCGTGGGTGACGATGATGGTGGTCAGGTGGTACTCCCGGGCGATGGTCTTGATCCGGTCCTTGATGGACTCCTTGATCACCCCGTCCAGGGCGGACAGGGGCTCGTCCAGCAGGAGGTGAACTGCCCCAGATTGTGCAGACAGAACAAAAAGCCCCTGGTAGGAAATATTGA
>ERZ827471.493-NODE-493-length-33615-cov-4.803218_pt1 | contig 33615 bp, 30 predicted proteins | sample MGYA00519772_ERZ827471 | MGnify/ENA primary metagenome ERZ827471 (study PRJEB31778, sample SAMEA3449315) | human gut metagenome | biome: human gut; feature: human-associated habitat; material: faeces | place: United Kingdom | collected 2010/2012 ...
AGTGTAGGGCATGGCGATTGCCTGCTGTACGACGGCTTTTTTCTTTTGCCGTCGTCCGGCAGAAAAGCTTTTATTTGCCTCTATTTTATAAAGTCAATCTTACTTCCAAGTGACATTTATCTTACTAATGAGTAAGATAGATACTAAAAAACTGGCCCTCCGATGAAACAGAAGGCCAGCCTTTGACGTTTGCTGTTTGATAAAATTATTGTTGGAGCTTAATTGTGTCCACGATTGCCATTCTGCTGATTTGCCGGATGGGGCGTCTGATTGCAATCGCCGCAGACGCAAGGCAGAGGAACACAATCAATAGAAGGGAACCCACGGGGATTTGCCATGCAGTTCCCCATTTGTCTGCAATCAAAAACTGGAACATTAACTTGTTTAGCGGCAGCCCCAGAACACATCCAACAACACAGCCAAGTATTGCATAGGTAAAGGCTTCCGCTGCAATCATCTTATAAAGCTGATTTACACCCATACCAATGGCACGCATAATACCGTACTGTTTTGTTCTCGATGCTACACTGGCGTTCATGCTGTTAAAAATATTAAATACAGTGATAAGTGCAATAATGATGAGAAAACCATAAATAAACACCGCGCCTGTATAGTAGGAACTTTGGGACTCGGAATTGGTAATTCTCCTGTCTGAAATAGTGCTGTCGGATGGGCTCATGCTCCGTATTGTGGAAACAGTATCATCCCCACCAGCAGAAGAAAATTGAACATCAATCGTTGTATAGCCCAAATCACTAACCAAAGCGGTAAAGGTTTGTTCCGAGCAGATCATATATCCGCTGCTGCCTGCGCCGTTGACCGCACTGGCCGTAGATGTTGCAAGTATCCCGGCAATCGTTACCTGCTTATCACCGGAAGTTGTATGAAGGACCACGGTATCTCCAACCTTCCAGTTTACGCCATCCTGATAAGTGACCAGAACACGATCTGTATTCTCCATAGCAGGTGTGATACTGCCTTTATTCAATTCTTCTTTCGCCCACTCAAATTGGTTATCATCGTAGGAAATGAGCGTGATGGTTCCTTCCCCTACATCAGAGGAAACAGAAAGACCAGCCATTTCCATACGGCCAAAAGCCTTGTCAACACCTTCCGTTTTGCTGATCTGTTCCAGTAACGACTTGTTCAGAGGCGTATTTCCCATTGTGATAGATACATCCGCTGCCGATGGAGAGAGCGCAGGCATCCCCTGATCGAGAAAGACCACCATGACCTGAAACGACAGGAACATCATAATGCTGATAGCAAACGAGCAGGTCATAAGGAATACATTCTTTTTGCCGGACAGTGCATGGAAAATTCCCATGCTGGTTTCAATGTGGAACAGCTTTGTATTTGCAGCCCTCTTATTCTGCGTAAGCTGTGAACTGCCGCTGATTGCAGTTACCGGCGATACTTTAGAAGCCTTTTTCGCTGGGGACAGGGACGCCAGCAGTACAATCAGAAAACCAATCACCGCACCAGCAATCAGACCGCTTACACTGAACTGAAAAAGCGGTATTTCTGAAAAGCGTTCTCCGCTGATGGATTTCAGCAAGAGGCAAGCACACCATGTAATGATCTGTCCGGCAACCAGCCCAATCGGTACGCCCTTCATACTTTGGCGCAGCCCTTGAAGAATGACGAAATGCTTTACCTGTGCTTTAGATGCGCCCAAGCACCGCAAAAGGCCATAGAACTGAACCCGTTCCAGAACATTTGTGTTAAAGCTGGCGGCAATCATTACTGCACCGGCAATCAGCACCAGAAGGACAAGAAAGCCCGCAACAACATATAGGGACTGCATTGTGCTGTTCTCACTTTGTCCCATCAAACCAAGGAGCGCCGTATTTTCGCTTACCTGACTGTCTGAAAGGCCATATTGTGCTTTTATTTCATTCATGGCCTCTTGAATGTTTACGCCATCTTTGAACTGGACGCGGAAAGTGGTTCCGGTTTGGGCATTTTCATCCGCAATCTGGCGAAAACCGTCCTCGGTCAATATCATGCCATATACATCCGCTTTAAGCAAACTTCCCATATCGGTAAGAACGCCGGTAATGCGGTATTCCCGGCTGGAACCATCCGGCACTGTAACGGTCACGGTGTCGCCAACTGCAAGGCCCAACTGTTCCAAAGCCGATTGATTCAATAATGCTTCATCGGGTTGGGTGGGATATGAGCCGCTTTCCATATCCATTTCTGTCAAAGTGGAAAAGGTGTCCTCATTCGCACCTGCAAAACTGACCGCTTTAGAGCCAATACTGCCGGCACTTCCCTGATAGACCCATCCGCAGAGGGAAACATCTACCCGCGCCTTTACGAGTTCTGCCGTCTGTTCATCAATGTCGGTCAAGCTGATATGGTATTCACCATTCGTCTTGATAAAGTAATTTTTCTGTGCGCGCAACGCCATGTCTGCCATGCTGAAAATAGCAGTTACCAGCAGCACCGAAAGGACAATGCAGAGAACCGAAATTCGATTGTTCTTGCGGTGTACCTTTTCATATTGCGGCACCAATCCAAGATAGCTTTTCAACGCGACGACACCCCCAAATCCTTCAGCACGCCATCGCTCATACGGAACACACGGTCTGCCGCACTGGCATGGTTTTTGTTGTGGGTAATCATCAAAATGGTCTGTTGATACCTGTCTGACATGGTTTGCAGTAAAGCCAAAACTTCCTGACTGTTTTTGCTGTCCAGATTTCCGGTCGGTTCATCTGCCATAATCAGGGCAGGGCGTGTAACCAGTGCCCGGCCAATCGCCACGCGCTGCTGCTGGCCGCCGGAAAGCTGGCTGGGAAGGTGTTTCCGGCGTTCACTCAACCCAAGCACCTGCAACAACTCATTGACGAACTTTTGATTTGGCTTTTTATAGTCAAGCAGCAGCGGAAATGTGATGTTCTGCTCCACATTCAGCTCCGGGATTAGATTGAATGACTGGAAAATAAATCCGATATGTTGCCGCCGGAACACAGTTAATTTCTTCTCCGGCATAGAAAAAATATCCTGCCCATCAATCCATACCCTACCGGAAGTGGCGCCGTCCAAAGCGCCAACCACATTCAGCAAGGTGCTTTTGCCGGAACCCGACTCGCCAATGATGGCGATAAACTCGCCTTTACGGACAGAAAATGATACATGGTTCAATGCGTGAACTTCTGTTTCGCCTGTGCCATAGGTTTTGCACAGGTCTTGTACTTCAAGAATATTCATATTCAAGACCTCCTTACAGACACATCATACCCTCCATGACTTACTTCCAAGTGACATCTATCTTACTCATCTGTAAGGTTGAAAAAATTCAATGTAAACGTGGTTCCTGCGCCTAAACTGCTGGTTACGGAAATAGTTCCGCCGTGAGCTTCTACAATAGATTTAGCCAGCGGCAGCCCCAAGCCAATGCCGTGAACATCCGATGAAAAACGACTGCGGTAAAACCGTTTGAAAATGTTATACAGATCTTCCGGGTGTATTCCTTTTCCATCATCGGAAATTTCAATCTGTGTCATTAAAGGGGACTGGCTCCATTTTACTTCAATATGGCCGCCGTTTTCTGTATGCTCCAAGGCGTTTTTTACAATATTGCCGATGGCTTCTGATACCCATAAAGCATCGCATGATAAAACAACATCTTCTTTACCGGAAAGCGTAATTGTTTTATGCTCGCCTTCCGCCCAAGTTTCAAAGCGTTCCAAAACATCCTGCATAAGAACAGAAAGATTTTCTGGGGCCTTTTCCATCTGGATAATTCCTGCGTCCAGCCGCGCCAGTTTCAGCAAGGTGTAAATCACATCTTCCATCCGTTTGATCTCTCTTTGAGATTTTTCGGTAAAGCTGCTCACGGTTGAGGCATCATCTTTATGGCTCTCTATAATCTCATGGTACATTTTCAGGGCAGACAGCGGTGTTTTAATCTGATGGGATACATCCGAAATAATTTCCTGCAAAAATTCTTTGGTCTGCCGCTGGTTTTCGGCATGAGCAGAGAGGATCGTCGCCATCTCATTGATTGCATGAAAAAGGCTGTACCAGTCACCAGCCTGCGAACATTCGATGCGGGATGTGGTGTTGCCATCCAGAAATTGGCGGATGGTATTTTCAGCGTTACTGAAAGCCTTGTGCTGGCGGCGAAGATAGAGAAACAGTGATAAGTAGATTACCCCGAACAGGAAAACCAACAGCAGAAATATAGAAAGCATTGCCTGATTTCGGTATGTCTGGACAGCAGGCAGAAATCGCATGGAAGTCGTTTCATCATATCCAATAGAAACCAAAGCCTCCTTGCCGCGTTCTATGTCATTCTCGTTTAACTGCGAAGTAAAAGCGGAGATTGACAGTTCGCTTTCATTGTTTAACAAATGGCCTGCAACACCATAATCATGGAGCAATAATTCCTGCTGAAAATTTTTTGCCAGAAGTGTGGCAATCCCTCCGGCCAGAAGAAAGGAGATGAGGCAGATGGCAGTAATGGCGATTAACAGTGTTTTTGTTTCTTTCCCTAATTTGCCCATAAATCCTTCCTCACTCAACAACCCACTTATATCCAATGCCCCGTTCGGTCAGCAGATATTTGGGCGCATTTGGCGTATCTTCAATTTTGTTTCGTAACCGCCGGATATAAACGGATAAAGTATTATCGTCTACAAAATTCCCGTTTCCATCCCACATCCGGTCTAAAATCATTTCCCGCGGCATGAGATGATTAGGATTTTTCATGAACAGGCATAAAAGTTTGTATTCTACCAGAGGCAGGTCAATCGACTCGCCGTTTTTCCAAACAAGCCTTTCGGTAGTATCTATACGAATACCATTTGCTTCTAAGATTTCCTCTGCTTTAGAAAATTGCAGAGAGCGCCGAAGAAGTGCTTTAATTCTGGAAAGCAACTCATTGAGTTTGAAAGGCTTTGTGATGTAATCGTCCCCGCCCATGTCAAGGCCCTTAACAATGCTGATCTCCTGATCGGACGCAGTTAAAAATATAATTGGGATAGTTGAACTGCTCCGTACTTCTTTGCAGACATCAAACCCTGTGCCATCCGGCAGAGTGACATCCAATAGCAGCAAATTGTAATGGTTGCTCCGAAACAGTGCCAGAGCTTCTTTGACGGTTCTCGCATTGTCTACGGCATATCCGCTACTCTCCAAAGTATATTGCAAGCCATCAATCAGGCTTAAATCATCTTCAACATATAATATTTTTTGCATTTTTGTGTTCCTTTCCTTGTTTTGTTCTACCGTCAATCGGCTTTTTTGCATCTTTGGGGATTAACCATAATGTTGCCATTTTCACAGCACCAGGGATGCGGCCTGCCGAGCAGTAATAATTTATTTGACGGGCCGAAATGCCCCATTTTTCGCCAGCTTCTTTCAAAGTCATGTATTCCATCTCGCATTCCTCCAATATATTCATTATATTTCTTGCTCTCGAAGAATACAAGATGCAAAGCGTGTCGGAATTATTATAAATTTAGGCAGAGGCCAAAGCCTCTGCCTAAAAACTAATTGTAAATCAGTTCGTCTTGAATAATTTCCTCTGCCTGCGCTTTCAGCGTGTTCATCAGCCCCACCCAGCGCATAGGGTCACGGGCTTTCAATTCCTCGGTGACGCCTGCCGCCTCCATCATGCGGGGCAGCATGGCGTCCATCCGTTCACGCGCCACCCGGTCAATCTCCAATAGGTGCGGGTACAGCTTTTCGCTCAAAATCAAGCTGCTGTAAAGACTGGGCCGGTGTTCCTTCAGGTAGCGTTGCCGCATACGGCCATACTTGCCGATGGGGGCCTCCGGCTGCTCGGAAAGTTTCAGGTCGGGGATGTAGTAATCTCCGCAGCGGGTGTAAGTCAATTCGTTCATGTTCGTCCTCCTTTGCACTGTGATGGTTAAACTGCGGCGCTGGCCGATACGGTGGCCTTGCGCGGTTCCTGCCTGGGCAACTGGCTGACAGGGATAAAAATGCCTTTTTCCATATCCTCGGCCCGGATCGCAGCCTTTGCCGCCTCCACCTGGGCCTTACGCCTGGCGTTGTAGCGTTCTTCCCATTCCTTCTGCTTGCCGTTTGCCTTGCGCCGCAAGTAGTTCTGGTGGAGCCTGTCCTTGCGTTCCTCCTTTTTCCGCAGTTCTTCCTGTTCCTCCGGTGTCAGGGGAACCGGCTGCAAGGCGGGCGGGATATACCGGCCCACAAAGTTGAAATAGATTTCAACTTCCTGCGTGGTGTCCTGGCTGCCTTTGCGGGCGCGCTCATGGATAAGGATTTTCTCTACAAACTCGTTGAGCATGGTGTTTGTCAGCGTGTCGAAGTTTTCGTACTTGTCAATCAGGGCAATAAACTTCTCCGCAGATTTCCGGCTCTGCTCATAGCCGGTAACGGCCTTTTCCAGTTCCGTGATTTCCGCATGGAGAGCGTCCTGCTCTTTGGCATACTGTGCGTCCAGGGCCTCATACCGGGCGTCCGGCAGCTTACCCAGGGCGTTGTCCTCATAGATTTTGCAAATCAGCTTTTCCAGTTCCCCGGCCCGCTTTTGGACGGCGGCCAGCCGTTTCCGCTTCTTAGAGATGTCGGCAGTCTGCTGGGCGGCCTGCGTTTCCTGGACGGTGCGGATAAACTCGGCCCGGTCATTCCTGGAATACTCCGCGATGGCCCGGAGCATATCAGTTATCAGGGTCAGGACAGCCTCGGCCCGGATGCGGTGCTGTGTGCCGCAGAGCGTCCCGCATGGGACTTTGGTGTACTGGCTGCAAGTAAACTGCGGGTCACGCTTGCCGTTATTGACGCGATGGACATACATCTTGCCGCCGCAGTCGGCGCAGTACATCAGGCCGGTCAGAGGATGGGCCTCGCCCCAGCCGTCCGGGTAGCGCCGGACATTCGCCCGGATACGCTGCACATTGTCAAAGGTTTCCTGGTCGATAATGGCCTCATGGGTATTCTCGAAAATCGTCCACTCGCTTTCGTCAACATAGTGGCTTTTCTTGTCCTTGAAGTGCTTGCGGGTCTTGAAATTGATGGTGTGGCCCAGGTATTCCCGCTTTTTCAGGATGTTCACAATGGTGGATGATCCCCAGCCGTAGGGGTCTTTGACCGGCTTCGTCCTGTTTACTCCTTCTTGAAAGCGTGCCAGATGGACAGCGGGGATTTCAACCTTTGCCTCGGACAGCAGCTTAGAAATCTGATAGGGGCCGTAGCCCTCCATCGTCAGGGAAAAGATACGGCGTACCACTTCGGCGGCTTCTTCGTCCACAAGCCAGTGTTCCCGCTTTTCGTCCCACAGGTAGCCATAAATGACGGTTCCGGTCAGGTGTTTGCCGCTCATGCCCTTGGACTTGAACACGGAGCGGATTTTCCGGCTGGTGTCGCGGGCGTAAAACTCGTTCATAATGTTGCGGAAGGGAGTAAAATCATCGTCGCCTTTCAGACTGTCCACGCCGTCATTGATAGCGATCAGCCGGACGCCGCGCTGCCGCAAAATCTCCATGACCTGGCCGACTTTCAGATAGTCGCGCCCCAGGCGGCTCATGTCTTTGATAACAATGGCCTCCACCCGTCCGGCCTCGACTTCCTCCATCATCGCCAGAAAGCCGGGGCGGTCAAAACGGGTTCCCGATACGCCGTCATCGGTGAAGTGAGTGGGGTTCGGCAGTCCATTCCGGCGGGCATAGTCCTCTAACATCTTTTTCTGGTTCGATATGGAGTTACTCTCGCCCTGTAACTCATCATCGCGGCTCAAACGCTCATACAGAGGGGTGATTTTCTCGTTTCTCATGGCTGTACCTCCTGAAATGAAAATGCTCTAAGTGACTGCTTCACTAACCATGACAAAAATCATGATTAAGAAGTCACTTAGAGTATACATCTCCTTCAGAACCAAAGGGGCTTCTCATCCCGAAAGACCGGGGTGTCCCCCTGGGCGTAGGGGTCATAGCGGTGCTGGTTGCACCCGAACTCCTGGAGAAAGCAGATCTCCTCCCGGTCGTTCCAACGGAGAAGGGAGAGCCCGTCGAAGGACTGGGTGGTGCCGTCCTCCATGGCGGCGCAGAAGTGCCAGGATACGACGGCCTGGTCTTCCCGATGGAAAAAGGTCCCAATGTCCCACTGCACCACGGTGCCCCGGGTGTTCCACTCGGCGAACCACCGCTGGATGTGTGCCCGGCCGTGGTACTCTGGCCCCCAGCTTTCGATGTAATGGGCATCGGCGGCGAAGAGGGTTTCCATGCCGGTGTCCTGCTTGGTCAGCCACATGGCAAACCACTGGCGAACCTGGGCTTCCCGATGGCGGCGACGGGTGGTGTTCATAGGTCGTTCCTCCTTCCTTCACTTTGGCTTCACCGGCAGGCGGAGCACGGTTTTCTGGTTCTCCGGCTTGCACCGCCGGGGGTCACTGAGGTAGATCTCATGGTGATGCCGGGGGCCGTCTTGGTCCAAACGGTACCCCTGGACGTCGGCATAGTCCACCATGGCCTGAAGGGTCTCCGGCTCACTGTCATAGGGACCCTGGTGCAGGCACTGGACGCATAGCCCTTCTGCATAAGGGAAAAAGGTCACGGCGGAGAGGTCCCGCTTCTTGTTTCGTTCTGCCTCCTGCACAGCCCACTGGAACACCTCCCGGGTGGCAAACTCCGGCAGGCGGAGCAGGGAGATCCAGTGGAAGGCATCTTTCCGGGCAAAATCCATGGGAGCGCCGTCTGGCATCCACCAGAGCCCTTCTAAGGGCGGCATCACATAGTCAAAATAACCGGCCGGCTGCCAGGGGCCCAGCTTGCTCATCTTCAGGGTGAAGGCCACGGCATACAGCTGGCCGATGGCCTCCTGGTAGGCGCCCCCTGGCTGGTTGGGGTCCCCCTGCCCCTGGACGGCCAGGAAGGACAGGGGCGGCACCTGGATCAGATGGGGTGTTTTGGAGGGACGGTAAAATTCTTTCTGGGTTTTCTTATAATCTATGGGCATGGGTTGCTTCCTCCTTGCCTTCTTGGGTTGGTCTGCCAGGGCGGCACAGGTGATTTGGGTCAGGCGGACCAGCAGGGCCTGGTCCTCTACGTCCTCCACCAGCAGGGAATCCCTGGCCCCTGGGTAGGGCGGGGCTTTGGGCAGGTGGGGGAACGCAGCCTCCCCCTGGGGGGTGCACTTGAGGAACAGCTGGTCCTCACAGATCACGGCAAAGAACTGCCCGTCGCAGTACAGGCCGTACTCGCCAAACATCGTTTTGGCGCGGATTTCGCCGGCCCCTCCCAGTTGTTCGGTGATGTAATCTACAAACGCTTTGTGGGATGCCATGGGGATGCCTCCTTGGGATCTTGTGGGTCTTGTGAGTCTTGGTATTGCCGGGCCAAGGCCTCCCCCAACTGGCGCAGTCGGGTACGCAGGGCCGGCGGTTCCAGCAGTTCCGCCCCGTCCCCAAAGGTGAGCAGCCAGGAGAGGATGCTGTCCTCGTCGGGAAAGGTGCCCACGAACCGCAGCCGCCCGTCAGGGGTGGGGGTGAAGCTGTCTGTACCGTACTCCTCCACCAGCCGCCATTGGTACCGGGGGTGGAAGAGAATGGTCACCGTGTAGGTGGCGGGAAACACGCGGGTGGGTTCCAGGTCGGGAAGGGGCGCGGGCCGGGGGGAAAAGGGCGCTCCAGGGGACAGGTCTGTCATTCGTCCCAGCTTGAATAGGCGAAAGTCCTGCCGGGTCCGGCACCAGGCCCAAACATACCAGGCCGACCAGTGGAAGAGCAAATAGTAGGGTTCCACCTCCCGTTGGGAGGTCCCCTTGGGGGCAAAGTAGGTGAAGGAGAGGGTGCGGTGGTCCTCCAACGCGGTTTGGATGACCTCGATCTTGGGAGGCAGGGAGGTCTTGGCCCAGGAGGACAGGTCAATGAGCAGGTGCGCACCACCGGGGACCAGGGTGCCCGACCCGGCGGAGAGCTTCTCCATCAGCTGGGCATACCGCCGGGTGCCGCTGACGCTGTCCAGGCTCCGCAGCCCTGCCAAGATGGCCTGCATCTCCGGAGCGGTGAGGAGGGTGCGGTCCACCCGATACCCCTCCAGGATGGAGATGCCGCCCCCGGCCCCCTGGGTGGTGACCAAAGGGATGCCCGCCTGGCACAGGGCCTCCACATCCCGCCGGATGGTGCGGGGGGAGACCTCAAACAGTTCCGCCAAGGCAGGGGCCGTCACCTTCTCCCGTTGGAGCAGAATGGCCAGGATGCCGATGAGCCGTTCCAATTTCATGGTGGTGCCTCCTTTGCAGCGAGCCATTTTTCTCAGGGCGCCCGGCCCGGCAGACGGATGCCTGATGGGCCCCGTTCAGAACGTTCTGTCCTTAGTATACCACAGGAACCGGACAGCTGTCTGTCCGGTTCCTGTGGTTTCTGGGCCTGCTTGAGGAAAGAGGGGAAAAAAGGCCCGCGGCGCACTGGCCGCGGGCCCAAATAGGGGGAGGAAATATGGTTAGCCTTCGATGGCGATGGTGGACTGCTTGGGCAGCTCCCGTTTCTCCTGCTTGGGCAGGGAGATCTTCAGGATGCCATCCTCATACTTGGCAGAGACCTGGTCGGGCTGGATGTCCCCGACGTAGAAGCTCCGGCTGCAGGCACCGGCATAGCGCTCCTGGCGGATGTACCGGCCCTGCTGGTCCTTCTGGTCCTTGTCCAGGCCCTTGGAGGCTTGGATGGTGAGGTAGCCGTTTTGCAGGTCCACGTTGATCTCATCTTTCTTAAAACCAGGCAGGTCTACGTCCAACTCGTAGGAGGTGTCCGTCTCCCGGACGTCGGTTTTCATCAGGTTCTTGCCCCGCTTACCGTACAGGGGATCCCGGCCGGTCCAGGCGGGCATACGGAAGAAGTCATCATCAAAGAAATCGTCGAATAAGTTTTCACCAAAAATGCTGGGCAACATATGCCAGACCTCCATTCTATTGCTTGGATCTTTGCTCGGGGGAGGGGAGCTCTGGGTTCCTTTCCCTTGGAACAATTCTGATTATAGCACAAAAATTAGCACCGTCAAGAGGCGAGTGCTAGTTTTATAAAAATTTTTTCAAAAAATCAAGAAAAATTAGAGGCTGGCCGGGAAACGCTTTTGCACTCGTTGGCAGAGAGTGAAAAAGCAGCGCTGTAGGAACTTCCTACAGCACTGCTTACAGAAGGCGGGAAAAGGGATGGGTTCAGGCCTGGGGCGTCAGCTGCTGGATGCCTTGCTGGATCCGGCGGAGGGTTTCCTCCTTCCCCAGGATCTGGCACAGTTCTACGGCGCCGCCAGGGGTGGTGGGCTTGCCGGAGACCGCCACCCGGACGGGCCACATGATTCGCCCGTTTTTCAGCCCCTGTTCCTCGGCCAGGTGGATGAGGGCGTCGTGCACGGCATCGTAGGACCAGTCGGCCATCCCTTCGAACACCGGCACCACCAGTCGGAGGGCCTCCAGGGAGTTTTCCGGGTTGGTCTTCATCTTCTTATGGGTGTACAGATCGTTGGAGTAGGCGGGGAGCTGGTCAAAGAAATCCACCATGGGGGGGATCTCGGTGAGGGTATCCAACCGGGTCTGCACCAGGGGGGCCACCAGGCCCAGGTCAATGGCGGGGTTGTGGATGGCCTGCTTGAGGTAAGGCTCCGCCACAGCCAGGAACGCCTCGGGGGAGAGGGCTTTGATATAGGCGCTGTTGAAGTACTTCAGCTTCTCCAGGTCAAAGATGGCGGGGGACTTGGAGATGCCCCCGATGTCAAAGGCCTGGACCAGTTCCTCCAGGGTGAAGAACTCCCGCTCTGCCAGCTCCCCCCGGGGGGACCAGCCCAGCAGGGCCACATAGTTGAGGATGGCGGGGGTAAGATACCCCTGGGCCTTCAAGTCCTCGTAGGAGGGGTCGCCGTGGCGCTTGGACATCTTATGCTGGGCATCCCGCATCACCGGGGAACAGTGAATGTAGGTGGGGATGGGCCAGCCGAAGGCCTCATAGAGCAAGTTATACTTGGGGGAGGAGGCCAGGTATTCGCTGCCCCGGACCACATGGGTGATGCCCATCAGGTGGTCGTCCACCACGTTGGCAAAGTTATAGGTGGGCAGCCCGTCCCGCTTCAGCAGGACCTGGTCGTCCAGGGTGCTGTTCTCCACGGTGATCTCCCCGAAGGTGACGTCGGAGAAGGTGGTGCTCCCATCCTGGGGAATCTTTTGGCGGATGACGTAGGGCTTGCCGGCGTCCAGGTTGGCCTGGACCTCCTCCGGGGTGAGGTTGCGGCAGGGGTCCGCTTCCTTCTCGAAGGAAGCGCCCTCCTCTTCGGATTCGGCCTTGTCGCAGAAGCAGTAGTAGGCGTGGCCTTTTTCCACCAGAAGCTGGGCGTATTTTCCATAAAGCCCCCGGCGCTGGGTCTGGATGTAAGGGCCCACCGGGCCGCCGACGTCAGGGCCCTCGTCATGGGTCAGACCGCACTCCTGGAGGGTGCGGTAGATGAGCTCTGTGGCCCCTTCTACCTGCCGGGTCTGGTCGGTGTCTTCCAGGCGGAAGATGAACTTCCCGCCGGCCTTGCGGGCGATGAGCCAAGTGTACAGGGCGGTGCGTAGGTTGCCCACGTGCATGTAACCGGTGGGCGACGGCGCGAACCGGGTGCGGACGGTCCCGGTGGGGATCCGGGCCTCCAGCTCGTCATACCAAGTGAGATCCATAGGGAGGGCCTCCTCTTTCGTAGTGTCGTTTTTCTGGGACATATTCTAAAATTCATAGGGAGAAAAGTCAAGGTTTATTCCGGGGATTCTTGCATGGCGGAGGCGGTTGTGGTAAGATAAGAAAGCATGAAATTTAAGCCCAATGGGCTTTTGCAGAGAACAATGGGCCTACTGCCCATGGAGGTATCTATGGAACACGAGAAAAAGATCATTTTCAGCGCCACCCAGCCCAGTGGGAAGATCACCCTGGGCAATTACTTGGGGGCTTTGCGCAACTGGGTTACCTTGCAGGAGGACTATAACGCCATCTATTGCGTCGCCGACGAGCATGCCATCACCGTCCGCCAGGACCCGGCGGCCCTGCGCCGGCAGTCCTTGGAACTTTACGCCCAGTTTATCGCCTGTGGGTTGGACCCGGAGAAGAGCATCATCTTTATCCAGTCCCATGTGCCCCAGCACGCGGAGCTGGCCTGGGTGCTCAACTGCTACACCATGTTCGGGGAACTGAGCCGCATGACCCAGTTTAAGGACAAGTCTGCCACCCATGCGGACAATGTGAATGCCGGCCTGTTTACCTATCCCACCTTAATGGCGGCGGACATCCTGCTCTACCAGGCAGACCTGGTGCCCGTGGGGGAGGACCAGCGCCAGCATGTGGAGATCACCCGGAACATTGCCCAGCGGTTCAACGGCATCTATGGGGATGTGTTCACCATGCCAGAGGCCTATATCCCCGAAGTGGCAGCCCGGGTCATGTCCCTGAGTGAGCCGGATAAAAAAATGAGCAAGTCCAGCCCCAACGAAAACTCCTACATCCTGGTGATGGACAAGCCGGAGGTCATCCTCCGCAAGTTTAAGCGGGCAGTCACCGACAGCGAGGGGGGCATCTACCGCTCGCCGGACAAGCCCGGGGTCACCAACCTCATCGAGATCTACGCGGCCGTCACCGGCACCACGCCGGAGGCTGTGGAGAACGAATTTGCCGGCAAGGGCTACGGCGACTTTAAACCCGCCGTGGGGGAGGCTGTGATTGAAACTCTCCGCCCCATCCGGGAGGAGACCGAGCGCCTGCTAGCGGATAAGGGCTATCTGGAAAGCCTCTACCGCCAGGGGGCAGAGAAGGCGGCCGCCATCGCCAACCGGACCCTGCGGAAGGTGCACAAGAAGGTGGGCTTCGCCCCCCGCTGATCAATCCGATGGCTAACACCCAAAGGAGGATACGATAAGCATGACATTGGAACTGCCGGTCATTGCGCGGGTTGCCGCAGCCCTCGTGGTGGCGCTGTTGATTTCCTTTATTTCCACCCCCGTGGTCAAGTCTATTGCCCAGCGCGTGGGCGCCATGGACATTCCCAAAGACAACCGACGGATGCATCACCACCCCATCCCCCGGATGGGTGGGTTGGCCATTTTCCTGGGCTTTCTCCTCAGTGCGCTGATCTTTGTCCCTATGGACCAGGCCAACCGGGGAATGCTTTTGGGGGCGGTGGTGATCATCATTCTGGGCATCTTCGATGATATCTATGCCCTCCCGGCCCTGCCGAAACTGCTGGTGCAGATTGGTGCGGCCCTCATTGCGGTTCTCCATGGCAATGTGATTGAGGTGCTATCCAACCCCAATCTGTTCAGCGAGAATCCCTATTGGAGCCTGGGATCTTTGGCCATCCCGCTTTCGGTCATTTGGATTGTGGCCATCACCAATGCGGTGAATCTGATCGACGGACTGGACGGCTTGGCGGTGGGTGTGGCCACCATCAGCTCCCTGACCATGCTGGTGATTGCCATGCTGGTCAGCGAAGGCATGGTGGCTTTGATGATGGCCGCCCTGGCAGGGGGATGCATCGGCTTCATGCCCTATAACATGAACCCCGCCAAGATTTTTATGGGGGATACCGGTTCTACTTTTCTGGGCTTTATCTTGGCGGTGGTGTCCATCCAAGGCCTGTTTAAGTTTTATACCATCATTTCCTTCGCGGTGCCCTTCCTGATGCTGGGCCTGCCTTTGTTTGACACCTGCTTTGCCATTTTGCGGCGGCTGTCGAAAGGGCAAAGCCCCATGGCGCCGGACCGCAGCCACGTTCACCACCGGCTCATTGACATGGGCTTTAGCCAGAAGCAGGCAGTGGCCATCCTGTATGTGGTCAGCGCCATTCTGGGCTTGTCCGCTGTGGTGCTCACCACCAGCGGTGCCTTAAAGGCGATTGTCCTGCTGTGCGCCCTGTGCCTGGCAGGGGTGATCTCCGCCAAGATTTTCCTCAGCAACCACAACGACAGCCACAAAGAACCCATAGAGCAACCAAAGGAGGAAGACAGCCATGCCCCTGAAAGTCATGACGATCTTCGGGACCCGGCCGGAGGCAGTGAAGATGGCCCCCCTGGTGAAGGAGCTGGAAAGCAGGACTGAGATCCAGAGCATCTGCTGCATCACGGCCCAGCACCGCCAAATGTTGGACGATGTGCTTGGACTGTTTGCCATCACGCCCGACTATGACTTGGACATCATGGAGGACCGGCAAAGCTTGTACACCATCACCAGCAAATGCCTGCTGGGGCTGGAGCAGGTGTTTTCCCGGGAAAAGCCAGACCTGGTGCTGGTCCACGGAGACACCTCCACCACCTTTTCCGGCGCGCTGGCTGCCTTTTATAAGAAGATCGCAGTGGGCCATGTGGAGGCCGGCCTGCGCACCTGGGACCGCTACTCCCCCTTTCCGGAGGAGATGAACCGCACCTTGGTGGGGGACCTGGCGTCCCTTCATTTCTGCCCCACCCTAGCCAACCGGGAGAACCTTCTCCAGGAGGGCATTCGGGACGGCATCTTTGTCACCGGGAATACGGTGATCGACGCCCTCAAAACCACGGTGCAGCCGGCCTATCGCTTCCGGACAGACCTGCTTAACACGCTGGATTATGCGGGGAAGCGGGTCATTCTGGTCACCTGCCACCGGCGGGAGAACTATGGCCAGCCCATGGAAAACATCATGGGCGCCCTGCGCCGCCTGGTGGAGGATTTTCCGGAGGTGGAACTGGTCTATCCCGTACATCTGTCCCCGGCGGTGCAGGAGGTGGCCCAGCGGCACCTCTCGAACCACGAACGGATCCATTTGATTCCGCCGCTGACCCCCGATGAGATGCACAATCTCATGGCCCGGTCCGCCTTTGTGATGACCGACTCCGGCGGGCTTCAGGAGGAAGCCCCGGCCTTGGGGCGGCCTGTCCTGGTGCTGCGCCGGGAGACAGAGCGGCCTGAGGCGGTGAAAGCTGGTACCGTCCGCCTGGCGGGCACGGAAGCCCAGGCGGTGTATGACCAAGCAGCCCGGCTGCTTACCGATCCGGCGGCCTATGCCCAGATGGCCCAGGCGGTCAATCCCTATGGGGATGGGCAGGCCTGCCGGCGGATTGTCGATGGCATCCTGTGGCACTACGGTCTGCGGGAGACCCCGCCGGACGCATTCTCCGTATAACCGAGGAAGGGGGAAGCGGCACCGATGGACCAGAAAAACCGAACCATTTTGGTGATTGCGATTGCCGTGACGGTGGTTGCGGCGGTGTTTGTGAGCATTGTCCTGCCGGCGATCACCGGCCGTGCGCCCCAAGTGACCCTTCCCAATGTCAACCAGGAGACAGAAGGGGAGAGCCAGGCGTTTCTTCCGGTGGAGGTCACACCGGAGACGGTGCAAACGGTGATTGCCAGCCTTTCCCGGCCGGACAGTTACTATCGGGAACTCACCGTCACCCTCTTCTGGGAGGGGGGAGATTCGGCAGAGCAGGTGGAGATCTGGGCCGACGGCGGGTACGTCCGCACCACCATCGCCACCGGCGGCACCGTGCAGTACCGGTTGGTGGGGGAGGGGAAACTCCGCCTCTGGTATGCAGGAGACCAAACGTGGCAAGAGGCCGAGGCTGGGGATGGGACCGCCGACCTGGCCCAGCGCATCCCCACCTATGAGGATGTGCTGGACCTGGACACCCAGCAGATTACCGCGGCCAATTACGAGGAAAAGAACGGGAAGGACTGCATTTTCATAGAGGTAGAAGGGGTCCAAGGGGTGGTGGACCGTTACTGGATTGCCACGGACACCGGCCTGCTCTGCGCCGCAGAGACCTATGAAGGGGACCAGAAGGTCTATGAGATGACGGAAAACCAGTTTCAAGCGCCCCTGGAGGCGGGGACGGTGTTCTCCCTGCCGGACGGCACGGTTCTCCACGAGAGTTCAGGGGTCACTGTCCCGGAGGAATAGCAGGGCCAACCCCAACAGAAGGACCCAGTCCAACTGGTCCCCCTCCCGCCACAGCAGGAAAAGGATCAGCATCAAAAGCAGGTCCCCGCTGTCCACCTTCCCAAAGCCCAGTTTTTGCAGCAGACTGGTGAGCCCGCCGCCTTTCCCGCCGAGCAGGGAGGAGAGGGTGGCCCCCCATCCCGGAGGATGTTCCTCCGGGATGTTTTCATAGGGCCCTTCGCCGGGTATGTAAGCGTTATAAATGGAACTCACCCGCTTTCCATAGGCGGTAGGCCTGGCGAGCCGCCCGGGAGAGGCCCGCCAGCCGGACAGCCTGATCCAGCTTCCGCTGCCGCTCTGGCCGCAGATAGGGGCGCAGCGCGGCGATGAGGGCATCGGCCTGGGGGTCGGTTTGCTGGCTGGTTTGGAACAGCTCCAGCAGCCGTCCCATCTGCCCGAGCTCCTCCAGATCGAAGGGGGGCGGGGACGGCGCCTGTCCCGGGGCCTCCTCCCCGTCTTCGGAGGGGGCGGCCCCGTCCAACCCCAGTTGGCTTGCCAAGGCCTGAAGCTGCCCCATGGTCTCCGGGTCAGACAGCAGGGTGTGCAGGGTTTCTTCCAGGTCAGCCATGGGGACACCTCCTTTCCCGGAAGGATGGGGTTACTTGTTTAAGGTTTGGTCCAACTGCTCCATGGCCTGTTTGGCCTGGGGATCGGCGGCCAACTCGTTGAGCACTTGAGTGAGGGCGGCGGTGTCGCCCTGGAGTGCCGACTGGGCGGCGGACTTCAGCTGCCCAGCGTTTTTCTTTTGCAGGGACCGGAGGAGTTTTTGGGTCTCGGGGTTGGCCAGCATCTGGCGGATGGCCGCTTGATTTTCCAGCAGCTGCTTGGCCTGGGGATGGTCACGAAGAGGGTCAGAAAAAGGTTGCATGGGCGTGGTCTCCTTCCAAGTATTGCTGTCCCAGTATATGACGGCGGGGGAAAGGATGTGCCCTCCAGACCGGGCAAACCAAAAAATAAACCTGGAAAAAACCCTTTGAGTGTGCTATGATGTCCTCGCCTCCCTGTTTTCCCGGGGATTCGACGGCGGTGCCGTCCCGGGGAACAGGGCATTCCGCAAAGGAAAAGAGGAGGAACCTGCCATGCTGATGGCCATTGATGTGGGAAACACCAATATGGTGTTTGGACTGCTGGAAGGGGAAACCCTGGTGGGAAGTTTTCGCTTAATGACGGACACCAACCGTACGTCTGACGAGATTGGGCTGACTGTCTGTGAGTATTTCCGCCGGTTCAACTGGACGACCGACCAGGTGTGTGATATCATCATCGCCTCCGTGGTGCCCCAGGTGATGTATACCCTCACCAGTGCGATTGTGAAGTATTTTGGGAAAAAGCCGATTATCGTTGATGATGACGTCTCCCCAGGCATTGAGTACGACAGCGAGAGCCACCTGGGCGCGGACCGGTCGGTCTCCTGCGTGGCGGCTATGGAAAAGTATGGGAAGCCCCTGGTGGTGCTGGACTTTGGCACTGCCACCACCGTAGACGCTTTGAGCGACACGGGGCGCTACCTGGGCGGCTGTATCCTGGCAGGGATTCGGGTGTCCACCGATGCACTCTTCCAGCAGGCGGCCATGCTTCCCCAGGTGGAACTTGTGTACCCGGACACGGTGTTGGGGCTCAACACCATTGCCCAGATCCAGGCAGGGTCTGTCATGGGATACGTTGGCGCTATGGAGTACCTCATCCGCCAGACGAAGCGGGAAATGGGATACGGCCAGGACATCAAGGTGGTGGCCACCGGCGGCCTGGCCCGGCTCATTGCAGACAACACCGACATGATCGACGTGGTGGACGGCCAGTTGATCCTGGATGGTTTGCGAATCATCTATGAGCGCTACAAGCGGGAACAGAAGGAATAAGACAGAGCCCCCGGACCGTGCGCCTGCGCACGGTCCGGGGGCTTTGTCTCTGGAGTTACTCTTGCGAGCAGAATGCCGGGGCGGTGTCAACTTGAAGCTGAAGATGCTCCAAGATTTCTTTGGCTTCGTCGAAGGTTAGGTTGCCAGCATAGAGATAGAAGGTATAGTGTGCCGTCTCTGCTCTGGCGTTGATGACGTTGCCCGATTGGCTGAGAATGCAGGCCACCCCGGTGGAGGTGGTGTACTCCTCTATCTGGTCAAACTCCTCTTCGATATAATACGCGGGAAACGGCTCGGTGTGGTCTATGGAATAGAAATAGGTGAGATCAACGTAGGCGTCTTCCCCTGAGAGATACAATGTTTCGAAGAAGGCGCCCAGGAAGTTTCCGTCTTGGTCCGTGGTGGTGTATGCGCGGTTCCCATAGGGAACGCTGTCATAGTGGGCCTCCATCCAGTCCAAATCCCAAGTGGCATAGGGGGTCTGCCGGTCCAGCAGCAGAAGGGGGGTTTCCCCAGTGGCTTCGGCCCTGACATGCCCCTTGGCGTTGTAGGCGTGCCGCTCCCACAGGGGACCCTCTGCGCAGTCCACCGTGGAGGAGATCCAGTCCACACTGCTTAAGGGAATGGCATCCTCATCCAGGTAAGCATCCCTGGTCCAGGTGGAAAAATGGGTGCGGGAGAAGTGGATGGCCTCATCCTGAGAGATGGGATTGGGCCCTCCAGAGCCATAGAGGGCATAGCCCCCTGCTGCATGCGCAGCGATTTCCTGTTCCAGGGCAGCTGTGTCTTTCACCACCCTGGGATTTTGGAAGTGCTGTACAATCTCGGTAGCCAGCACGGTACCGCCCCCCAGGACCAGGCAGAGGAGTACCACAAACGCCAGCACCAGTTTTTTCTTTGCTTTGGGGTGGCGGGCTGGGGCAGGGTCTCCCAGGGACAAAGCCCTCTGCTTCCACTCCTTTGGCGTGGTGATTTGATTGAGATCCTGTAAGTTCATAGGGGTTCCTCCTGTAATTGCTTCCGCAGGGCGGCCCGGGCCCGGCTGAGGCGGGACTTCACGGTGCCCGGGCGTAGCCCCAAAATCGTTGCCGTCTCCTCCACGGAATAGCCTTCCACGCAGTGTAAGTAGAGCACGTCCCGCTGATGCCCCGGCAGGGTGCGCAGGGTCTCCAGCACCTCCTCCGGAGGGAAGGGACTCTCTCCCAGAAGGCCAACCTTGCGATGCCAAAACTGGCGGTGGAGGTTCACAGCCTCGTGGAGGGTGACCCGAATGAGCCAGGCTTTGATATGCTCCTGATCCCGGAAGGGACCTTTGGCAGTGAGTCGCTTTAAAAATACTTCCTGGTAGCAGCCCTCGGCGTCTGCCGGCTGCCGGCAGCGCAGGAGAAGCAGGCGGGTCACGGTGTCACTGTGGAGGGCGACGGCCTCCTCGTAGGTTTTCCGGTCCACATAGACTGCCTCCTTTCTATTGTTTTTGAGGTCCTCACCCTTAACACGTTTGGGAAAGGGGACAGGTTCCCTGCCAGAGCAAAAAAATGCGCCGCGGAGCCGCGGCGCAGAGAGAGGGGAGGGTCACCCCTCCTGGGTATTCTGAAAATGGTCACACCAGGGGCGCAGGACGCAGTTGGGGCAGTCGGGCTTCCGGGCCCGGCACACCGCCCGGCCGTGGAGGACCAGCCGGTGGCAGAAGTTGTTGGACTCCTCCGGGGGCAGGCAGGCCCGCAGCTGCTTTTCCACCTTGCCCGGGTCTTTGGTGCCGTCGGTGAGGCCCAGCAGACCGGAGATGCGGATGCAGTGGGTGTCCGCTACCACCACGCCCGGGGTGTGGTGGACGTCGCCCAGGATCAGGTTGGCGGTCTTCCGGCCCACCCCAGGCAAGGCCAGGAGTTCCTCCATGGTGCCGGGCACCTTGCCGTGATACTTCTCCAGCAGCATCCGGGAGGCAAAGACAATGTCCCGGGCCTTGGCCCGGAAAAAGCCGCAGGAGTGGATGTAGGGCTCAATGTCCTCCGGCTCTGCTGCGGCCAGAGCTTCCAGGGTAGGGAACTGGGCAAAGAGGGCAGGGGTCACCTGGTTGACCCGCTCGTCGGTGCACTGGGCGGAGAGTCGGGTGGCAAAGAGCAGTTCGTAGTCCTTCTGGTACTGCAGGGAGCAGATGCCGTCTGGATAGAGATCTTTCAGCGCCTGCACGATGGCGCGGACGTCTTGGGGTGTTTTCATACGGCAGTCGAATCCTTTTTCCTCTATTCTTGCGGGGCGTTTTTTGTAAAATTTGTGAGAATAGTATAGCACAAAGTGGAAAGTTCGTCATTGGATTTTTTCCCAATTTAGAGTATAATAGAAATGCTTATTACTTCCGACGATTTTTCCCCTCTGCCGGCAGATGTTTTGCAGGGGGAAACCTGCCACCCCTAAATTTACCGTACATGAAAAGGAGCGAGTATCGTGGTCAAAGATGTTATTGATTTTCTGATCCAGCAGGACCCCCAGGTGGGCAACGCCGTGAAGGCGGAGTATGACCGCCAGCGCAGAAACATTGAGCTCATCGCCTCGGAGAACTTTGTCAGCGAAGCTGTGCTGGCAGCGGCGTCCTCTGTGCTCACCAACAAGTATGCTGAAGGATATCCCGGCAAGCGGTATTACGGCGGCTGTGAGTGCGTAGACGTGGTGGAAAACATCGCCCGGGACCGGGCCAAAGCCCTTTTCGGTGCCGACCACGTGAACGTCCAGCCTCACAGCGGCGCTTCCGCCAACTATGCTGTTTACCAGGCGCTGTGCAACGTGGGGGACACGGTGCTGGGTATGAACTTGGACAACGGCGGCCACCTCACCCACGGCAGCCCTGTGAACTTCTCCGGTCTGAACTATAACATCGTCCCCTACGGTGTGGATCCGAAGACCCACCGCATCGACTATGACCAGGTGCGGGACCTGGCCAAGCAGCACAAGCCCAAGATGATCATTGCCGGCGCCTCTGCCTATCCCCGGATCATCGACTTCAAGGCCTTCCGGGAGATTGCCGATGAAGTGGGGGCCTACCTCTTCGTGGACATGGCTCACATTGCCGGTCTGGTGGCCGTGGGCCTGCACCCCTCCCCCGTGCCCTATGCTGACGTGGTCACCACCACCACCCATAAGACCCTCCGGGGCCCCCGTGGCGGCGTGATCCTGTGCAAGGAGGAGCATGCCAAGAAGATCGACAAGGCCATCTTCCCCGGCTCCCAGGGCGGCCCCCTGATGCACATCATCACCGCCAAGGCAGTGGCCTTTGGCGAGGCCATGAAGCCGGAGTTTAAGACCTATCAGGAGCAGATCCTGAAGAACGCCAAGGTCCTGGCACAGAGCCTGATGGACGCCGGCTTCCAGCTGGTCTCCGGCGGCACGGACAACCACCTGATGCTGGTGGACCTCCGCCCGGCCAACATCACCGGCAAGGAGATGGAGAAGCGCCTGGACCAGGTGAACATCACCGTGAACAAGAACACCATCCCCGACGATCCCCAGTCCCCCTTCGTCACCAGCGGCATCCGGGTGGGCGTCCCCGCCGCCACCAGCCGCGGCTTGCGGGAGGAGGATATGAAGGTCATCGGCCAGCTCATCTGGAAGACCGCCACCGAGTTTGACACCAAGCAGGACGAGATCCGTGCCGCTGTGGCGGAGATCACGGCCAAGTATCCCCTCTACGAGTAAACCCACGGGGGACAGCCTTTACACCGGAACCTTTTGCTGATAAAATAGAGAGGACGGCATTCTGTCGTCCTCTCTATTCCATTTCTGATCGAAGGGAGGGAGCCCATGTACCAACCTCTGGCAGACCAACTTCGCCCCAAATCCCTGGACGAAGTGGCCGGGCAGCGGCATATCCTGGGGGAGGGGGGCGTGCTGCGGCGGATCATTCAAGGGGGAACCATCCCCAACCTGATCTTCTACGGCCCCTCCGGCACCGGAAAGACCACCGTGGCGGAGATTGCCGCCGCCCGCATCCACCGGCCGTTCTACCGCCTCAATGCCACCACGGCGTCTCTGGCGGATATCAAGGCCATCACCGCCGATGTGGGCACCCTGCTGGCCCCGGAAGGGGTGGTGCTGTATCTGGATGAGATTCAGTACTTCAACAAGAAACAGCAGCAATCCCTGCTGGAGTTTATGGAGAATGGGAAACTGACCCTCATTGCCTCCACCACAGAGAATCCCTACTTCTACGTCTACAATGCGGTTCTCAGCCGGTCCACGGTGTTTGAGTTTAAACCCCTGGCCCCGGAGGAGGTGCTGCCCGTGGTGGAGCGGGGCATCCGCACCCTGGCCCAGACCCGAGGGGTAGAGGTGCATTGGGAGACTGGGGTGCCGGAGCACATGGCCCGCAGCTGTGCCGGGGATGTGCGCAAGGCCCTCAATGCGGTGGAGGCCCTCTTCGCCGCCCATGCCCAGGACCCTGGAGAGGTTGTCCTCACCCTGGCGGAAACCCAGATGGTGGCCCAGCGGTCGGCCAACCGGTATGACCGGGATGGGGACAGTTACTATGACCTCCTTTCGGCCTTTCAGAAGTCCATCCGAGGCTCGGACCCGGACGCAGCCGTCCATTACCTGGCCCGGCTGCTGGAGGCGGGGGATCTCATCTCCCCCTGCCGCCGGCTGATGGTGATCGCCAGTGAGGACGTGGGGCTGGCCCATCCCCAGGCAGTGGCGGTGGTGAAGGCCTGCGTGGACAGTGCCAACATGCTGGGTCTGCCGGAGGCCAGGATCCCTCTGGCCCAGGCGGCCATTTTCCTGGCCACGGCCCCCAAATCCAACAGTGCCATCTTGGCTATGGAGGGCGCCCTGGCCGACCTGCGGGCCGGCCGGAGCGGGGAAGTACCCGCGGACCTCCGGGACGCCCACTATGGTGGGGCGGCGAACCTAGGCCATGGCCTGGGGTACCGTTATGCCCATGATTATCCCAATCACTATGTAAAGCAGCAATACCTCCCCGACCCGTTGAAGGATCGGGTCTACTACCACTACGGAGAGAATAAGACCGAACAGGCCGCAAAGCAGTATTGGGCCCGGGTCAAGGGGGAAGGTTAATCGAAGACGGTTTCGATGACCTCCCCCCTGCGTTCCGGGGGAGAGTACACCCAACGGGAGAGATGGCCTGCTGTGATGAAGTAGGGGAGCGGATCTGGCGCACTTTGCGGGGGAAGGGTTTGCAGGATGGTCAGCTTCACCTTCATCCGGTCCGGCAGAATGGCCTTGAGGTAGACAGACACCCGGTCATCTTCCTGGAGGCCTTCGGTCTGGTCGGCCAGCCCTGTGAGGTTGGGGGCCAGCTCCACAAAGGTGCCGTAGGGCTGCACCCCCCGTACCCAGCCGGTGACGGTCATGCCAGGGGAGAAGCGGGCGGCATTTTCCTGCCAGGTTCCCAATAACTCTTTGTGGGAGAGGTAGAGGCGCCCCAGGGACCGGTCTGTGCCGGTGAGCACGGTGTAGATCTCCTGGCCCACCGTAAACCGCCGGGCGGGGTGGGAGATCCGGGAGACCGAGCAGTTTTCAATCCCGATCATGGACACCACGCCGCACCCGACATCGACAAAGGCGCCAAAACCGGCCAGGTGGGTCACCGTAGCGGGAAGCACGGTGCCTGGGGGGCAGGCCAGGAGGGCTTCCAGGGCCAGTTCCTGGGCCCGTCGGCGGGAAAGCAGGAGGGAGCCCTCCACCTGGTTGACCACGCAGGAGACGGGCTTTCCCACCCGGGAGAGGATGGAAATCTCCCGGGCGGTGCCCTCCCGGATACCCAAGGCGGCCTCTTCCCGGGGGATGGTTCCGGTAAAAGGGCCCAACTGCACCACCAGATCGTGGGCAGGGGTGCAGAGGGTCACCCGTCCCTCCACGACGGTTTCTCGGGCCATGGTCTGGCGGAGACGGGACAGGGTTTCCACGTTGGCCCGATTCTGGAGGGTGTGCAGAAGGCGCCCTTCCGGAGGATATAGGTTGGACATATATGGCCTTCCTTTCTGTGCTGCAAGGTGAGACAAAGTCTGCCTTCACTATATTCATGCAACCCTAGAAACTTGCCAACCACGCCGGAAGGAGGTGTATGCCCATGGAGATTCAGCCTGGTGACGTCTTGGAGATGAAGAAAGAGCATCCCTGCGGCTCCCGTCAATGGGAGGTTCTCCGGGTGGGGATGGACTTCCGCCTGCGCTGCGCCGGCTGTGGCCGGGAAGTCATGCTCCCCCGGCGAAAGGCAGAGAAAGCGGTGAAAAAAATCATACCTTCGGCACCCCGTGCCGATTGAGACAGGAGGCGTGTTTTTATGCGATATGAAGGTCAAATTTATCGTCCCCCCGGGGAGTGGCGGAGCTATCTGCTCCAGTGTACCGTGGGTTGTTCCCACAACAAGTGCACCTTCTGCGGGATGTACAAGACGAAGAAGTTCCACGTCCGCCCCATGAAGGAGATCATAGAGGACATTGCCATGGCCCGGGAATACTATGGGCCCAACAACGTGGATAAAGTGTTCCTCTGCGATGGGGATGCCATTGTCATGCGGCAGGCCCACCTGCTGCAGATCCTGGAGGCGCTGTATGCTGCCTTCCCCCGCCTGCGGCAGGTGACGGTGTACGCCGGTACCCGGAGCACCATGACCAAGAGCCAGGAGCAGCTCATCGAGCTGCGGCAGGCCGGCCTCACCCGGGCCTACCTTGGGGTGGAGTCCGGATGGGACGACCTGCTGAAAAAGGTGAACAAGGGGGTCACCTCGGAGCAGATGCTCCAGGCTGCGGCCCTGCTGAAAAACGCCGGCATCGACCTGTGGGTGACGGTGATCCTGGGCCTGGCCGGCCCCGGAGAGCCCTCCAAAAAACATGTGGAGGAGACCATCAAAGTCCTGAACCGGATGCAGGCCAACCACGTTTCCTGTCTGTCCTACATGCCGGAACCCAACTCTCCCATGTACCAGGACGTGAGGGAGGGCCGCTTCCAGATGATTACCCCGCGGGAATACCTGGAGGAGACCCGGGCTCTGGTGGCGGGGCTGAACTACGGCCCCTTCCACTTTACCAGCAACCATGCGTCCAACTACCTGCCCCTCAAGGGAACGTTGCCGGATGACCGAGAGAAATTCCTGCAAATGATCGACGATGCCCTGGGCGGTAAGCAGCGGATCCGCAGCGAAAAGTACCGGGCACTGTAACCCTTTCCATCAAAGAGAAACGCGCCGCCTTCCGCAGAGAATACGGAAGGTGGCGCGTTGTAGCGTCAGAAACGTCTGTGTTCTTAGCCCTGGAAGGACAGTACGGCAATTTGCGGACGGGTACCACGGTTGATGGAGATGGTATCGCCAGGGTAGTAGACGTAATCGTCCACCAGGGACAAGAAGTCCTCCACTTCCCCCACGGCGGGCAGACCCACCTGGCCCATGCGGTAGTGCATGGGGATGACCACTTTGGGCTGCAGATCATCGATCAGCGCCTTGGCCTCTTCGGGGCCGATGGTGTAGTAGCCACCTACAGGAACCATGGCCACATCCAGGTTGAGCAAGTCCGCACGCTGGAGCGGCGTCAGGGGACAGCCAAGGTCTCCAAAGTGGGCCACCCGGAGCTTCCCCACTTCCAACAGATGAATGGTATTGGTCCCCCGCAGTTTGCCCCCTTCGGGGTCGTGGAAAGTGGGGATTTCTGTGATGTGGAAGGGATTGTCATGTCCGGTGCGCAGGGAGACGATGCCCGCGGCGTTGTGGTCGTTGTGCTGATGGGAGCAGAGCACCAGGTCTGCAGAGAGATGCAGGGGAGGGAAGCCTGGGACATAATTGTCCTCATAGGGGTCGAAGACCACGGTAAAGTCCTGGCAGGTCAGGGCAAAGCAGGCGTGGCCGTGCCAGCGCAGGGTCAGTTGTTCCATGGGAAAACCTCCTTCATTGGTGTTGGGGCCGTGGATTCTAAGGGTATTGTACCACATTTTCCGGCAGAGAATAGGGGGTTCGGGCAAAAAGTTGCAAGAATTGACAAAAAACCCAGGCCGTATGATGGAAAAAATCCGTTGGGCATAGTATAATGGGGCAAGAAAAACCCGCTTGCTGCGGTGAAATGGAGCGATACGGATATGAAAGCAGCTTTGGTGATCATGGCCGCCGGTATGGGTTCCCGCTATGGCGGAGAAAAACAAACCGACGGCATTGGCCCCCACGGGGAGGCCATTATGGAATACTCGGTGTATGACGCAGTGCGAGCCGGGTTCCACAAAATTGTCTTTATCATCAAACCGGGGATGGAGCCTACCATCCGCGCCCTGTGCGGCGACCGCATCCAAACCATGCGCACCCCTCAGGGGGAGCCGGTGGAAGTGGCCTATGCGGAGCAGGACTTTTCCAGTGTCCCCGGATTCTATACCATTCCCAAAGGACGTACCAAGCCCTTTGGCACGGTCCACGCGGCTCTATGCGCCCGGGACCTGGTGGAGGAGCCCTTTGCCATCATCAACGCCGATGACTACTACGGGGTGTCTGCCTTTGCCACCATTCTCCAGGAACTGCTGGCCCTTCCGCCGGTGGGGCAGGGGACCATGGTGGGCTATCGGCTCAAGAACACCGTCAGTGACAACGGCACCGTCTCCCGGGGGGTCTGCCAGCTGAAGGACGGGAAGCTGGAGAAGGTGAAGGAGACCCTGAAGATTAAAAAGTATCCCGATGGCGCCATTGTAGACGCGGCGGACCCGGCGCAAGAGGTTCCGCTGGATCCCGAGAGTGTTGTCTCCATGAATTTCTGGGGATTTACGCCCTGGATCTTTGAGGAGATGGACCGCTATTTCCGGGAATTCCTCCAGGGCCTGTCCCCAGAAGAGGAGAAGGCGGAGTGCCTGCTGCCTGTGCTGGTGGACCGCCTCATCACTGCGGGCCAGATGACAGTGTCTGTCCTTCACACCGACGCCGTATGGTTCGGGGTGACCTATCAGGAGGACCGGCCTGTGGTGGAGCAGGCGTTAAAATCCCTGCATGACCAAGGGGTATATCCCCCTTCCCTGAAAGAGTAATGGGGTCCCCGGGACAGGCAGCCATCCTGCCCGTCCCGGGGATAGAAATCTTTTTTTGAAAAGCGCAAAAAAGGATTGACAAATCGTCCCACAATGAGTATACTATCCTAGCAGCCAAAAATGCGGATGTGCTGGAACTGGTAGACAGGCACGTTTGAGGGGCGTGTGTCCATGACGTACGGGTTCAAGTCCCGTCATCCGCACCACGTTGCAAACCTCCAAAGTCCTTATGTAGAAAGGTCTTTGGAGGTTTTTTTATTCGTTTTCCCTCTGAACACCGGCCCGGAATTTCCGGGCCGGTGTTTTTCATGCAAGTTCCATCCTCAGAAGCTTCCTCCCGTTGCCGCAAAATCGTGAAACACGACCAAAACCAATCCTTCACAATCCATTCACAGGTTTTTTAAATTTGTTTTAAGGTTTTTCTTCTACTGTAAAAAGCAGGGCCGTAGACGTGGGGGATACGGCTCTAATGGGTACGGTTTGGCGGCCATTCCCAAGCGAAGACCTGTCAAATTTTGAAAAAAGGAGGGATGAAATGGTTGAAGCCAGGCTTAGAGCAAGACGGCACAGGACACAACTGTCATTTCCAGACGGCTGTTCCGCATTGCGCAGAGCCAGGATGAGAAGGATAACCTGCCAGGTTGCCCTTGCTGGGGGCCCCACGTTCCCAGGATAGACAGTCATCACAAGGGAACGCCATAAACGCTATCTTTCGTCACGAGCTGGCATCCTATGGTCGGCGGTGCATTTTGGAGGATCTGCCAAACAACAAGAAACCACGGACACATAAAGAAGGAGGGAAACTTTCATGCGAAAGAAACGATTGTTGTCAGCGTTGATGGTTTTAGCGATGGCAATCTCATTGGTTCCTGTGCAGGTGCTGGCGGCATTTGATGACGGTAGTTGGGGTTACTATTTTTACAATACCACCGATGGGAGCCTTTCCGAGGAGGTACAAGTTTACTATAGCACAGACGGGGAAACATTGACGCCGCTTGCGCATGGTGATACGGCCTTTGTCTCCTCCTCTGACATCCAATGGGACCGAGTCAATGCCATTGTATTTTACGTCTCCATCACGGAGGATGCCGAAGATGCGGGGGTTACATTTACCACAAACAACCAAGAAGGAACGTTAAATACCATTTCAAAAAATGGGACGCAGGCAACCATCTCTGGTACTACAAACAACACCATTGGTAGAACCAATTTCACCACAGCCACCAATTCGGCTTACGATAGGTATGAATGCAGGTATGCCTTTTTCTACAGCCAGTTTGACTGGTCTGAGCACGGTGGGCGGAACCATTTCCGTGGGTTCCAGGTTTGGTTGGATATGCCGGAGGAACGGTATAGCATAGCCTACCATTCGAACATCCCAGGGGAGGATACGGTCCAGTATCAAACCTTGAATACGACCGCTGGCAGTACCACCCTATGGGGCGATGAGGTATATGTGCGTGATGGCTATACGTTGACAGGCTGGAACTCTCAGGCCGATGGGAATGGAACCTCCTATCAGTTAGAACAGGTTGTTCACCGGAATGACTTTACCTTCAGCAACGAGGATGACACCCAGGTTACACACCTTTATGCCATGTGGACAAAAGATAGCGATGCCGGGTGGCTGGACATTCGGGTGTATGTAGACGGTGTCCTACAAACACTGACAGACGAAAGCGATTTAAAAACCTACCTGGAAACCCTAACGTATACCGGAGAGACGACAGCATTCTCCTATACCATTCAGGAGGGAAACATCCACGGCACATATGATTATACAACCTATAATGCGGCGGATCTCTCTCTGACTGTAGCGGACGGATATGTGCTTCAGGGAGTCTATGGAACCTTCATTTTTGGAGAAACGGGCTGCAAAGGGCTCTCTGTCGATGGGAGTACATACGGTATCGACAATGTAAAAGGAGGAACCACACTTAGCATATACTTAAATACAACGTATTCTATCGCCTATGAAATCGAGGAAGGAGGAAATCCGCCAACAGACACCAACACATATATCACAGACAAGGCGTTGAATGAAAATACTGCCGAACCAGATTTCAGCGGTGTAAGTGAAAACTCCCAGCAAGCAGATCGTACGGAGGGAAAAGAAGGAGGGTGGACTACCTCGGGGTTGCAAACCGCCCTCACCCTTCAGAACATACCGGATGGTTATACCGGGTGGTATGATGAGAGCAACGTGCAGCACGCCAGCGGCACTGCCATTGATCTATCCGCAGAGGATCTTTCCCTATTGGATCCAGATGATGACCATGTCATAACGTTCCATGCCACCAAGAATGCGCCGGCCTTGACGGTGGAAAAAAGCCTTTATACCGTCACACGCGATGGCGAGGCGGTGGAAGGGATCCAGGACGAGGGGTTTCAGGTCCAAGTAGGCGATATTCTCACGTATCAGGTGACAGTAACCAACTCCGGCAACGTAACTTTGTCTGACATTGCGGTGTCGGACACATTGGGAGAACGCTCCCTTTCCTTGTATGACAATGCAGGTTGCAGTGGAACGCCGGTGACCAGCATTTCTGCACTCTCCCCGGGAGAAGGGAAGACCCTGTATGCGTGCTACACAGTAGAGACGGCGGATGCGGGCAAAACCCTTACCAATTCCGCGGTTGCCCGAAGCGGAGGGACCACAGGCACTGGCAGCACAGAAACCACTGTGAAGCATCAGTACACCCTGACGGTGAACTACTACTATGACGCACAGGAGGAGGGAAACCTATTTGCTTCCACCGAGTATACCCTCAACGAAGGGGATCCCTGGAGTGTCGTGGTAGGGGAAACCCAGGAAGACTGCACCCATCATGCGCCGCAGGAGATAGAACGGCAGATGGAGGAGGAAACGGTCCACTACGCTTTCGATCCCGTGGCCACGACGGATCGTCTGGAAGGAAGTGGCATTCAGGAAGATGTAACCGTCCATCTGGTCTACTCGGTCGATGAGATAGGCAACGAAGACGACCCCAACCAGCCTGACGGCGTTCCTGACCAGTACCAGGTGACCATCGAATATGTCAGTGAGGACACCGCCAAAGGAACCGTCGGTGCGCTGACCCGGGAAGTAAAGACGATTCTACAGAACGGCGAATGGGCGGCTGCCGGCACAATCACCACCACGGGTTCCACGGCAACGGCCCAAGAGGGGTATTTCTTTCAAGAATGGACGGTCAAAAACGGTTCCGCAGATGCCGTCCCTGTAGAGGGAGAGGATGAAACCCTTGCGCCGATGGATCTTTCTGTCACTGGTGGCACGACAGTAACCTTCACCGCTTACTTTACGGAAAAGTCCTATGCGTTCAGTGTGGAGAAAACGCTGACCTCCGTAGGAGAGACAGAGATTCCGACAGCACCCGAGGATATCCCCATGGCTGAAATAGGGGAGGATATCGTCTGGACCATCACGGTTACCAACACCGGCAATCAGACATTGACGGACCTTGTCCTGACAGACACCATAGGTGGAGAACCCACCGGAACGGTGACACTCTCTACCGCCGAGAGCGGGGTGGAGATCGATGGCACCACTGCCACGATTGCCTCTCTGGAGGCAGGGGCTACCGTCAAGATCACCGCTACATACACCGTGCAGGAAGCCGACGCAGGAAAAACCCTGAATAACACGGCTGTGGTCACCGGCTCCGAAGGGACCGGGGATGAGGATACGCCGGAAGAATCGGTCACTGTGTCTCACCCCGGCTTGGAGGTTACCAAGTCCGCATACGAAACGTCTGCCGGGCTGGGGGACACCATTACCTATACCATTACGGTGGAGAACACCGGCAATACGGAACTGAGGGATGTCGTGGTAACGGATCCGCTGATGACGGGGACGGTGTCTATCCGAATGGGGGATGGCAGCGAGACCACGATAGAAAATGTCAATGGCTCCTATACTATTCCAACCCTGGAAAAGGATACTTCTGCTGCAATCACTTACCAATACACGGTGACGGAAGAGAATATGGAGCGGGGAGAGTTGGTCAACAGCGTTACCACACAGGCTGGTGAGAACGGGCCGGAGGATACGGACAGTGTTACCGTCCTTACTGGTACCATCACCATTACCCCTGCAGATATTACCGTTTACACCGGCGGTAACGGATACACTGGCGTTGTAACCGATGAAAGTGGAAGTGTTGTCGGGGAGAATACGGAACAAGGCCTGCCTGAACCTGGGTATTATATCACCCTGCCCGATACCGTGAATGCAAAAATTCAGAGCTATCTCGAGGAGCAGGGAGAGAGTATCCAGCAGGACGAGAGCGGTTATGTAGATCTCTCTGACATCTTGCGTTTTTCCTACAACCTTGGAGGGGAGACGAGAGCCTGGGCATTGCAGTTGTACAGCCAAGATGGTAACAGCGAAGGCAACAGTGGGGTCTTTGCAGAGAACCGGTATATTTACCGTTTGGTGACGGTTGAAGGGGAGTCCCCCGTCCGTCTTCAGTTCTCTGAATATGCTGAGGATGGCAGCATCCAGGAAGACAGCTATATTTCCAGCGATGAATTTGAGGTAGACCTCAACACCCTGTATAAAACGTATGCGATGACCATCTATCCAGGGGCATTGCAGCAAGACGCGGTGCAGGCTACCCTTCAGCTGGGGGACGGCGAGAACGCGGAGACGTATACCTTTGACATTAGCATCGCGCCAGGGACGCTGACCATTCGGGGCACCACCGCCAATGCTGTTACGGAGTTGGTCGGCAGCGATACCAGTGACAGCGGCTTTGCCGCTGCGGTGCCTTCGGGAACCTACTATACCATCAATGACAGCCAGGTGCAGGTGGATCAAGAAGATGCCATTGCGTTGCTGGTAGATGATTTGGTCACGGAAGGGGATGACACTGCCAGCGAAGTGCTTGCAGCACTGGAAGAGGCAACCAGCAACGCCCTGGAGGAAGCAGGCATTGCGGTCAACAATCCAGCCTACGAAATGAAGTATATGGACCTAGTGGATACCAATAACGGCAATGTCTATGTCACAGCCAAGAGCGAAGATGGTCAAGATGCTACGGTTACCGTTACCTGGCCGATGCCAACGGACGCGGACGAAAACGGCACGTTCTATGTGGTACACTTCAAGGACCTGGATCGGGAGTTCGAAGGAAGCGAAGCGGTTTCCAACATTGAAAATGCCGAAACGGAAGTGATCCAAGCGGAGGTTACGGAGGCTGGTATCCAGTTCAGTACCAGCAGCTTCTCTCCCTTTGTACTGGTCTACCGCCAAGGAGAGGCAGATCTGACGGTGGAAAAGGTCTTGACGCAGGTCAATGGCGAGGACTATGCAGGCGGAAGTGTTTCTGTAGGCGATGAACTTACCTATACCGTTACTGTGACGAACAGCGGCACTTTGGATTTGTTGGATGTTCTTGTCAGCGATACGATGTCCAATGGCCAAACCGTAACTTGGGTCGATCTGCCCGAAGGCGTGACGCAGGGGGAGGACGGCGCCTTGACCATTGCCAGCCTGCCTGCTGACAGTGATCCCGTGACGCTCACGGCTGTCTACACGGTCCAAAGCAGCGATGCCGACAGCAGCCTTTCCAACACTGTGAACGTAACAGGACAGACCCACGATAGTGGGACAACAGAGAAGGAAACCACCACGCCGGAAACCCCTGTAAACCCCACGGAACCATCCGTTCCTCCTGAGACGGAGACGCCTGATGAGCCCGAACTGAACACCGAGGACTACTATGCCTACATCGTGGGTTACGAGGACGGCAGTGTCCAGCCCGAGGGCGACATCACCCGGGCCGAGGTGGCCACCATCTTCTTCCGCCTCCTCACCGACGAGAGCCGGAACGAGTTCT
>ERZ827471.497-NODE-497-length-33274-cov-10.077185_pt1 | contig 33274 bp, 27 predicted proteins | sample MGYA00519772_ERZ827471 | MGnify/ENA primary metagenome ERZ827471 (study PRJEB31778, sample SAMEA3449315) | human gut metagenome | biome: human gut; feature: human-associated habitat; material: faeces | place: United Kingdom | collected 2010/2012 ...
TCGAATCCGCATCCTACGCGATTGGTATAGTTATTTACGAAACGATGTACTAGAAAACTTTATTTTTATAATTATACACAACTCTCAGGGATTAATCAACTGGTGTAATTTCGGATTTATTGTTGAAAAATGTAGAAAAATGAATGGCTTATTTGCCTGATATATCCAAAAATAAAATATTCTTTCTCCCATTTAATCGCTCTAATATTTCTTCCGATTCAGCACTGATATTTCCAAATGCGCGCTCTGGTTTTCCGAGGAAAAATCCCTGGCCGTAATGTACTCCCAAGCTGTGCAGACATTCCAGCTCCTGTGCTGTTTCTATCCCTTCTGCGATCAGAATCGCCCCTGTTGCATTACAGTAATCCAGCAGGAGTTTCATCATGATTTCTTTTTTCTTATACTTGTAGATATCCCTTACTAATTCTATATCCGCCTTCAGATAATCAGGCGTGGTATTTACCACACGGTTTAGTCCTGAATGTCCAGCTCCCACATCATCCAATGCTATCTCATATCCCTGATCTGCATAATGTTTCATGATCTGCTGCAATATCTGGTAGTTTTCTATGTCTGATCTCTCTGTTATTTCGAATACAATATCAGAAGCAGGAACCCCTGCCTTCATAGCCTTACGATTTGTAAATCCCTGTATAAACGCTTTATCCTGAATAATATTGCCATCAACATTAAGAAATAATTTTACTTTCTCCGGTTTTTCAACTGCAGCCTTTAAGGCTTTGTTTCTGCATAGTTTCTCTAATTTCCATACGCATCCCAACTGTTCAGCGATCACAAACAAATCTGAAATCATAAGTGTCGTACTGCTCCTGTCTATACGGCTGAGTGCCTCATAGCCGGACACCCTGCCGGTCTGTAAATTGACGATTGGCTGAAACACCGGATATATGGCTTTTCTCTCTAATATCTTATAGAATTCATCTGCTTTGTTTACTTTCATCGTTTTATGATCCCTCCTGCGAGAATCACTTTTTCAATACTTTTCCTGAAATAAAGAAGGCTCCTGCCAGTGAGGTAAAGGGAACTGTAAGGATTACTCCCATACTTGCGGAAATCCCCTGCATCAGTTCGATTCCAATAGAATACATATTGATGATCTGATGATAGGAATAATTATAAGCAAAAATAAATACCAGTGTGTTGAGAGAGCCACCTGCAAAAGCAAGGATCAGCGTATTTGACATAGTTCCCATCATATCTTTTCCAACATTCATGCCGCTTTTAAACAAGTCCCACATTCCAAGATCCGGGCGTCTGCTGTATATTTCCTGTAAAGTAGAGGCAATAGACATTCCTACATCCATTACTGCTCCCAGTGATGCGATCAGGATCCCTGCAAACAGAAGTTCATTTATTTTTATAGCTGTTTTCTCTTCCAGGTAAATCAACTCTTCAATATCACTTACATTATAACCTGTGATCTGAGTTACTTTTCCAAATATTCCTGCAAATATAACAGCCATTACAACACCGGTTACAGTTCCTGAAATTGCAGTTAATGATTTAACAGAAATTCCGGAAATCAGATAAATTGTTACTACAGTGGTTATAACGGCAACAACTACCGCTGAAAAGATTGGCGAAACACCTCTGTATATCATCGGAAGAAACAGAAACAGCACACATACAATGGTAAAGCCCAGCCCCATTACAGATGCCGCACCTTTTTTTCCACCGATCAGGATAATTGCCAGAAGAAACACTGCAATCATAAAATATAAGGAAAATTCACGGTCAGCACTATATACAGATGCAATGACTTCACCCTGTGATTCACTGACCAGTGCAATGACTTTCATACCCTTTTTACAGGTTGCACCAAACAGATAGCTGGAAGAACTGATTGCTTCCACTTTTTCGTTCTTAAATTTGCCGGAACAGAGTCGCAGCCTGACTGTCTGATTACCTACTCTGTTTCCGTTTTCTGTAAGGTTATCTGAAATAACCTCTGTTACTACTGCTTTCTCAAAGGTTCTGCCCTCTGTAGAAAGAAGTTCTGTTTTTTCGATCTTATTATATTGCATCAGAAAAATGAGGAAAAGGATGCCTGTGATCACCAGGCACCCTCTCCGAAGGAAATTTTTGTTTAACATTATTTTGCTTTCACCTTAATTGTTTTGCTTGCTGCACCATACACGTTCTTGTCTGAAACTTTGGTAAATGCTTTTACTCTTACATAGTAAGTTTTTCCTTTGGACAGATTTTTAAGAGTATATGTAGTTTTTGCTGTACGGTAAGTAGTTACCTTTTTGAATGAAGAATCTGTGGAAACCTGAATTGCATAGCCGGAAACTTTTCCACCTGCTTTTCCGATCGTAACAGTGGCTGTTCCGGATTTTCCGGCTTTCACAGTTTTTAACACTGCTTTCTTTGGCACAATCTTAAATGTTACTGTCTGTGTTCCTGTATACTTTCCGATTCCATTGATGGTTGCTTTTGCCAGACCTGTATTTTTGTTATCTGTATAGGTAACTGTGTAGTCTTTTCCTGCCTTTAAGGTCTTTCCATTCAGAGTTACTTTAAGAGCCGGCTGGATCTGTTTTCCTGTATAAATCTGATTCTTCACTTTCCCTACAGATGCAGATTTAATATCTTCTGTCACACCTTTTTTAATCGTAAAGGTTTCATCAATTTTCTGGTCATTATCTGTACGATAAGTATTGATTGTAAATGTATTATCTGTTACATCAATAACAGAATAAGTCGGAACGTCTTCCTGCCATCTGTTTGCAATATAGCTCTGCATTCTTGGTACAAGATCATAATACTTGCTTCCTGATGAAGAGTTTGCTGTCATATAGAGAATACCATCCGGATTTACAACTGTCTCACCCTTTTCTGTATCCTCTACCGCATCCTTATCCATGACTGCATTCAGATAATTCAGATAAGCCACATCAGCCGGTTCCTTGGAATCTGCGGAAATATTTGCCGGTGCTTCATATCTTGTAGCCGGATTTTCTCCCGCATCCATATCCTTATCCAGTTCTGCATCAAACTCATCATCCGTATATTCTACAGTTTTATGTCCGCCCTCAAGAATATGGGTACGGGAATATGCATGATCGTGTCCTGTAAGAACAACATCTACATCATTTGCTTCAAAATAGGGTACCAGTGTATATCTGAGGTTTGTAATCTCCGGTTCATTGGAATGCTCTGCAGAACCATAAATATCCTGATGTAAAGTTACGACTCTCCAGGTACAGTTTGGATTTGCAGCAATCGCCTGTTCCATAAACTGTTTATGTTCAGCAGCATTGGTATCCTGTGTATTGAGCATCATAAACAGAGTGTTTCCATATGTGAAATAATAATCTCCACCAACAACTCCGTTAGAACCCAGGTCGCTGCTGTTTGGTGTATTAAAATGATATGTGTAGTTTGCATTATCTGCGTCATGGTTTCCAACAGTTGTTGCAACAGGAAGGGATTTCAGCACATCTGGGCTTAAATATCCGGTATACTCAATCTCGCTGGTCATTTCACTTTTTCCCGGAGATTTCTTCTTTGTTGTCTGAATCTGGTCACCTGCTGATACCACGAAGCTTGCATTTCCGCCTGTTTTATCCATAGCTTCATTTAATGTGGTGTTCCAGTTAAAGGAATCATTTCTGACCGCATCGGACTGTGCCTGATAAAATTCTGCTGTATCAGAGCCTTTCAGTTCATTGGAAGATCCGATCTGCGGATCACCTACGAAAATAAAGCTGTAATTATTTGTTGATTTTGTAGCATATTCTGCAGGTTCTGTGTAGGTTCCATCCTCTTTTTCATAGCTGTAATAGTACACAGTATTTGCACTCAGACCTGTGGCAATTACTTTATTGGAAACATATGCCTCATTTGTCTTTGTATTTGTAGTTGCATCTGTCTGCTCTGCAACATACACTTTTGCATTTTTCATATTTCTGCCTTCACCGATGATCAGTTTCGGCGCAGCTGTATCAGCCTGTGCTCCAAGGATATCCGCTACCATTGCAGCAATTGCACGACTTTCATCACTTTCTGTATCAAAATCAGGAAGGTTCTCATCTGAGTTTGCTTCTGCTGCGAATTCCTCTGCGTCATTCTCAGAAGTACTAAATGCTGCTACGTTTTCTCCTTCTTCCGCATTAAATGCTGCTATGCTTTCTTCTGATGCTATATCCTCTTCAGCTATTGCAGTTTTCTCTGCTATATTTACTTCTGTTGCTGCATTTGATTCTGTCTCTTCAGCCTGTGCTGCTTCCACTGTTTCACCTGCTGAAGTATGGGCTTCTGTTCCTGCAAAGACAGATTCACTGCTGTCACTGAAAGCATCACCTGACTGAGCGGAGAACTCCTGTGCAGCCTGTTCTTCTTTCTTTTCTGCTGTGTCAGAGTTGTCTTTTTTAGAATACCATGCGAAATTTAACTGGCTAAAGTCAGAGCCCGGAGTAAGTGAAACCTGAGTCCAGTCATTCTTAACAGCTTCCCACTCTGCTTTCCAGGATTCCCAGTTCCGGGAAATTCCCATTCCGCCTGCAAGAGAAGCAGCATCTGTTTTTCCGTCCGGTGCTGCACTTGCAAATACCGGAGTAACCGCTCCTGCTGTCAGTGAAACTGATAAAATACCTGCCATAAAACTTTTTCGCCATAAGTTGTTCATTTTTTCATAATCCTCCTGAGAAATGAATGTTTCATCACACGATCACAGATCGGGTGTTCATTACATTGGAGAGTATAGAAACATTGAGAAAAAAGTTCAATAGACTTTACTGAGGTTTAACTATATTTAACATAGGTCTTACACTACTGTTCGCTCCGTTCTCAGTAACAGCTGACACCAAAGTACATCCTGCAGGAAATTCGGCTCAAAGTGCTTTCCTCGGACAGGTTCTGACACATTCCATGCACAAAATACATTCTGTTCCGTTTTTCCGTTTTCTGGAGTTATCGGTTATATCAACATTCATCGGACAAACTTTTTTACATTTTCCACATGAAATACACTTCTCTTTGTCACACTTAACTCTGACTACAGAGAAATAACTCATAGGTTTCAGAAAGATCGTGACAGGACAAATATACTTACAGAACGCTCTGTTATCTTTGAATAGGAATGCCAGAATAATCCCCACAATATAATACAGAATATTCCCCACGATAAAAGCTATAAACATGATTTTCTCCATATTCTCTACGTGATTCAGAAAAAGTAGCACCACGAAAGAGAACGAAAATGCAAATGTAATATACCGGATGAAACCTATCTTTTTTCTTGCAGCCTGAGGCTTTTTATATGGTAAAAAGTCCAACACCATAGCTGTCCAACAGGCATATCCGCACCATCCTCTTCCAAACAAAAGTGGTCCGAATATTTTTGCAACAACATAATGGATCGTAGCTGCTTCAAATACTCCGGTAAACAGATAATACCAAAAACCTTCAATCTGCATGTTTTCCCGGCATATAAGCCCCAGATAAATCAGCATATACAAACCAACCAGAAGTTGAACGATCCTACGTGCATGCTTATAGTTAAACTGAAAAAGCAAAAGCCCAACAGTAATCGATGTTCCAATATAACTGAAATTTAAAAGATAAAACAGATTATCTTTGGTAAGCCATAGTGTAACAGCCACTATTTCAAATACTATCCACATTCCAAAGGGTGACAGCAATTTCCGTCTCGTATTCATACTCATTTCCTCCAGCGTTGTGCCCCTAACTTGATATCTACGAATTGCTCCGCTGCAAAGCAGCTCCCACAATTCTCATCATATCTCAATATAAAGTATTTGTCTAATGTTTCTATTAAGCAAATATTTGTCAGACCAATTTGCCATAAGTACCAGAATATCAGGATTTGCGAAGGCAATTTATAGTAGATTTTGGCATATACATTTCGATTTTTTTTGAGTATAATAATTCCGAAAAAGTACTTTGATAGTAAATTAAATGCGACATTATCGCACAGGAGGCATGGGATATGATTATTACAATAGCAAGACAGTGCGGAAGCGGCGGACATGAAATAGGAAAAGAACTGGCTTCCAGACTTGGACTGGAACTCTATGACAGAAAGAAACTGGAAGAAGAGGCCAAAAAACTTGGAAAGCTTGACGAAAACAAAGAATTTTTCCAGGAAAAGGCAGTAAACAGCCTGCTCTACAGCATTGCTGTAAGCTACGGAGACAGCAATCCGATGGAGAAATCTTTTGAACTTATACGTGAACTTACGCAGCAAAAATCTGCCGTAATCATCGGACGCTGTTCAGGAGCGATCTATGCAAATGATCCTGAGGCAACTACTGTTTTTCTTCACGCAGATAAAGACTGCCGTATCAAACGTGTAATGGAAAGGGACGGTATTAATGAGAAAAAAGCTGCAAAGCTGATAAAGGAAGTGGATGAGAAAAGAGCATCTTTCCACAAATTCTGCACAGGCAAAGAATGGGAAGACGCCAGCCAGTATCAGCTGTCTATTGATACAGGCAAACTTGATATTTCCGATGCAGCAAACATGATTATAAATTATATCAATGCTAAAAATATCGGACAAAAGCACCTGTAATTTCCAAATAACACTGTAAAAATCAGGCACAAGTTTCCGAAATATAACTTGTGCCTGATTTGCATTTTCTTTTAATATTTACTGTTTGACTGATCGGATTCATCCATCGGATATCTCTGTAAATTCGCAGATAGACTTCTCAAATATGCCATACAACGCATCAATGTTCCAGGATATATTCCATCTGCCTTTCTTTTGTTTTCATACCCATTTTTTCATAGAACTTTTCGGCTGAAGTATTTCCTGCCCATACGTTCAGTGTCACTTCATAACAGCCCATTCGCTTTGCTTCGTTTTTTACATACTCAAACAAACGCTCACCAATATGCTGTCCTCGTGCCTGCTGATCCACACACAGGTCATCTATAAAAAGAGACTTAAACGGTACCATATTAGTTGAAAAAGGCTGTTCCTGCAATTGGCAAAATGCATATCCTACACAAACATCTTCCTCGTTCACTGCTACATATATGGGTTTTTCTTCTTTTCCTAATAACTCTGTCAATTGGCTTACAGTATATTTTGTGGTACCGGGAATAAAAATATCAGGTCTTATATCTGCATGGATCTGCAATACCTGTCCCAACAGTTCAATTATTCTTAGAATGTCTTTTTCTTCTGCTTTTCTAATAGTCATTTTTGTCCTCCGAGTAACAAATTATTCCACATGTCGATTTCTTTAAAGATATCTTCCTAGCATATTTTTCACACACTTTTCTACCATATCCATACTTTCTATACATACCTCTTTTTTCATTCCTGCCACAATTCCCACAGTCAGGAGTTCTTTTCTGCCTGGATTACATCCATTTCCGTCAACTGTTGTAGTATGCTCTCCATAGTATGTGTTACTGTAAGTAAGATCATATGCCGGACTCAGGCTCCATCTGTCTTTTTCATCATCATATAAATAGGTGAAATTCTTTGAATGATCATCTCTGTTATGTGCAAAAACATTAAAACACATCCTGCGAAACATCTCTCTCATATCTTTCTTATTATCTCTGGTTAATATTTTTGTCAGTTTCATCAGACTGTGATAATCCAGGCTTGGCTGCTCAAAATTCAACTCCAGCAACGCAGCAGCTGTCAGCATATGAATTCTCTTTGTTCCATTTTTATCTGATATCCTGTCAAACCGCTTAATCCCAAAATACCCCTCACAGTTCTCAGATGGAAACAGTCTGGTTTCACTCATTATAATACCACATTTTTTTGCGCAGCATGAATAATCATATTCCATCTTCCCTGCATTTTCTCCATCCACATGTGCAGGAAATTTAATAATCCATTCCTCTCCATTCACTGTAGTCATAATTTTGGGTCTGGCTCCACCACTTGTACCACCGAGACGATATAATTCATCCAATCTATCGGAGTATTCCGTATTTAGTATTTTCCGGCACTGCTCCGCAAGTTCATCCAAATCCACATCTCCATATTGTTCATCTATTTTTTTCTCCGGATAATAGGTAAGTGCTCCCATACCTGACTTTCCAACAATTGCCAGCCGATCCAGCACTGTTAATTTGTCTGGATTCTGCTTATGTGCACGTAGCAGACGATCCAACAACAATCTCCCCCAATTATCCGGCAAACTATCTGCAAATACTCCAAATAATCCGTCAAAATAATCTTTTGTCGGTACAAAAACCTGCTTTTTAAGGGGAAGTGAAAACGGACTGATCGAAAAACCATTTTCAATCCATTCTTCACTATATTGAAACGCAGCTTTATGGTCAGCTGTCATAGCCAGTGTTCCTACAAGTTTTTCATCATAAAATACCTGTAATGTATTACCTTCCCTCATTTATGACCTCCTGAATATCTTTATATGGAACATGCGTAAAAATATTTCTAAGCTCATCTGCAATATCCAAAGCCATGGCAATCTTTGTCAGTGATATCAATGATATCTGTCCGGTAGTTTCGAATCTCTTAATTGAACCATAGCTTACTCCGCTCATGGAAGATAATTTTTCCTGAGAAATAGAGCGTCGTTTTCTGATATTACGCACCCTTTGTGCAAGCTTCTGATCCAGTTCCTCTGCTGTTTCCCATACAAACTGTTCCATTTCCCCTCCTTGCTTTTTATTATTTTATGGATATTATTTTATCCAAAATTTCGCCATTTCATTAAAATCAGACAATATTTTATCCAATATCATTCTATCATTTACTCTTTCATAAATCAAGCCTTTACCTATTCTTTATATATTATTGAAAATTTATCAAAAAAAAGAAAAAGCACCTGATGTATCGTCAGATTTGTGATATACTTTATGTATTACTTACAGACTCCCGGGGGAAACAACTATGCAAAATATAATTCCCGATGAAAGATATTCTGTGGCTGACGAGGCCATTTTAGGTGCTTTTTTCAAATTGTTAAAAGAAAAGAAGCCTGACAGGATTACTGTATCCGACATCACTAAAACAGCTGGTATTGCCAGAAGTACCTTTTATAATCACTATCAGGACATCCCTTCACTGATCTCTGCAGTTGAGGATAAAACTATTCATGATGTTTTTTCCATGATGGAAAATTTCCAGCCAAAAAATGACCGGGATATCTGCAGTTCCTATTTTCTGACTCTGTGCCGGTACACTATGGAAAATCCTTTTCTGTCCGGTCTTTTGAGCACGCCTCATGGCAATGATCTGTTTGAAAAAATGCTGACTATGCTTCATCATTATGTTACAGAAACTACATCTAATTCCAGGCCTGACAGGCATACAAAGGAAGAAGTTTCCTATGTAATCACCTGCGCCATCGGCAGTACCATCGGCGTTCTCCACAAATGGAGCCGGGATAATTTTAATCTGGCACCGGAAGTGATCGCTGATATTCTGTCTGAGGTTTTTTTATCCGGTATGCTTCCACTTTTATCTTAAGCCTCTGTCTTATTCCAGAGGCTCATCAATCAGGACATCCTGTCTCCTGATCTTTTTTGTTGTGTTGCGGATAAACGGATTTTTGCGGACAACCAATCCTGTAATGCGGCGATAGGTGGGCTGATTTCTGTTATATTCATCCAGAAATGCCTGAAGCTGTGCCTGAATTGCCTCTGCATCCAATGCTTTCGCTTCCACAACAGCCTGCTCCGGATAAATACGGGCAGTCAGGCCATTATCCTCACCTGTGACGATCACTTCGCCTACCAGCGGATTCAGAGCCAGTTTATTCTCAATCTCCTCCGGAGATACATTTTCACCATTGGACAGGATGATCAGGTTCTTCACACGTCCATTGATAAACAGATAACCGTCTTCATCCATATATCCCTTGTCACCGGTATGCAGCCAGCCATCCTTTAAAGTCTCTGCTGTCTCATCAGGCATCTGATAATATCCCTTCATAACACTGCTTCCCTTTACCAGAATCTCACCGTTTTCGAATCTGATTTCTGCATTTTCAAGTGGTTTTCCAATAGAACCCTTTTTATTGTTTTCCAGTGTATTATTGCTGATAACAGGGGAACACTCTGACATTCCATAGCCTTCCAGTACTTCGACGCCATATTCTGCAAAACGGTCAATATAATACGAATCCAGATGTGCACCGCCTGTAAAGATAATACGCAATTTTCCACCGAATACCTTTTCTGCCAGAACTGCCTTCGGAATTGACGGATCAGCGGCAGCCAGTCTCTTATAAATAGTTTCGATCATCATTGGAACCATAAGCATAATCTCCGGTTTGAAAATACTCATATTCCTTACCATATGGAGCAGGGAATCATTGATACAAAGAGTTGCACCCAGTGAAAATCCCTTCAGCCAGTCCATAACCAGACAGAATGCGTGATGGATCGGAAGCACACTGAGCACGGCAGTTCCCGGTTCTGCCGTAATCTTTACTGCCTCAACATTGGAAGCCAGATTATTCTGTGTCAGCATAACACCCTTGCTCTTTCCTGTTGTTCCGGAAGTGAAAATGATGGTCGCAATATCCTCTGCATCCGGGCAGACAGAATCTGCTGATGCGCTCTTTCCTGCATTTCGAAGCTCATCAATACCGTATACCTTTGCCGGTGCATCTTCTACCTCTTCCTGAAGCATCCACACCTTCTGAAGTTTCGGGCAGTTTTCAAGAAATGCATCCAGATATGGTCTAAGCTTCGGACTTAAGAAAAGAGCGGCGGAATCGGAACGGTTAAGCAGGTCGATCAGATCCTCACAGGGAAGTGCGGCATCCAGCGGTACTGCTGTGGTACATCCGGTAATGATTCCCAGATAACTTTCCATCCACTCTACAGAACTGGTTCCGATCAGTGCAATGTGTTTGCCCTCAAAGCCTTCTGCAAGAAGACCTTTTCTGGTGGAAACTACATTTTCCATCAGTTCGCCATAGCTTCTTTCCATGATTTCCTTTTTGTTGAGCCATTTTACTGCTTTTACTTCATCAAATTTACGTACACTTTCTTCTAATATATTTCTGATCAGCATATCTGTCCCCCATTATTTTCTGAACTGTTCAAGTTATGAATATCCTGTCAGGTACAAAATATCCTTGACCCTGACATCTTTATAAGTTTTGCTTCGAAAAAAATTACTGAAGTTCTTCCAGCAGATTTAAGGCTTCGCCAAGAGTTGTGATCTTCAGCACTTCGCTCTCGTCAAGTTCAAGATCAAAGGTATCCTCAAGCTCACCTAAAAAGGACATAAAATCCAGAGAACTGAAACCCAGATCCTCGCGGAATCTCATTTCATTATTCATTTCTTCCGGTGCTACCTTGCTATACTGTGCTACAATATTTTTAAATTCCATTTCCTGATTCATTGCATTTCCTCCTGATATTGATTTAGTTAAACCAGTTCCATAATTTCGCCGATGCTCATATCCGGCTCTGCGATTCCCTTGAAAAGAATACGCATCATATAATAATAGAGCAGTTCCATATCATGTTCCTCCAGATGAGCAGTCTGGTAATGATAGGAGAAGTTCATACCTCCATCTTCTGTATGGGATACAGTCAGATACATCTTCTTGGTGGCTGCACCGTTTGCAAACCATTTTGCATGCTGACGGATAGTTCCAAGCATTTCATTCTCTACCTTCACAGTCATTGGCTGGTAAGTCAGATAACAGCTCTCATATCCTGTATGCTCCGGTGTATTGTATCTCTTTCTCATCTCATCCATAATAAATGCCGGATCGTAATTGCTGTGCATGTAGATACGATTCTGCATATTCTGGATCTCATAAGCAGCAGAAAGGAAATCTGTCTCCGGTGCGATCACTGTTCTGCATGGGAACATGATAGTTCTGCTTCCTCCTGAAGTCCATTCATCATGAGTAGAACGTCTGGATATAAAGTTCTGGATAGTGATATCTTCCTGTCCGTTATTTACCTTTGACAGATAGGTACGGATGCCAAGCAGAAGAAGGTTTGTCATAGACAGCTGATGGTTCATACAGAAATCGATCAGATTTTTAGTTGGTCCCGGCTCCAGATAATAATCCTTAACTGCCACAAACAGATCCTTCATCTCAATGTCAGAAGAACGAAGTTTTGGATTTCCATGACGTTTTCTTGCTTCCTCCAGTACGGACGGTCCCTGAATATCAGAATACAGAGGTTCGCCCAGTGCATCCAGCTGATCATCCCAGAATTTCTTATCTTTTGCAAAACGTTTCTCGTTGCCTGCTTTTGCAAGGTCTTTTTTCAGTACTGTCTCAAAGTCTGCCAGTTCCTGCGGATAGGCTGTTCCATATTTATAATAGGTATATAACTGAAACAGATCACCGATCATTACTACCAGACCACAGGAATCGATCAGTCTGTGATCCATATGTACAAAGAAACCATTATATCCTTCCGGCAGCTTCAGCATAGTAAACTCGCACATGGGAATGTCATCACCGTCAAAGGTTTCATATGCCCACTGCTGCATCAGCTCGTCTGCTTTTGCAAGGCTTCCCATTCCTGACAGATCCTTGAATCCGATATCTCTTGGATCCTGTTTTACAAGGTATTGCTGTACATTTCCGTCTTTATCAGGCTTCGTAAAACGGATTCTGGTGCATCCGGAACGTTCTGTCTCCATCTGAATACATTTTTTTAATAATCCAAAATCCAGTTCAGCCTGTACAGACGCCACAACACTGACACCAGATACCTGCTGTGTACCGTAATCCATGATCCAGTTATGGTGCATTTTCTGTGCTGCTGTTAAAGGATAGTAGTTTGTCATACTTTATTTAACCTCCATCACCCGTTTTTTCTCTTTTCCCGGGTACAAAAACATTACATACTTGTTCAGTAGCCCACAGTTATTTTAAAAATAATGTACTGGCAGCTACAACATTACTTTTTTATTACGTGACAAAAATAGCACAGATTTTTCCCAAATGCCAGTACCCTCAGCACTTAATGAACACTTTACATAAAATTGACCGAGACTTATCATGCATTTAACAAAACGCATCTGATAAGTCCCGGTCAGGGATTGTTGTCATTCGTAATCGCCTTTGGCGGTTGAAAACAGTCACATTATTTTTCAGAATTACTGCCATCATATTTCTCAAAAAACTCCATCACTGTATGCTGATACAGTTCCGGATCTGCATAGGCACTGCACAGATGCCTCGCTCCCTGTACAATGACCAGTTCCTTTGGTGCTTTGCACAGCATATAGTTCTGGAATGAATTGTTCGGGTACACATAAGTATCCTTCTCTCCATGAAAGAAAAGGACAGGTCTTGTATTCCTTTTCATAGCTTCTGTGGTATCTGCATCTTTCATACGAAATCCTGCCACAAAATGGCACAGACAGTCCATTTCCTTCAAAAGCAAAGGGATATAATGCAGATGGAACCAGTTGTCAGCCATATCCCGCATCTGTCTTTCCATAGACTGAAAACCACAGTCTGCGATCAGTCCCTTCACCTCTGACGGAAGCCTGTATCCGGATGCCATCAGTACAGCGGCTGCTCCCATAGACTGTCCATACAGATAGATTGGAAGCTTTTCTTTATTTCTCTCGGACACATAAATTGCCCAACGCTGCACATCCCATTTTTCCTTTGCTCCAAATGTAATATATTTTCCTTCACTTTCTCCACAACATCGCTGTTCCATAAACAGAAGATTACATTGATGCTCATGGAGATATTTTGCCATAAATGACAGGGAACCAAATCTGCTGCCCCTGTAACCATGGCTTAAGATAACAAACCGCTTTGCATGCTCTGCCGGCAGATAGAATCCGTGGAGTTTTAATCCATCCACGCTTTGGATATAACAGTCCTGCATCTTCTGAGTCTCGCACCATGCCCTGCTCTCATCATATTCCTTTGCGTATCCGTTTCTGGGATGATTATCCCGTATATGGGATAATTCAAACCATTTCTTTCTTTCCTTTTTCCTTCCCCCTCTTTTGCAGCAGACCACCATGTTAAAAAAGCGCCAGCCAATCTCCATAATCCCTGAAAAAAAAAGCAATCCTGCTGCTGACAACCTGAAAAATTTTTTCTTCATCTGATTTTCTCCTCTTCTTACCTGTCAGAATGTGTTTGAAATAACTACACCACTTGCTTGTCTGCGAGTCCTGTTGTACAAATGAAAAAGCCTCAGTGTAGCCCGAAATATTCACGCCAGCTTTCTCATAATCTGCTTTCTGTAAATTTTCTCATAAATTCTTCATACCCACAAGGCTTCCCCCAGAAATATCCCTGTGTGAATTCCGGGTACAGTTTTCGGATCATGGCCCATTCCTGCTCATTTTCCACGCCTTCGATACAAACCCTCATATCCAGATTATGGATCATGGTGCAGAACTGATTCAGCAGATAATATTCCTGTTCATCTGCAACTGCTTTCACAGTGAAAGAGCGGTCAATCTTAATGATCTCCGGTTTCAGCTCACTGAGATAATGGAAGTTCGAATATCCGGTTCCAAAGTCATCCAATGCAAGACTGATTCCCATCCGCCTCAGTTCTGTGAGAAAATGCTTCTCATTGATATTTTGTTCCAGAAGGTCACTCTCTGTCAATTCCACAATCAATGCTTCCAGCGGCAGTCCTGCTCTTTTCATTTCTGCACTGATATCCTGGATCACATCAGACTTGGATGCCTGAACCTGGGAAATATTAATACTCACTCTAAAATCTGGAAGTACTTTCCGAATCTCGCTGCATTTTCCCATAACTTCTCTCATCATCCAGCGACCAGCCGGAATAATAAGACCGGTTTCTTCCAGAATCGGAATAAACTCTGCCGGTGAAATCATCCCGAGTTTTTCAGAAGTAAAACGCATTAAAGCTTCTGCTCCATAAGGTACTTTTTTATCTTCGTCAAATACAGGCTGATAAAAAGCCGTAAAACCCTGGCAGCCATTGAGCACAGCCTCCCGCAGTTCCTGGGTAATCTCCCTCTTCCGAAGAAATTTCCTGTAGGTTTCTCCGTCAAATATATAACAGCGGTTTCTTCCCAGCGTCTTTGCCTCATTCAAAGCAAAATCTGTCAGCTTCAGGGCTTCTGAATACTGATTTCCCTCTAATGCCGCAAATGACACAATTCCTCCTGAAACCGTATACATGACCTTAAACTCGTTAGATTCAATAAATCTGTCTGTTGCAGCTCTCACTTTATCATAAAGTTTATCTGCATCCCTCACCTGGTCAGAAGAAACATCCAGAATCAGAAATTCATCTGCCACAAGCTTGTACACTTTCTGTCCTTCTGACAGGCATCCGGAAATACAATCGGCCGTTTTCCTAAGCACAAAGTCACCGTACTCCTGTCCGAAGTTATCATTTATTTCCTTAAAATGATCAATTCCAATCCGAAGCAGATATCCTGTTTCCAGAGGAGTGTCCTGTTGGTCCATATACTCCCGGAATCCTGTCTCTCCTAATAACCCGCTTACATTATCTGCCTTCTGTCTTTCTCCAATCTCATTGATACAACCAATCATATAAAGAGGTTTCATATTATCATCCCGCACCAGATATCCTTTGCAATGAATCCAGACCGGCACTTTTTTCAGATCCAGCCATCGATATTCCATGCTATGTGTACAGCGGTCTGTTTTAAGAAGATTATCAAATTCCTCCTTCATTTTTTCATAATCAGGTTCATATACAAATTCTTTATGGTTTGAAATCACATTATGAAAACTATTTTTCGGAATACAGAAACGGTCAAGAGCCTGGTTTGCTATGTAATAAAAATCTGTCCGGAAATCAACCACATACGGGTAATTATCTGTGGTCGGACTCAGAAGATCGATCACGCTGCAAAGCTCATCCAAGGGCATGCTCTGATATTTCTTCTCCTGCAGGATCACTTCATCTGTAATTTCCTCTGTGGAATGCTTTTCCATACGGGAAAGCAAGTGACCCGGATCAGTTGACCGCGCAATCTTCTTCCTGCGCTTCTGACGGTACAGCATGGTATCGCTTCGCCTTACAATATCTTTAAAATCAAAATCTATATCAGGCTGATAATAAGCGTATCCTGCTGATATACTAAGCGGATAATCCAGCTTGTGTGTTTTCGCTGTTTTTTTCAGAAGCAGCTCCAGGGTCTTCAGCCGTTCCGGAATCATATCTTTCTCGTCACTGTGATATACATACGCAAACTCATCACCACCGATTCTGAAACAGTTCTTCACATTCTGAAATGCCTGACTGATACACTGATAACACAGCTTCAGCGCCTCATCTCCCTTTTCATGTCCAAAATTATCATTTATCACTTTCAGATCATCCAGATCAAAAACCACCACACCTGTGGTACTCAGTTTAATTTCACCTTCATCCAGATATTTCACCATATCCTCGTAAGCATTTCGGTTCATGGCCTCTGTGAGCATATCCATATTGGCTATTTTCTGCAGATAAATCACCTTTTGCTTCTGGATATATTGATCGTAATATTGAGAAACCTGTATCCAGATCAGCATAATAATAAACAGCATAGTTCCCATGGAAAGCAAAATGGATATCTGTTCAAATCTTCTTAAATAATAAAAAATCATTTCCGCCATTCCAAATCCCATGACCACGCACATAGGATACCGGAATTTTTGGGCTACATCATTTTCTTTTTTTCCGGCTTCGTAAAGAATGATCACAACTGTGTAAACCACATTTGCAACCATAATAACATGAATTACAGAAAGTAACCGGGACATATCAATAATTCCTGTACACTGAAGCAAAACATCGACTGCCATATTTGTAAGATAGAGAATGGAAAAAATCAATGCACCTTTGTGGTACCTGCTTTTGCAGATATCATATAACAGGAAATTAAATGGCACCGGAAAAAGAAAGAGTGAAAAATACTCCACAAAATATAAGGTTCTTCCATCCGGGATCAAAAACTGCAGAAAACCACATTGTACCAGTGTCCATACTGCGACCAGCAATGAAAAAAATCCAAGATTTAAAAAAATCTCAATTTTCGCTTCTGTCTTGTCGCTTCTTTTTCTTCGCGCTGCGCCACAATAGAGAAGTATGCAGATAACAGCGGCAAACAGGATTCCACAGCTGATCACCAGAATTCCAAGACTGTCCGTTAAGATTTTCAGAATACAATCGCCTCGTGTTCCGTATACAAGGCTGACTTCATTTCCATAATAGCCCTCATATACCGGAATAATTCTGACCTCCAGGTTTTTACCTGAACTGTCTCCGGGAATATCCACAATATGCCAGCAGCTTCCAGGTGTCTTCATAAAACCCGGAGCATCCGCTTCATTTCCATATTCATATATTTTTTCTCCATCCAGCCAAACTTCTGCAATGGTGTGGGTGGTTTTAAATAAGATAGATTTGGGAACATCGAAGTCTTCGGGCAGGGCAATATTCTCTGATTTGATTTCTCCCTCTTTCAGTTCTTTTGTTTCGCACCGGATCGTATTATCCCAGAACAATTTTTCTCTGGCCGTACTCTGTCTGAAAATCCAACCTGAAAAACAAATGGCGAATATCCCAAATGCAAACAGAGTAATCCATAGTTTTTTTTCTATTTTCATAGTCTCTCCCTTATCCAATATATCTGTATTCTGAGATATATCCAACAGTCAAACGGATAATATCAGATATTTTCTATATTTCGTACTTTCCATTGTATCACAGATTTCTGAATAATTGTTAGTGCTTTTTGACACTTTCTTTATTTTTAAAAACACAAAATTTTACGGCATTTTGAGTAAGAAATCAAAAAGCAGAAATGTCTTTCACGAATAAAATCGCTTCAGACATTTCTGCTCTATCTGCTGCCCTGTCTGATATATTTCAGACACAGGATAAATATACAATTGCCTACAATACAGAATCAATCAGTTTTCTTGTGTAATCCATCTGTGGATGATCAATGGTCTCATCCGGTGTTCCGCTCTCCACAGTCTTTCCATGATAAAGGACAAGAACTCTGTCGCAGAATGCCTGAACCAGTGCCAGATCATGACAGATCAAAATAAATGAGAAATTTTCTTTCTTTTTCAGTTCGATCAGTAACTCCAGAATCTGCTTCTGAACCGTCACATCCAGTGCACTGGTTGCTTCATCACAGATCAGAATGGACGGATTGACTGCCAGTGCTCTGGCGATTGCAGCTCTCTGGCACTGACCACCGCTTACCTGATGGGGATAGCGGTCTGCGTATTCTTTTTCCAGCCCGCATCTTTCCAGAAGTTCTTCCACTTTTCTACGGGTTTCGGTACGGCTTATCCCCATATTTCTCAGGCTTTCTCCGATTCCGTCCCCGAGCGTACAACGTGGATCAAAGGATTCCATTGGCATCTGAAATACCATCTGAATATCCCTGTAAATTTCCCGAAGTTCTTTTCCTTTTATATTGGTAATATCTTTTCCTTTCAGAATCACTTTTCCATCTGTAATACTTTCCAGATGTGTAAGCATCTTTGCAATCGTGCTTTTACCGGAACCGGATTCACCTACAATTCCCAGACACTCTCCCTGTTTTAATTCAAAACTGACATCATCTACTGCTGTTAATGTCTTTTTCCCGGATATAAATGTCTTCGTAAGATGTTCTGCTTTTAAAATCGTATCTGCCACCTGTCTGCTCCTCCTGAGCTCCAAACTTATATATGTTCCCGTTTCAAATGAAGCACCGAATTCATCAACTTCTGCGTATACGGATCCTGCGAATGATCCAGAACATTTTTCGTTTCTCCATAATCCCTGACAGTTCCGTTCTGAAGTACCAGTATCCTGTCGGCCATCGCCCTCACCACACCAATATTATGCGTTACCAGAATCATCGCTGTCTGATATTCTTTTCGCATCATCAGAAGCTCCTCTACTACCTGTTTCTGCACTGTAACATCCAATGCACTGGTTGGTTCATCTGCAAGGAGAAGATTCGGATGCATGATCATAGCCGCACAGATACCCACACGCTGATTCATGCCCCCCGAAAGTTCAAAAGGATAACTGTCCAGCACACGTTCATAATCATCCATACCGATTTTCTTCATAATCTCCCCGGCACGTATCCGGGTTTCTTTTTTCGATATTTTTTCATGTGCAGATACAGCTTCATGTATCTGCACACCGATTTTGCGCACCGGGCAAAGCGCCGCCTTACAGTCCTGAAATACCATCCCGATTTCTGTTCCCAGATACCTGCGTAGTTTCTTCTCACTCATATCTGTGAGACTTTCCCCCAGATACCAGATATCACCCTTTGTCACCAGACCTTCCTCTCCCAGAAGTCCCATAATCGCTTTAATAATCGTACTTTTTCCGCTTCCGGATTCTCCTACAATTCCAAGGATTTCTCCCTGTTTCAGTTCAAAACTGACATCCTGAACTGTCGGTTCTCCATTATAGCTGATCGTAACATGATCTACTTTCAGCAAAGGATCTGCCATACTCTTCTCCTTTAAAGAAATCATTTGTGTTCTCCCGATTTTTACTGACACTCCCCACTATAGCAATCCTCTAAAATAAGGGGTTTCGTCATAGCATATAACTCTTACTGTACATCCAGATCCGCAGTAATTTCATAATAATCACAAGGATGTGCTGCCATTCCTGTTACATTGGCTTTCGTCACGATTCCCATGTTCAGATGTGAAACAAAGAAATACGCATCATCGTCCAGAATCTTCTGCTGAAGTTCTACAGCCAGTTTTCCTCTCTCATCTGTATCAAAAGTCTGATGAAGCTGCTCTGTCAGTTTCGTTACTTCGTCATTCTGATAATTTCCATAATTCTTAGAACCAGTCACTGTACTGCTGAAAAAATATTCCGGATCACCGGTAGGCGCTGTTGTTAAAGAGCTTACATAAACATCAAACTCTCCGTTTTCTGCATAAGTTCTGTGATCAGAGGTATTATTTACAGACACATCAATTCCAATCTCTTTCAGAGTTGCCTGTGCATATTCCGCAAGCTTCGGCTGCTCCAGACGTGTCGGATAAGTAAGCCAGTTAATAGTCAGCTTCTGTCCGTCTTTATCCACATAGCCATCACCGTCTGTATCTGTCCATCCTGACTCCTCCAGAAGTTTCTTTGCTTCTTCCGGGTCATAAGATACTGTTTCTACTGCATCATTTCCATAAGAAAAACTGCCCGGGAATGCTCCCTTTGCCGGGATTCCTCTTCCCTCCATGATCACGGAGCAAAATCCCTCTTTATCAATTCCCATTTCAATTGCCTTACGCACATTCTGATCCTGAACAATTTCGGAATCCATATTAAACTGTCCGAAGAAACAGCGGCTTGTAGCGCAGGAATTAATCGTATAATCCGGATTTCCGTCAAACAGAGAATAGTTATCATACTGAAGTCCATAGGTTCCCTGAATATCACCTGTCTGTAAGGCAGCAGTCAATGCACTTCCATCCGCAAAGGATTTGACTGTGATTTTATCTACATTCACCTCACCGCCCCAGTAATTATCATTTTTTACAAGATCGATCTGAGTTGGTGTAACCTTTTCTGCAATATAAGGACCGGTTCCTGCTACATTGGCAGAGCCGCCTTCTCCCTGAATACCATAATCCATATCTATGATCGCGCCGTATGGATCTCCCAGATAATTAATGATCGCCGGGCATGGCTCTGTAGTATAAATAGTAAGTGTAAGTCCATCTGCTTCTATGTGATCGATTTTCAGGTCATATGGTGCACGGTCATGAACTGCGATCAGATCTTCCAGACATTCCTTTACAGCTTCTGCATCCATGGCACGTCCACTGGAAAATTTCACTCCGTCGCGAAGTGTGATCTTTACCGTAGTATCATCCACAAACTCATAATCTGTTGCAAGCCATGGCTCCACTTCCATATTATCGTTGTATTTAAAAAGAGTCTCTCCCACACCATAGCGGAGTGCGCTCCATCCTGAATAGTTATCATGTGGATTCAGTCCTGCATCTCCCATCTCTTCACTGTAACCGGTGGTTCCATATACAAATGTTTTCTCTCCATCTGCAAATACTGTAGTTGATAAACCTGCTGTCAACATAGCGCCTGTCAGTAATACTGCAAAAATTTTTCTTTTCATTTGTTTTTTTCCTCTCTCTTATTCTTTGCTCTTTGCTTTGGATCCATATAATCTCTCAGTGTATCACCAAGAAGATTAAATATCATAACTGTTATAAAAATTGCCACACCCGGAGCCAGTACCATCCAGGGTGAAATCTGCAGCATACTCCGTCCATCATTAATCATGCTTCCCCATTCCGCTGCCGGAGGCTGTACGCCAAGTCCCAGAAAGGAAAGTCCCGCAAGTTCCATCATCATGGTTCCTATATCCAGGACTGCAGTTACCAGAATCTGACCTGCAATATTGGGCAGAATATGTTTAAAAAGGATTTTCGGTACACTGCTGCCTGACATTTTTACTGCCATCAGATAGGGCGAATCTTTCTGTGCCAGTGTCAGCCCCCTTGCAAGTCTTGCAAATTTCGGCCAGCCGATTACTGCCAGTGCAATGATCGCATTCTGTATTCCGCCGCCAAGAACCCCGGCAACTGCCAGTGCAAAGACAAGACTCGGAAATGCAAGAAACAGATCTGAGATACGCATCAGCACAGTATCTGCAATCCCACCGCACCATCCGCAGATCAGTCCGATCACAGTTCCTGTAACCGTAACGATCGAAACAAGCAGGAGCGTCGCATAAATACTTGTTGTACTTCCCACCAGAACTCTTGAAAACATATCTCTTCCATAACGGTCTGTTCCCAGAATATGTTCCGGACCCGGCGGTTTCTGTGCCAAAAGAAGATCCTGCGCATAGGGATCATACGGACAGAGCTTTCTGGCAACGGCGGCAACAATAAGTAAGATCAGTGTCAGTATTGTGAAGAAAATCAGTTTTTCTCTGATATGGTTTTTCTTTATTTTCTGTTTACGGACAGTAACTTTTTTTCCGCTCATGCCTGATCACCCCCTAATCTGACGCGGGGATCCAGGTAATGATAAATGATATCCGTAATAAGATTCACAACAACGTAAATAATCGCCATCCATGCGACATATGCCTGAATGATCGGATAATCTCTCATAGTAATAGCATCTACTGCCATCTTCCCCACACCATCCCACATAAAAATGGTTTCTACAATTGTGGTTCCACCCAGAAGACTTCCTATAGAAAGTGCAAGCAGCGTAATGATCGTAAGCATGGAAGATTTCATGACATTTTTCCATATGATCACACTTCCTCTTACTCCTCTTGCCCTTGCACCTTTTACGTAATCCTTATTTAACTCCTCAAGTATCGTAGCACGCACCTGCCTGGTATATTTGGAAGCCATTGAAATTGCCAGGGTTAAAGTTGGAAGCACAAGGCTCAATGCCTTATTATCTGTAGTGATGACCGGAAACCACCCCAGCCGTATTGACAGAAAATACATCAATACCAGTGCTGCAAAGAAGTTCGGCATAGAATTTCCGATAAAGCTAGAAAATCGTATCAGATAATCGATTAGACGGTTATGTTTTACTGCTGAAAGAATCCCCAGTGGAATAGAAATTAGCATTGTCAGTAATACAGAAGAAATCGTCAGAAGAATCGTAGCCGGAAGTTTTTCTATGAATGTATCATAAACATCTCTTTTTGATACATAGCTCATTCCCATATCTCCGGTTGCCATTCCTGTGAACCATTTCGCATACTGGACAAGAAACGGCTGATCCAGCCCATATTCTTTCCTTGTCTCATCAATTACTTCCTGCGAAACTGCCGCTCCTGCATTTTCATACATATAGGTAACAGCATCCCCTCCTGCCAGACGCATCATGGCAAATGATAAAAAAGTGATTCCGATCAGAACCGGAATCAGCAGAAGAAGCCTTTTTACAATATATTTTATCATAAATTCTCCTTTTTCCATGTGACGCTGTATACTCTTCCTACAACATCACATCCTGCGGATTTTACAGGATTTCATAACATTTCAGTACTTTCACTATAGCATTACGAAGACTGCTATAAACACTATTCTGCTGAATAATCACAAAATTTCTGTAAATCCACCGATAAGTCTAACAAATGACAAAAAAGCACACAACCCCTCGGGAGGGTTATGTGCCATTCTTAATTTGAATACTTTATCCGCATTTTGGAATAAGTCTTATTTAACTCTTCGGAAGCCTACCCTTCAGGAACGTCAGAAATTCTTCTACACTGTCGTCCATTTTTTCACCTTTGTGGAACATGTAACCAAAAATAACCTTATTATTCCCCAATTCCAACGGTATCCCCGGTGTAGTTCCTTTTTTGTTTTCGGAAAGATAGCTTCCGCTCACATTGGAAACCTTACTGTTCTTCAGCATCTTTTCCATAATATAATCACTGTTGGTCAGTACGGAAATATCTAAATCTCTCCACTGGAACGCCTCCTCCTGCACAGAGCCAAGATCAAAGAATTCGTCCTGATAATTCTGGATAAACCGAATCCCCTCCAGTTCTTCCAGCCGGACTTTTTCTTTTCCGGAATCATAAAATTTAGTCTGACGCCCCGGATAAAAAATCACATCCGTCTCATACATCGGTACGAATTCCATCTTATTTTTCGCCAGTTCATGCAGGAAATTCTCCTGCTGCTGGCTCAGGATATACACAAATCCTATGTCGTCCATGTAATCCCGCACTCTCTCCATCACACTTCTGACACCGGCTGTTGTCAGCTGGAAATGGTAATTCTTCTCGAATGTTTCATTATAGAAATCCACAAACTGATTCGCAAACCAGGAACTGGGATTCATAGAGATTCTGACCCACTTCGTCATCCCCCTGGATGCCATGTTCTCAAGTACATCTATTTCATTCGTAATCCTGCATGCATAATGATAAACCTTCTGTCCCTGAACAGTCAGACGGATTCCTCTGGGAAGCCTCTCAAAAAGCTGCATTCCCAGAGTATCCTCCAGAGATTTTATCACCTTGCTCACACTCGGCTGTGTAGAATACAGAACTTTCGCAGCATCACTGAACGATCCTGTCTGCGCACATGCCACGAAATACTGCAATTGTTTCAAATCCATAAAATTTCCCTCTTCCATCTGGAAAAAACAGTTTCCGCAATTAGCTTTTCGGATGGTTCTTCTTGTTTTCTTTTTATTATCTCAAAATTTTTAATTTAATCAAGCACAATTTAAATATATAGAATATTTTTTCAAACTGTTCTGTTTATGGCATCATTACATAACATATCCTTATTTTCAGGCAAGAGCAAAACTTATGACAGCTTCCAGTTTATAGACTCAGTCTGCAAATCAACCAGTTTTCTGTAACGACCGTTTTTCTTCATAAGAGTCTCATGATTTCCTTTCTCTGCGACCACTCCATCTGCCAGAACTACGATCTGGTCTGCTGCTTCGATGGTTCTCATTCGATGCGCAATAACGAGAACTGTCTTGCCTTTGACCAGTCTGGAAATCGCATTCTGAATTTCGGTTTCGTTGTCTACGTCAAGAGATGCTGTCGCTTCATCCAGCAGGATGACTGGTGCATCTTTCAGCAGTGCACGGGCGATGGAAAGTCTCTGGCACTCGCCGCCGGAAAGTGTGGAGCCGTTTTCTCCGATCACTGTCTGGTATCCCTGCGGAAGTCTGTTGATGAATTCAGCACACATGGCAGCTTTTGCAGCTGCAATCACTTCGTCGTCTGTTGCATTCTTTCGACCTACACGGATATTTTCCATAATCGTGTTATTAAACAATACAACATCCTGAAAAACAATAGAGAAGTTTTTCATCAACATGGTGGAATCCAGAGGTTCAATGTCTTTGCCGCCAAGCATAATCTTTCCGCCATCCAGTGGATAAAACTTCGCTGCCAGTTTGGCAACTGTACTTTTTCCGCCGCCGGACGGTCCTACCAGTGCAGTAACCTGTCCCTGTTCTACAGTGAAGGATACGTCACGCAATACTGGTTTGTCCTTTTCGTAAGAAAATTTTACGTGGTCAAATGTAATGTCATAAACATTGGTACGGATATCTTTTTCGCCATTCTCATCCGGATACTCTTCAATCTCTTTCAGACGTTTTACCTGTAAGCTGACGCCAAAGAGTTCTGCCATATTTGACATGGCACCGGAAAGCGGATCATACAGTCTGGATGCTGCGATCAGGAACAGGATATAGGTAAAAATGTCTGTCTGGTTCTTCATGACAAGGCTGTTTCCTACGATGATGACTGTAGCCAAGCCAAGTCTGAGGAACATCTGTCCTGTTGTGATCAGGCTGGCTGTTGTCAGCTCGGAAGAAATCTGAGCTTTCTCCGCCGCATCCATCTTTGCATCCAGTTTCTTAAGATATGCTTCTTCCTGATTGCAGGCTTTGATATCCTGTACGGTTTCCAGACATTCCTGGATTCCCTCTGCCAGTTCGATCCTCGCCTCCATATGTCTCTTACCAAGTTTCTGCTGCCACTTTCTTGAGAGAAGCACGATTGCAAAAGATACCGGTGCTACCCAGAGAAGTGCCAGTCCCATCTGCCAGTTAAAGATCAGCAGTCCGATACATACGATTCCAGTGGAGATCACTGCTCCCCAGAACTGCGGTACTGTGTGGGAAAAAGCATGCTCAAAGCTGGCGCAGTCACCCATAATGGTGCTTGTCAGATCAGATAAATCTCTCTGATGGAAAAATCCAAGCGGCAGGGTTCTGAGTTTCTCTGCAAGGTGGATTCTTCGTCTTGCACTCTCCTCATAAGTTCCCACATAAGCTGCTGTGTACTGAAGATAATGCAGGATAAATACAACTGCCAGAATCACAATTCCTGTAATTGTATAAAAAGCTGCGCTCTTTTCACTGTCTGCTATACCTAATATCGGACTCAGAAGCTGATTTAATACAACTGCAAGCAAGATTACCGGAAGCATCAGACTGATATTTGCAAGAACAGAATACAGGATTCCTTTAAACAGATCACTGGCACCCTGATCACTGAGTGCATATTTCTTTTTCAGTGCTTTAATCATGTTTCTCATCCCCCTCTCCTACTTTCCAGGAAACAGAAGTCTGATAGTTTTTCCACATGGAAGCGTAAGTTCCTTTCTTCTCCAGAAGTTCATTATGTGTGCCGCGCTCAATGATCTTTCCATCCTTAAATACCAGAATCTGGTCTGCATCCTGAATGGTGGAAAGTCTGTGAGCGATCATCAGAACAGATTTGCCTTTGGTTAATTCTTCAAATGCAAGCTGGATCTGGTGTTCGTTTTCCGCATCTGCAAAAGCAGTTGCCTCATCCAGTACAACGATCGGTGCGTCTTTCAGGATTGCTCTTGCAAGGGCAATTCGCTGATTCTCACCGCCGGAAAGATATGTTCCACCGCTTCCTACTACTGTATCAAGACCATTCGGAAGTCGGTCAATGATCTCTGTGCATCTTGCCATCTCTGCTGCTTTTAATACTTCCTCACGGGTAGCGGATGGTCTGGCTGCGCGGATGTTTTCGAAAAGCGTATCCTTGAACAGACGGGTATTCTGGAATACGAATGCTACATGCTCCATCAGATCGCGTTTGTCAATGTTTCGCACATCTGCGCCGCCAATCAGGACACTGCCCTCCTGTACATCATAGAAACGCGGGATCAGACTTGCTGCTGTACTCTTTCCGCTTCCTGATGCTCCGACCAGAGCAACTGTCTTTCCTGCCGGTACTTCAAAGCTTACATTATCGAGGGCTTTCTCTGATGCTCCAGGATAGCTGAATGATACGTTCTTGAATACGATTCCTGTGTCTGCAGGCTTCTGCTTCTGAGCAGATTCCGGAAGTGTTTTTTCCTGAATGACTGCTTCTACACGGCTGACTGCACTCTTGGCTGCCATAAGCTGTTCGCTGGCAAACATGATTCTGTTCATCATTGTTGTACAGACTGGTGTAAATAAAGCATAGAACAGGAAGTCGAGTACTGTTTCTTCATAAGAAATATGTCCGCTGAGTCCGGAAAGAATGATCATTGCAACCGGAATCAGCAGGACAAAGGTACTGTTTAATGCTACGGTAAATCCCGTCATCGGAATTCGGCATTTCAGCGCATATCCGGAGGCAAATTTCTCATACTCAGTAATCGCATTGTGGAAATTTTTGAATGAATAAATGGTCTGCTGGAATACTTTCACAACCGGGATTCCACGGATATATTCTACGGCTTCTTTGTTCATGGTTTCCAGTGCTGTCATATATTTTGACATGAAGTCTGCGTTGTCTCCGCCCATCATTTGTTTCAGGAAAATCACGCTGACTGCCATAGGGATCAGACAGCAGATTCCCATTCTCCAGTCAAATACAAAGATCAGAATGATAACTGCAACAGGCATTACCACTGCACCTGTAAGGTCAGGTAACTGATGGGCAAGAAAGCCCTCTGTAAGACCTGCATTATCATCAATGACTTTTCTTAAACGTCCGCTGGCATTCTGGCTGAAATAGCCAAGAGGCAGTTCTACAATGTGATGAACTGCTTTTTTTCTCATATTGGTTGCAGTACGGAATGCTGCAAGATGTGAGAAGATCAATGCCAGGAAATAAAGGAAAATACTCAGTACAGAGAACAGCAGTGCCATCCATGCATAATGACTGCTTCCTGCTGCAAGTGTCACATCTCCCTGCCTTAATCCATGAATCAGATCACGGATCACAAACCAGATACAGACAAAAGGCAGCATGGAAAAGATGGTGCTGATTCCTGCAAGGATACATCCAAGGATTGTCAGCTTGTGGTAATTTCCCGCATAAGAAAACATTTTGGAAAGCTCATCGTTTTTTTCTTTTTGCATGAAATTTTCACTCCTTTCGTAAGCAACGGGAACCATATCCGGCATCGCTTTTTTATACCGGATATTGATTCCCGCCATTCTTTATTTTATATTACAATTATCAAGACCAGGTTTATAAGATTACTGCTCAGACAGGTTCTCTTCGCAGAAAAGCTGGATGCAGTCATCCACCATTTTTTCATCATATTCTGTGGAGATTCCGGATGCAAGCCAGTATGCATAGTCACCTGCATCATATTTTTCAAGTGCATCTGCATCACTTCCATAACGGAATTCAATGTGGTATGTTGTATCGTTTGTGTCTGGTGCAAGATAGAAATATGTAAATTCTCCAGAGTCTGCGTCATCACTTTCAAATTCGTACAGACCGCGTGTCTCTTCCATTCCTACATAATGATATGTGTGGGAGAAAAGCTCTTTTTCATCTTTGTCATAGCCTTTGATTGTCTTTGTGTCGCCGTCAAATTCTACAGTTGCCATATCCTGTGTGAATCCGCAGAAGTATGCTCCACTGCCATCTTTGTATGCTTCTACTGCTTCTTCGCCGTAAACTTCACCTGTTACCATGGATTTCAGTTTCTCATAGGCAGCTTCTGCATTGTCTTCTCCTACGATTTCTTTGCAGTCATCGATCCAGGTCTGTGTATAATCATCTGCAAGGATTACCGGCCAGAGTTCCTGATAAGAACCTGTCAGGTCTTTCAGTAACTGGTCTGCGTCCGCCTCATTGTCCGCATCTGTTTTTGTTTCCTGTGTATCTTCTGCACTTGTGTCCTCTGCATATACAGCCTGAAAACCTGCCGGAACAGTTGCTGTCAGAACCATTGCAAGAAATACGCTTGTAAATTTTTTCATCTCAATTCCTCCTGTAAAATAAAATTATGGCATCAATTAGTTTCAACTAACCAATGCCATAATTTTATATAAATTGGAGTTTTCTGTCCATTACCGATGAGGTATCATCTATCCATTTGGACACTTGTTCTGTTTCTTATATCCTTCATAAATAACACAAATATACTTCTATAACTTCCATTTTTCTCCCTGTACGGAACCTATTCTGCAAAAATATAATAAAATATTTTCTCTATAGTTTGATATTATTTCTAAATTGAGTAGGTGTAATTTCGTACACGGATTTAAATGCTGTAGAAAATTTATTTGGATTCTCATATCCAACCTGATGCGCAATCTCTGCTACAGATAATTCTGTTTCTAACAGCAGTTTCTGCGCTGTCTGCATTCTGTAGTTCCGAAGCCAGGAATATACAGATGTGCCATATACACCATGGAAGCCTTTTTTCAATGTAGTCATTGATATTCCGAAACGTTCGGACAGCTGTTCAATCGTATAATGCATCGTCAAGTCTTCCGTGATAAACGCAGCGATCTCTTTCGTCAGTTTCACCTGATTCTGGTTATAATACTCCGGCTCCTGCATTTCTTCCATGTTTCCCAGATCACTGAGAAACAGTAATAATTCCAGTACTTTTATCTTGATATATCCGGCTTTTCGCTGTTCTCTCACATGATATAATTCGGAGAAAATATGTTCAATTGACGGGTTTGCACGCACAATACAAAGGCGGTTTTCTTTGCATATACTCTTCTCTATGTAATTCAGATCAATATTCAGAAGCTCCATGATCTGCCGCACTTCCGGCAGTAATTTCTCCAGATTAATAATAATAGAGATTCCATGATAATGATTCAATGGAAATATGGAAAATGATTTCTTCTTCATCGCAGAACCAATGGATAAATCCCCTGCCGACAAATAGCAGCAACTGTTTTCTCCAAAACTGCATTCATATCTTCCAATATAGCAGTGGTTAATCTCGATAATGTTCTTCGCAGTCACCTGATCCTGATTGCAGTATGCTAGGTGTATGTCATTATAGTACAGTTCAATGCCATTAAATACCTGATATACCGTGATCTGTCCGTTTCCGGTCCCATTGGATAGCTGGTATACTCTGCAATCTGCCTTTAAAGCATCGTCACCTTCTAATGCTTCACCGTACAGTTTTTTGCCATCCAGTTTCTCAGGTAGATTTCCCTGATTTAACAATATATCTATTGCATTAGAAAGCACTTGCTTTTTTACTCCTGACATATGGCTTCTCCTTCTCGGTTTGTTATATCTAACTTGTTTCAAGTATATTGAACAAAGCACATTTCGTCAAGAAATTACTTCAGATGCCAAAAGGGACACATCGGCGATATGTCTCATCTGCCAATGTGCCCTCTTTATTTAATCAAATCAAGCAATTAGTGAAGCGGTTGGTTTTATCCGCTTGACTAATTAAAAGTCAACCTCTGTACCATAATATGTGCATGTAAGAAGTTTCTCCATATTTGCAGGATCGATCGCTCTCGGGTTGGAGCCTGTACATGCATCACCAACTGCAAGCTCTGCGATTTTGGCAACTTTTTCTTTAAATTCTTCTTCCTGGATTCCGAAGTCTTTTAATGTCTTTGGAATGTTCAATCTTACATTAAACTCGTCAATCTTCTCGCAGAGGCTGTTGATCAGTGCCTGCTGGCATGTTCCTTCCAGTCCCATTCTTCTTGCAATTTCAGCATAACGTTCTGCTGCTACAGGATCTTTTGCATTGTATTTGATTACATATGGAAGATAAATTGCGTTTGCGCATCCGTGCGGAATATGTCCTGTAGAGAATGCTGCACCTGTCTTATGAGCCATGGAATGTACAATACCAAGCAGTGCATTGGAGAATGCCATTCCTGCCAGACACTGTGCATAATGCATCTGCTCACGTGCTTCCATATTCTTATTATAAGATGCCGGCAGATATGCCAGAACCATCTCGATTGCCTGCAGTGCAAACGGGTCTGTATACGGACAGTGAAGCGTAGAAACATATGCTTCAATTGCATGTGTTAATGCATCCATACCTGTATATGCTACCTGTTTTACAGGAAGTCCCTCAACCAGTTCCGGATCAACAATTGCTACATCCGGTGTGATGTTGAAATCTGCCAGAGGATATTTAATCCCTGTATGATAGTCTGTGATTACGGAAAAAGCAGTAACTTCTGTAGCAGTTCCTGATGTAGATGGAATTGCTGCAAATTTTGCTTTCTGCCTTAATTCAGGGAAACCAAATGGTGTGATAAGATTTTCAAATTTTGTATCCGGATATTCATAGAATGTCCACATTGCCTTCGCTGCATCGATTGGGGATCCGCCGCCCATCGCTACGATCCAGTCCGGCTGGAATTCCTGCATTATCTTTGCACCTTTCATAACAGTTTCTACTGACGGATCCGGTTCAACACCTTCGATCAGCTGAACTTCCATTCCGCCTTCTTTTAAATAATTAACTGCTTTGTCCAGGAATCCCTGACGTTTCATTGAGCCGCCGCCTACAACAAGAACTGCTTTCTTTCCTTTTAAGTTCTTTAATTCTTCGAGACATCCTTTTCCATGATAAATGTCTCTTGGTAATGTAAATCTTGCCATTGCTGTTATCTCCTTAAAAAATTATGTCTGTTTACATGTTACTGCAGAAGGCACTCACTTCTTCTGTTCGCTTGCATTATATCATTGTTAATTTTATAACGCAATAGTTTTTTGAATCATTTCAATTTTTGATATTTTTTATCGTTTTCCCTATATTATCATCATATATTTACTGTTTTTTTATTATATGTCTATTACCTTAGTACTATTCTCCTTATATAAATTGTTATATTTTTAACTTTTGTATCATGTAAATATTCGTAATTGAGGCAGATACCCCTTTATATCAGCAAAGCTAATGTTCCTGCAACAATAAGCAGCAGTCCTGTTCCTGATTTCAATGACAGTTTTTCATGGAATACAATATATGAGAATGCAACGGTCACAAGAATACTCAGTTTGTCAATCGGAACTATCACACTGGCCGGACCTGTCTGAAGTGCTCTGTAATAGCATAACCAGGAACCGCCTGTTGCAAATCCGGAAAAAACAAGGAACAGCCAGCTTTTTCTGTCAATATCCTTTACCGTATTCTGCTTTCCGTTCACAAATACTACAATCCACGCCATCACCAATACAACAGCAGTCCTGATCGCAGTTCCAAGATTTGAATTAACATCCTGAATTCCAATCTTTCCCAAAATAGAGGTAAGACTGGCAAAAACAGCGGAACCGACTGCATAAAGCAGCCACTTCTTATCTTCTGCCTTTTCCTTTGTTTCCTTTTTCTGTATCATCAGATAAGTACCGATACCGATAAGAATCATTGAAACAAATTTCAGCCACGTTATTTCTTCCCTGAGAAAAATAAAAGCCAGCAGCATCGTTATCACTGTACTCGATTTATCAATTGGTGTTACTTTATTGATATCTCCAATCTGCAGTGCTTTGAAATAGCATAGCCAGGATATCCCCGTTGACAGTCCTGACAAAATCAAAAAAATCAGGACTTTTGCCGAAATATCTCTGATTTCACTTTGTGCCCCGACCATGAATACCATAAACCATGAAAAGACTAACACTACACCGGTTCTTAATGCCGTCGCAACATTAGAATCTGTATTTCTGATTCCGCATTTTGCCAGTATGGCAGTCAAGCCTGCAAACAGAGCAGAACCAAATGCAAATAATATCCACATATTATTTCCCCTCCATTACCCAGGCAAATGCTTTCGCAATTCTTATATCCGGTTCTCTAAAATGATTGCCCTGATTCCATTCCAGGTTACAATTGATTCCATGCTCTATGAGCCACCCATATCCCATCCGGATACAGTTTCCAACCTGTGACATCACCGAATTTCTCGTTTTTTCTTCTCTGTCACCAAGACTTAGATAAACTGTCTCACTTTTAATTTCATGTTCCTTCATATACTCAATAAATCTCGGAAACCAGACAGACGGTGAAGCAGCTGCAATGCCGGAAAATACATCTGTCTGATATGCTGCCCATAACGAGAACAGCCCCGCAAGAGAATATCCCCCGATATAATATGTCCTGCTTTTGTCTGTGCATAATGTCAGAATCTGCTCCAGTGTCCTGACAGCACCATCACCAAAGTCTTCATTTCCGAACACTGCCTGTGCTTTCCATGGAGACAACTCATAATTCCAGTCATCAACTTTTGCAGCAATGAGTCTGAAATCTGTTGAAGTCCGTTTTCGGATTTCTTCAACCTCATTCTTAATAACAGATAATTAATGATCACCAGTCAACTGAATCAAAACAGTATCCGCATCTGGATTTCCATACTCATATATAGTCATATCTATCTGCTTACCTCGTAAAAATTTTTTACTTTCTCAAGTTCCTTGACTTCAATTTTATTTTCAGCAAACTCAGTCAAACAAAAAATCTCTTTATATTGACTCTATTCTTCACTTTCTTTATGTGAACCTCACATGGCTAAAGTCACGTGCTTCCGGACGCTTTAGGCGTCAGACTAAATATCGGCGGATACGCCTGTAACTTAGGTCTGCACAGTTATGTGCTTTTTCCAT
>ERZ827471.519-NODE-519-length-32354-cov-3.288709_pt1 | contig 32354 bp, 26 predicted proteins | sample MGYA00519772_ERZ827471 | MGnify/ENA primary metagenome ERZ827471 (study PRJEB31778, sample SAMEA3449315) | human gut metagenome | biome: human gut; feature: human-associated habitat; material: faeces | place: United Kingdom | collected 2010/2012 ...
AATGCCTGAATGCCGCTTTCTTGATCTTTTCAGTGGAAGCGGAGGAATCGGCATTGAAGCGTTAAGCCGTGGTGCTGCATATGCTGTATTTGTAGAGAAAAATCCAAAAGCTATGGCATGTGTCAAAGAGAACCTTCAGAAGACACATTTTGAAAGAAAAGGGATGACCATGCAGATGGATGTGATGACAGCACTCTATAAATTAGAAGGAGAAAAACAGTTTGATTATATTTTTATGGATCCACCGTATAATCATGAACTGGAAAAAAGTGTGCTGACTTATCTGGCAGAATCATCGCTGCTGGCAGAGGAAGGAATCATCATTGTAGAGGCTTCTAAAGAGACAGACTTTGATTATGCAGAAGATCTTGGATATAACATTATCAAAGAAAAAGAATATAAGACAAATAAGCATGTATTTTTGGAACCTGCGGGAAGGAAAGAAATATGTTAACAGGAATCTATCCGGGAAGCTTTGACCCGGTCACATACGGACATCTGGATATCATAAAACGTTCTGCTGAAATGGTAGATGAACTGGTAGTCGGAGTGCTGAATAATAAAGCAAAAACCCCGTTGTTTTCCGTAGAAGAACGTGTTAAAATGTTAGAGGAAGTAACGAAAGACATACCAAATGTTAAGATTATTCCATTTGAAGGATTATTGGTGGATTTTGCCCATAAGCTGAATGCGAAGATTGTAATAAGGGGACTTCGGGCAATCACTGATTTTGAATATGAATTACAGATGGCGCAGACCAATCATAAACTTGCGTCAGATGTGGAGACGATATTTCTGATCACGAATCTGCAGTATTCGTATTTGAGTTCTACCACGGTAAAAGAAGTGGCAGCCTTCGGAGGAGATATATCCCAGTTTGTGCCGGATTACATAGAGCAGAAAGTCTGGGGGAAAATGAAACATAAAAGGAGAGTGTAAATATTATGAGCAGCCGTATTGAGCAGATCATAGAGGAAATTGAAGAGTATATTGACAGTTGTAAATTCCAGCCGCTGTCGACAACAAAAATTATTGTAAATAAAGACCAGATGGATGAACTGTTAAGAGAACTTCGTATGAAGACACCGGATGAGATCAAGCGTTATCAGAAGATTATTGCGAACAAAGACGCAATTCTGGCTGATGCACAGGCAAAAGCAGACGGAATGATTCAGGAAGCACAGATTCAGACAAATGAGCTGGTAAGTGAACATGAGATCATGCAGCAGGCGTATGCGCAGGCAAATGAGATCGTAACTGCAGCAACTGCACAGGCACAGCAGATTCTGGATAATGCAACAAATGATGCAAACCAGATTCGTATCGGAGCCATTCATTATACAGATGATCTTCTTTCTCAGGCAGAGAGTGCGATCGGACGTACCTTGGATACGTATACATCGAAGTATGACAGTCTTGTAAATTCTCTTCAGGAATGTTATGACATGGTGCGTAACAACAGAGCAGAGCTGGATGTTCCGCCGGAGACAGAACAGAGTGTACAGTCGGAGTATCCACAGGATGAATATCCTGCAGAAGAATATCCGCAGAATAATTATGAGCAGGATGCTTATGGACAGGATGATTATCTGGATGATGAGAATCAGTATCCGAATGATATGTCAGTTTCTGGTTATGATATTCAGGAAGATGACACACTGGATTAAGATACAATCAAATAGCATATATGTAAGCGGAGATAAGAAGACTGGTTACCAATGCGGTGGCCAGTTTTTCTGCTATATAGGGCAGGATTGGTAAGTGATTGCCGGAGATCATGGAATATGTCTGGGCAATACAGCACCAGCCGCCGAAAGAGGTAAGTGCAGCGCACAGAATAATCTTATGGGAGGTATACAGTGCGGATGACGCAAGCCGTCGGATTCCGGTGCTGATCTCCAGGCTGGAATACAGAAGAAGAGAGGCTGTATTGTCTGGAAGAGCAGATGCAAGCAGTTGAATCAGGACAGAGAACATCATTATATATCCACCGACCTTTGTGATGGATTCGAATGCATTCATGATACAACGGTCGAAGTAATTACCGGATAAATTTTCAGACTGTGAAGCAGTTGAAGAAGAAACCTGCATCAAGTGTGAAAATGGATGGATATGGTCTTTTGCGCGGTAGAAAAGACGAAAGACAAAGCTCATCATAAGAGGCGTAAGTGTAAGAATAAGAAGAAACGGAATGGAAATAGAATCCTTTTTCAGATTCTGAATGACAACATAGTTTAAGATGAAAGCAGGGCTTGTATTGTTGCAGAAAGACAAAAGGTAAGAGGCTTCCGAACGCGAAATTTTCTGAGCGTCCAGAAGGTCGGAGGCTGTCTTGGCACCCATCGGATATCCGCATAAGAAGCCGGTGAGTACTGCAAATGTGCCATAATAAGAAGTGCCAAGGAGCGGACATAGAAACGGTGATGTGATGTGGCAGATCCAGTGAAGTGCAGGGGTGCGGATCAGAATATTGATCAGGACCATATAGGGAAGTAATGTGGGAAGGACATGCCGGAACCACAGGAGGAGTCCGTAACTGGCACCGGCAAAGACTGTCTGTGGAAATGACAGCATACATAAGAAAAAAATCAGTATCGGAATGGTAAGGAAATGACGTCTGGACATAGGAATCTCCCGGAGGACCTTGTTAATTCATTGTATGGATAAGGTTGATTTTTTATGAAGACTGTTAGATAATAGATAACAGTGTAATATAGAAGGAGTGTAGGAAAATGGCAGTATTAAATGAATTAGAACCGAAAGAAGTCTTCCGGTTTTTTGAAGAAATAAGTGCGATCCCGAGAGGAAGCCGCGATACAAAACGTATCAGTGATTATCTGGTGGCATTTGCAAAGGAAAGAGACTTAAAAGTGATTCAGGATGAAGTGAATAACGTGATCATATTCCAGCCTGGAACACCTGGATATGAAGAAAGTGAACCGGTAATCCTGCAGGGACATATGGATATGGTATGCGAAAAGACATCGGATTCCACACATGATTTTAAAAATGACGGACTGGAATTATATGTAGAAGATGGATTTTTAAAGGCGAAAGATACCACGCTTGGAGGAGATGACGGAGTTGCGGTTGCAATGGCGCTTGCACTGATGGACAGCGAAGATATTCCACATCCACCAATCGAAGCAGTATTTACTGTAGATGAAGAGCTTGGAATGGAAGGTGCCGAGGCTATCGACCTGTCAGTATTAAAAGGAAAGAAACTCATCAACCTGGATTCGGAAGAAGAGAAGACTCTGACGGTTGGATGTGCGGGCGGAGTCCGTTATCAGGGACTGATCCCGGTAGAAAAGAAGACTGCATCCGGAGAGGTGATCAAGATTACGATCCAGGGGCTTCTGGGCGGACATTCCGGCGAAGAAATCCACAGACAACGTGGTAATGCGAATAAGATGATGGCACGTCTGCTGTATCATATTGCAGGAGAGAAGAATTACCGTCTGAGCGAAATCTATGGCGGCTCGAAAGACAACGTTATTGCGATGGAAGCACACGCGTCTATCCTTGCAGAACCGGAAGACTGCGAAGAGATCCTTGCTATGATCCGGGACATGGAAAGTATATGGAATGCAGAATTCATGGGAGAAGAACCAGGCCTGACTGTAAAAACAGAAACTGAAAAAGTAGAAAATATAGTAGTGTTCTCAAAAGATACTACGCAAAAAGTAGTAGGATACCTGACGGCATGCCCGAATGGATTAAAAGAATACAGCCGTAAAGTAGCCGGCGCGACAGAGACCTCTTTAAATCTCGGTGTGGTATCTATGAAAGAAAATGGAGTGGAGGCAGCATTCCTGATCAGAAGTGCAGTAGACAGCAGAAAGCAGCAGGTGCTGGAAGAAGTAGAGGCTGTGACAAAAGCATTCGGAGGAAGCGGTTCGCTTTCCAGCGAATATCAGGCATGGCAGTACAAGCCACAGTCAGAACTCCGTCCGGTCATGGTAGAAGCATACAAAGAAGTTTATGGAAAAGAGCCGGAGATCTGCATTATCCACGGTGGACTGGAGTGTGGAATCTTCCTCGGAAAACGTCCGGATCTGGACAGCGTATCCTGCGGACCGGATGTTCTGGATATTCATTCTTATAATGAACGTCTGGATATTGCGTCTACGCAGAGAAGCTGGGAATTCCTGAAACTGGTACTTAAAAATTGTAAATAATAACGACGGAGGAGAAATATATGAACCTGCCAGCAGCATTTGAAGAAAAGATGCGTGCACTTCTCGGAGATGAATTTGACGAATATATTGCCTGTTATGAAGAACCAAGATATTATGGCATGCGAGTGAATACAGGCAAGATCTCGGTAGAAGAGTTTGAAAAGATATGTCCGTTTGAGATTAGAAAGATCCCGTGGATCGAAAATGGATTCTATTATGACGGGGACAAAGTGTCTCCTGCAAAGCATCCGTATTATTTTGCCGGCCTTTATTATCTTCAGGAGCCGAGTGCCATGACACCGGCGAACCGTCTTCCGGTAGAGCCGGGAGATAAGGTTCTGGATGTATGTGCGGCTCCGGGAGGAAAGGCGACAGAATTAGGAGCAAAATTACAGGGAGAAGGCGTGCTGATTGCCAACGATATCAGCAGTTCGAGAGCCAAGGGACTGCTTAAGAATATTGAGGTATTCGGAATCGGAAATGTTCTGGTGTTAAGTGAGGAACCAGGACGTCTGGAGAATTATTTTACGGAATATTTTGACAAGATCCTGATCGATGCACCATGTTCCGGAGAAGGAATGTTCCGAAAAGATAAAAAGATGGTAAAAGCATGGGAAGAACACGGACCGGAATTCTTCAGTAATCTGCAGAGAAATATCATCCTGCAGGCTGCAAGAATGTTAAAGCCGGGCGGTCTCATGCTGTATTCGACGTGTACATTTGATCCAAGTGAAAATGAGAGAATCATTGAACACCTGAAAAAAGAATATCCGGAATTCCATGTACTTCCGATGGAAAACTATGAGGGATTCTGCCCGGGAATACCGGAAGTGACAGAAGAAAAGGATGAAGAACTGAAAAAAACAGTCCGCATCTTCCCGCACAAGATGAAAGGGGAGGGACATTACGTTGCCCTTCTGCAAAAGGGAGCACCATTGCCGGCAAAAGAGCTGAAACCAAAGAAGAAATCAGGAAAAATCCCGGCAGATCTGGAAGAATTCATGAAACAGGTAACATGGAAACTGGATGGTTCCAGACTGGATATCCATGGAGAGCGCATTTACTATATGCCGGAAGGGCTTCCGGATGTGAGAGGAATCCGTTTCTTAAGAACCGGACTGCTGCTTGGAGAACTGAAGAAGAACCGTTTTGAACCGAGCCAGGCATTTGCCATGTGCCTGAAAAAGGATGAATATGCACAGATCATTGATCTTCCATGCGAAGATGAAAGAGTCAGACGTTATCTGAAAGGGGAGACGCTGGATGTAGATGATCTGACAGAGAGAAAGGCAAAAGGCTGGTATCTGGTCTGTGTAGACGGATTCCCGCTTGGATGGGGAAAGGTATCGAATGGTACATTGAAGAACAAATATCTGCCGGGATGGAGGCTGTGTTAAGATGATGCGTCTGGATAAATATCTGGCAGAGATGGGTGTGGGTACCCGCCAGGAGGTAAAGAAGCAGATCCGTCAGGGGAAAGTTACCGTTAACGGGACGGTGGTAAAAGCAGCAGATACGAAGATTGATGAGACATGCGATGAAGTTACAATAGGCGGCCGTAACATTTCCTATGTGTCGTATGAATATTATATGCTGAACAAGCCGGGCGGCGTGGTATCGGCGACCGAGGACCGGAGAGATACTACGGTGATCGATCTGATCAAAGACAAGAAACGAAAGGATCTTTTCCCGGTCGGACGACTGGATAAAGATACGGAAGGATTACTTCTGATCACGAATGACGGAGATCTGGCACACCGTCTGCTGGCACCGAAAAAGCATGTGGATAAAGTCTATTATGCAAAAATAGATGGAATGGTTACAGAAGAGGATGTAAAGCGGTTCGCAGAAGGAATCGATATCGGCGCAGAGGAAGAAGAGATGACAAGACCTGCAAAACTTGACATTATGAAGAGCGCGGAAGAATCTGAGATCCGCCTTACGATCCATGAAGGAAAGTTCCATCAGGTGAAGCGGATGTTCCTTGCAGTGGGTAAAGAAGTTACTTATCTGAAGCGAGAACGCATGGGAACCCTGTGCCTGGATGAAAATCTGAAGCCCGGAGAATACCGGCTGCTGACAGAAGAGGAGATAGAGAATGTCAGAAAATAAATTTTTACCGATTTGCAAAAAGGATATGGAAGAACGGGGATGGGAACAGCTGGATTTTGTCTATATTTCCGGAGATGCTTATGTAGACCATCCGTCTTTCGGACATGCGATCATTACGAGACTTCTGGAAGCGCATGGATTTAAAGTCGGTATCATTGCGCAGCCGGACTGGAAAGATAAGAACAGCATTACGATCCTTGGAGAACCGAGACTGGGATTCCTTGTTTCTGCGGGAAATATGGATTCGATGGTGAATCATTATTCCGTGTCGAAAAAGCACCGCAGAACGGATGCTTATACGCCGGGAGGCGTGATGGGAAAGCGTCCGGATTACGCAGCGGTTGTATACAGTAACCTGATCCGTCAGGTATATAAGAAGACACCGATCATCCTCGGAGGGATTGAGGCAAGTCTCAGACGACTGGCACATTATGATTACTGGTCAGACAAATTAAAACGTTCGATCCTGCTGGATTCCGGTGCAGATCTGATATCTTATGGAATGGGAGAACATTCGATCATTGAGATCGCAGAAGCTCTGGACAGCGGTATTGCGGTCAGTGATATCACATTTATCGCTGGAACGGTTTATAAGACGAAGAGTCTGGACAGTGTCTATGACGCGGAGATTCTTCCGGGATACGAAGATATGAAGCAGGATAAGCTGGAGTATGCAAGAAGCTTTTATACACAGTACTGCAATACCGATCCATTTGCCGGGAAAAGGCTGGTAGAGCCATATAATGCTCATCTGTATGTAGTACAGAATCCACCGGCACTTCCGCTTTCGGAAGGGGAAATGGACGATGTCTACGGACTGCCTTATATGCGGACCTACCATCCTTCTTATGAGAAGGACGGCGGCGTACCTGCAATCTCAGAGGTCAAGTTCAGTCTGATCAGCAACCGTGGCTGCTTTGGCGGCTGCAGCTTCTGTGCACTTACTTTCCATCAGGGAAGGATCATGCAGGTGAGAAGCCACGAGTCGCTGTTAGATGAGGCGAAGATGATTACGCAGGAAAAGGACTTCAAAGGCTATATCCACGACGTAGGAGGTCCGACGGCGAACTTCCGCCAGCCATCCTGCGAAAAACAGCTTACACGTGGCGTGTGTAAGAACCGCCAGTGCCTGTTCCCGAAGCCGTGTCCGAATCTGAAAGTAGATCACAGAGACTATATCAAACTTCTGAAAGAACTGCGTGACATTCCAAAAGTGAAGAAGGTATTCATCCGTTCGGGAATCCGGTTCGATTATGTTGTTGCGGATAAAAGTGATGCATTTCTGGAGGAACTCTGCCGTTATCATGTAAGCGGACAGTTAAAGGTTGCACCGGAGCATGTATCGGATGATGTTCTTACACTGATGGGAAAACCAGAGAACAGTGTATATCAGGAATTTGTGAAAAAGTACAATAAGATGAATCAGAAGATCCACAAAGATCAGTATCTTGTGCCGTATCTGATGTCTTCACATCCGGGATCCAGAATGAAAGATGCGGTAGAACTAGCAGAGCATATCCGGGATCTTGGATATATGCCGGAACAGGTACAGGATTTCTATCCGACACCGTCAACGATCTCGACGTGTATGTATTATACAGGCGTGGATCCAAGAACGATGCAGCCGGTCTATGTGCCGAAGAATCCGCATGAAAAGGCAATGCAGAGAGCTCTGATCCAGTACCGGGATCCGAAGAATTATGATCTGGTCATGGAGGCTCTGAAGAAGGCACACCGCATGGATCTGGTAGGATTTGATAAACACTGTCTGATACGCCCGAGAAAATTCGAAGGCAGATCACAGCAGAAAGTACCGGGACAGAAAACGCAGAATCAGAAGTCTTCCGGAAAACCGGGACGGAATGACCGTGGGAAAAACAAAAACGAGCATTCCAGAAGAAATACTGTGCAAAGTGACAGACAGAACAGCAGACAGAAAAAGAAATCGATCCGGAATGTGCATAAGAAGAAATAACAGCAAGAGAAATAGCATAAAAGGAAAATGATGAAAAACCGGCAGCCGGATGGATGTAGAGAGGTGTTAAAGTTGAAAATAGCGATCGTTACAGGAGCATCGTCGGGAATGGGCAGGGAATTTGCGCTTCAGATCCCGCAGCTGTATAAGAACCTGGATGAATTATGGGTAGTGGCAAGGCGGACAGACCGTCTGAAAAATCTGCAGGAACAGGTAAAGATCCCGGTCAGGATCTTCGACGGGGATATGCAGAGAGACTATATTTTTGAAAAACTGCAAAGAGAACTGGATCGCCGGCAGGCAGATGTAAGGATGCTTGTAAATGCGGCAGGATATGGAAAGATCGGTAACGTCAGTGACATTGATCTGAAAGAACAGTGTGGCATGGTTGATCTGAATTGTACAGCACTCACCAGAATGACAGGAATCTGCCTGCCATATCTGTCGAAAGGCAGCCGGATTGTCAATCTGGCTTCGGCAGCTTCGTTCTGTGCACAGCCAGGATTCTGTGTATATGCGGCTTCCAAAGCATATGTACTGCGTTTTTCACAGGGACTGGCAGCAGAATTGAAGAAACGGGGAATCCTGGTAACGGCAGTGTGTCCGGGACCGGTACGTACAGAATTCTTTGACCGGGCCGGTGCGCTTGCGGCAAGTGAAAAAGAAGCACTCTGTGCCGAACCGGAAGCGGTGGTGACACAGGCACTTACAGACAGCGTGCGTGGAAGACGCGTTTCGGTATATGGAGCAGCAATGAAAGGTTCCAGAATCCTTTCCAAGATCCTTCCGGATCGCCTGCTTGTATGGGGGATGATGAAGATCAACCATGCGGATATATAAAGGCATATACGGAATGTCTATGAGCTTGGGAAAATGTTTTTTCATGATAGAAAAAGACGATTACAGAAAAATTATAAATAGAAAACAAAAAGGACAGACAATATGAGAACAGAAAAAGGACAGCCGGGATATGTAAAGGCAAGAAAACAGAAATATCTTCTGGGAGCGGTCGTAGAATTTGCAATTGTGATCGCAATCTTTGTAACTGGATATATTCAGACCGGATCCAGACTGAATCTGCTTACCGTTGTAGCGGTAGTCGGATGCCTTCCGGCAGCAAAGATGTTGGTGGAATTTATCACAATGGCACCGTACAAGAGTATTGAAGAAGCAAAATACCAGGAGCTGGAGGAAAAAGCACCTCTGATCCTGAAGGCATATGATATGATCATTACCAGTTCACAGAAGGTTATGCCTCTGGATGCAGTGGTTGTATCCGGGCACATTGTCTGCGGATATGCAAGCAATCCGAAGACCGATGAGGCGGCACTTGCCCGTCATATCAAAGATATTTTGAAAGACAATCATTATGATAAGATGACGGTGAAGATTTTCCATGACTATACTGCATTTTTATCGCGTGCGGAGGGCATGAATAATATGGCAGCGGTAGAACAGAAAGAATCATTACGAAGAGAAAAAAAGATCCGGAAGATCATCTTAAACATTTCTATGTAGAAAACAGCGGGAGTTAGAAGAGAATATGAAAGAACTGATCATTCATGACAATGAGGCGGGACAACGCCTGGATAAACTGTTGCGCAAATATCTGAGCGAAGCACCGGGAAGCTTTATTTATAAAATGCTACGTAAAAAGAATATTGTGCTGAATGGAAAGAAAGCAACCGGGAACGAACATCTGAAAAAAGGAGACAGCGTGAAACTGTTTCTGGCAGATGATACCATTGCCAAATTTCAGGCAGCTGGAAAGACGGTGGAAGAAAGCATAAAGAATACGGTGAAGCTGGACGTGATCTATGAAGATCAGAATGTGATATTTATCAATAAACCGTCCGGAATGCTGTCGCAGAAGGCGAAGGAAACAGATGTATCAGTAGTGGAGAATGTGACAGCATATCTTCTGGAATCCGGGCAGCTCACCAGAGAGAATCTTAAGACCTTCCGCCCGTCGATCTGCAACCGTCTGGACCGGAATACCAGCGGTCTGATCGTTGCCGGGAAGAGTCTGGCAGGCTTACAGCAGATGGGAGAATTATTCAAGAAACGTACACTGAAAAAATATTATCTGTGTATTGTAAAGGGCAGGATCACGGAGCCGGCACACATCAGGGGGTATCTTGTGAAAGACGAGAAGACGAACCGTGTCAGCCTTTCAAAGGGAGGCTTTTCCAAAGATGCAAAAGGTCTTCCTATAGAAACAGAATATGTCCCGATCGCGTGGAATGAAGAGATGACGCTTCTGAAGGTACATCTGATCACCGGACGTACCCATCAGATCCGTGCACATCTGGCGAGTACCGGACATCCGCTTCTCGGAGATTACAAATACGGCTCTAAGAAATGGAATGACCGCTATAAAAAAGAATGGAAGATCGAAGACCAGGTACTGCATGCTTATCAGCTTACAATGCCGGGGATGAAGAAAGAACTGGAGAATCTTTCCGGAAAGACATTTTATGCAAAGGTACCGGAGGTTTTCTGGAAACTGATAAAGGAGACAGCATGGGAACATGGAACTCGAGAGGCCTTAGAGGTTCTACATTAGAAGATATGGTCAACCGTACCAATGAGTGGTATCTGGAAAAGAATCTGGCACTGATGCAGAAGATTCCGACCCCGATCACACCGGTGCGGATGGATAAAGAACACAGACAGATCACGCTCGCTTATTTTGATCAGCGCAGTACGATCGACTATATTGGAGCGGTACAGGGAATTCCGGTGTGTTTTGATGCAAAAGAATGTGTGGCGGAGACATTTCCGCTTCAGAATATTCATGAACATCAGGTAGAGTTTATGAAGAACTTTGAAAAACAGCAGGGAATCGCATTTATCCTGATCTACTATTCTTCCAGAAATATCTTATATTATATGCGTTTTGAAGAACTGTACAGGTTCTGGATGCGGGCGCAGAACGGGGGTCGAAAGAGCTTCCGTTTTGATGAGCTGGATGAGCGCTTTTTTATGAAATTTTTCCGTGGATGCTATGTTCCGTATCTGGATGCACTGAATCTTGATCTGGAACTTCGGGATGAACTTGACAAAACAGGTGAAACTGCGTATAATGCAAAGTGATTTTTTAACATGGTAGCACACTAAAGTACCAAAAAGAACATTACTACTTGGAGGACATATGAAGAAGAAATTACACACTCCGGAGGGAGTACGGGATATATATAACGTAGAATGTGGTAAGAAACTTGCGTTGGAAAGCAGATTGAAAAAAGTATTTCATTTATATGGATATCATGATATCCAGACTCCGACGATCGAATATTTTGATGTGTTCCGTGAGGAGATTGGAACGACACCGGCCAACGATCTGTATAAATTTTTTGACAAAGATGGCAATACACTTGTCTTAAGACCCGATATTACCCCGTCTATTGCAAGAGCATCGGCAACTTTATTTAAAGATGAAAATCTTCCGATCCGTCTGTGTTATACAGGCAATACATTTGTGAACCATTCCAGTTATCAGGGACGCTTAAGAGAGACGACGCAGATGGGCGCAGAATTTGTCGGGGATGATTCGGTAGAGGCAGATGCAGAGATGCTTGCCCTGGTGATTGAATCTATGTTGACGATCGGGCTGAAAGAATTCCAGCTCTGTGTCGGTAATGTTGATTTCTTCCAGAGTCTGATCGAAGACGCAAGTCTGGATGAAGAGGCGGAAGAAAGAGTAAGAGAACTGATCGGTAACCGCAATTACTTCGGTGTAGAAGAATTTCTGGACAGTATTCAGGCAAAGAGAAGCTCCAAAGAAGCATTTTCAGCATTGAATGAACTGATCGGAGGAATTGATATCCTGGAAAAAGCGGAAAACCTTGCGCCGAATTCCAAAGGTGTGATGGCAATCAGACGCCTGGAGAAGATATACCACATCCTGCGCTATTACGGAGTGGAAAAATTTGTCACTTTTGACCTGAGCATGACAGGAACCTATGGATACTATACAGGAATCGTGTTCCGTGGTTATACTTACGGAACCGGGGATGCAGTTGTAAAGGGCGGACGTTATGACCATCTGATTGAAAAGTTCGGTAAGAAATCACCATCTATCGGTTTTGCGATTGTAATTGATGAACTGGTGAGTGCACTGACCCGTCAGAAGATCCGCATCGTATATCCAAGAAAGAATACGATCATCATATATGCGGAAGGAAGACAGCTTGAAGCAATCCGCCTTGCGAAGGATTTCCGTAGAAAAGCCAAGAATGCAGAACTTCTGAAGAAGGATGAAAACAGTGGATTGGAAGATTATATCCGTTACGGAAATGATTATTATGCCGGAAGTCTGGTATATATCGAGGAGACCGGAGAAGTAACGATGGTCAATCTCGTTACCGGAGAGCAGAAGATCGTGAATAGTACAGATAGGAGTTAGACATTATGAGATACCTGACATTTGCCCTGGGGAAAGGACGTCTGGCAAAACAGACATTAGAATTATTTGAGAAAATCGGGATTACCTGTGAAGAGATGAAAGATAAAGATTCCAGGAAGCTGATTTTCACCAATGAAGAATTGAAACTCCGTTTCTTTCTTGCAAAAGGACCGGATGTTCCGACATATGTAGAATATGGTGCAGCGGATATCGGAGTCGTTGGAAAAGATACAATCCTGGAAGAAGGACGTAAGGTACATGAAGTACTGGATCTTGGATATGGAAAATGTAAGATGTGTGTATGCGGATACAAAGATGCCGCACCACTTCTGCAGCATCATGAACTGATCCGGGTAGCAACAAAATATCCGAATATTGCAAAAGATTATTTCTATAACACGAAGCACCAGACTGTAGAGATCATTAAGTTAAATGGTTCCATTGAACTTGCACCGATCGTCGGACTGTCCGAAGTGATCGTGGATATTGTAGAGACAGGGTCAACCCTCCGTGAAAATGGTCTGGAAGTGTTGGAGGAAGTATGTCCGTTGTCTGCTAGGATGATCGTGAATCCGGTCAGTATGCGTATGGAAAGCGCAAGAATCAAAGACCTGCTGACAAGACTGCGGGAGCAGGTATAATACTGTACAGACAGAAAGAAAATAAAATGAGAGGATGGCGGTTAAGGCTATGAGAATACAGCGTTTGACAAAAGATGCAAAAGAGAACTTACTGGAGGATCTTCTGAAGAGAAGCCCGAATAATTACGGTCAGTATGAACAGGGAGTTCAGGAAATCCTCGCTCATGTAAAAGAAGAAAAGGATCAGGCAGTATTTGCATATACGAAGAAATTTGATCATGCAGATATCACTGCAGACAATATTAAGGTTACAGAAGAGGAGATCGAAGAGGCATATAAAGAAGTAGATCCAAAACTGGTGGAGATCATCCGCAAAGCTCTTCTGAATATCCGTACGTATCATGAAAAACAGAGACAGTACAGCTGGTTCGACAGCAAACCGGACGGAACAATCCTGGGACAGAAAGTCACACCACTTCACAGAGTCGGTGTATATGTGCCGGGCGGGAAAGCGGTATATCCATCTTCTGTATTGATGAACATTGTACCTGCAAAGGTAGCCGGAGTTGATGAGATCGTGATGGTCACACCGCCCGGAAAAGATGGAAAAGTGACACCAAACACGCTGGTTGCAGCACATGAAGCCGGCGCGGATGTCATCTATAAAGTCGGCGGGGCGCAGGCTATTGCTGCTCTGGCATACGGAACAGAGAGCATTCCAAAAGTCGACAAGATCGTAGGACCTGGAAATATATATGTTGCTCTGGCGAAAAAAGCAGTTTATGGTTATGTAAGCATTGATGCAATTGCCGGACCAAGCGAGATTCTTGTTATTGCAGATGAGACGGCAAATCCAAGATTTGTGGCAGCAGATCTTCTTTCACAGGCAGAGCATGATGAACTTGCATCTGCAATTCTGGTCACAACATCTGAAGAACTTGCTCGGAAAGTATCGGATGAAGTGGATGGTTTCTTAAAAGAACTTTCCAGAAGTGAGATCATCCGGAAATCACTGGACAACTACGGTTATATCCTGGTCGCAGATACGATGGATGATGTGATTGATATTGCAAATGAGATCGCATCCGAACATCTGGAGATCCAGACAAAGAATCCATATGATGTGATGACAAAAGTAAGGAATGCCGGTGCCATCTTTATCGGGGAATACGCAAGTGAACCACTGGGAGATTATTTTGCAGGACCGAACCATGTTCTTCCAACCAATGGTACAGCAAAATTTTTCTCACCGCTTTCTGTGGATGATTTCATTAAAAAATCAAGTATCATCGGATATTCGGAAGAAGCATTACGCGATATACATAAAGATATTGAAGCATTTGCCGAGGCAGAGCAGCTGACGGCACATGCCAATTCTATCAAAGTCCGTTTTGAGGGCGAAGAGTAGAAGACAGCAGAAAAATAAGGAGGCGAGGAGCTATGAACAGAACAGTCACCAGGACAAGAACGACAAAGGAGACGGATATTACGGTAACTCTGAACCTGGATGGAACCGGAAAGACGGAGATTGATACAGGAATCGGTTTTTTTGATCATATGTTGAATGGATTTGCAAGACACGGATTGTTCGATCTGACGGTACATGCGAAAGGGGATCTGGAAGTGGACAGTCATCATACCATCGAAGATACGGGAATCGTACTTGGACAGGCTATTCTGGAAGCAATAGGAGATAAAGCCGGAATCAAACGTTATGGCCACTTTATGCTTCCAATGGATGAGACACTCGCACTTTGTGCGGTGGATCTCTCCGGAAGACCATATCTGAATTATAATGCAGAGTTTGTGTCAGATAAGATGGGTGAGATGGATACTGAGATGGTAAGGGAATTCTTTTACGCAGTTTCTTACAGCGCAATGATGAATATCCACCTGAAGATTCTGGATGGTATCAACGATCATCACAAGGCGGAGGCGCTGTTTAAAGCGTTCGGAAAAGCACTTGATATGGCGACAATGGAAGAGCCAAGGATAAAAGAGGCATGGACCACAAAGGGAAGCCTCTAAAAGGAGACGGACAGACATGAGTTATAAAAGATTAATACCTTGCATTTTCATAAAAGACGGGAAAGCGGTCAGATGGATTGATGATCCGACTGTTGTATCCAAAGACGTAATTGAACTTGCAAAATATTACAGTGATCACGGTGCAGATGAACTGATCGTGCTGGATCTCTCAGATTCGGATGAAGAACATGATGAAACGATCACATTGATGAAACGGATCAATCGTGTGATCAGGATCCCGATGATCGCAGGCGGCAATATCAGACGCCAGGAAGATATTAAGAAGATTCTGTATACAGGTGCAAAACGGGCAATGCTGAATTTCTCTAAGCCGGATAGTGTCAAACTGATTGAGGATGCGGCAAAAAGATTCGGAAAAGAGAAGCTTGCGGTATCATTAAATGATTTTGATGCATTGTTCAAACATCAGCATCTGATCCAGGATTACAGCAGTGAAATTGTCTTTATGCACAGACTGGATCTGAATTCCATTATGAATGTAACAGATGTACCGTGTGTGATCATTACGGATACGGAAGAAGAGTCAGAGTTATTTAAAATTTTGAAATGCCCGGGTGTCCGGGGGCTTTCGGGAAGATATGTAAGCCGTACAGATATTGATTGTGTGGCATTCAAAGATAAGTGTACGGAAGAAGGAATTAAGATGACATCTTTTGAGAGTATGATGGAGTTCTCACAGTTTAAGACCAATGATCAGGGCCTGATCCCTGTCATCGTCCAGCATTATAAGACACAGGAAATCCTGATGCTGGCATATATGAATGAGGAATCTTTCTATGAGACGATCAAGACAGGAAAGATGACGTATTTTAGCAGAAGCCGGCAGAAACTCTGGGTAAAGGGGGAGACGAGCGGTCATTTCCAGTATGTAAAATCCCTGACGATTGACTGTGATCTGGATACATTGCTTGCAAAAGTAGATCAGATCGGAGCAGCATGCCATACCGGTAATCCGACCTGCTTCTTCCAGCCGCTTGTAGGAATTGACTATGATGAGACGAATCCGCTTCGGATCTTTGAATCGGTATATGACACGATCGCAGACCGTAAAGAGAATCCAAAGGAGGGGTCTTACACGAATTATCTGTTTGATAAGGGAATTGATAAGATCCTGAAAAAAATTGGAGAAGAAGCAACGGAAGTTGTGATCGCAGCAAAGAATTCGAATCCGGAAGAAGTCAAATATGAGATCGCGGATTTCCTGTATCATGCAATGGTTCTGATGGTAGAAAAAGGTCTGACATGGGAAGACATCGTAAAAGAATTGGCAGATCGTTAAGCAGAAACTCTTAGAAAACATGAAAAAGAGCCTGTATGCAGTAAGTTTTGCACATGAGTGAAACAGATATCTCATATATTGTTTCAGAGGTGAGCGCATGTGAATGAAGCGGAAAAGCGAAGAAGAGAACTTCTGGAACAGACACGTTACAGCTATCAGGAATCCGGGATACCGGCAATACATCCTAGATACAGGGCATCTTATAGTGAACTGTATGGTGAGGAAGAGGCAGAACAGGGAAGCCTGGGAATTCGTACATTTATTTGTATGATTCTGTTTGCGGTGTTTGTATTTATGCAGAATGAAGGGAAAGATATTCTACATATAAGCAGCACAAAAGTGGTGCAGGAGGTCAGTAAAAACGCTGACATTACCGATGTGTGGAAAAAAATACCATAGAGGAGTAGATTTGAGACCGTTGGTTAAGAATTGAAACTGACGGTTTTTTTGTGTATACTAGCTATATTAAAAGGAAAGCAGAGAGACTGGCGTCAGCCAGTCCCGACAGATGAGGAGGAAGCAGATATGTTAAAATTATGGATTGTTGGTGCATCCGGACAGATCGGATCGGCCATCAATGAAGTGTTGGATCCATTGGAAATGGAAGTGTTTAACACAGATAAGGAAGAATTAGACATTACGGACACCGATGAGGTGCTGAATTTCGGAGTGATCAACCGTCCGGATGTGATCATCAACTGTGCAGCAGTCACAGATACAGATCTCTGTGAAAAAGAACCGGAGCTTGCATACCGTGTGAATGCGCTGGGAGCAAGAAATTTAAGTATTGTGGCAAGAAAGACAGGGGCCAAGATGGTACAGATATCCACGGATGATGTATTTGACGGAATCCGGCATACCCCATATACGGAGTTCGATGACACAAATCCGAAGACCGTTTACGGACGTTCCAAGAGAGCAGGGGAGAATTATGTAAAGGAATTTACACACAAGCATTTCATCCTGCGCAGTAACTGGGTGTATGGAAATGGCAATAATTTTGTAAACCGCGTACTTCATGCAGCAGATACAAAGGATGAACTTCTGATTGCATCAGATCAGTTTGGTTCTCCGACCAGTGCAAAAGACCTGGCACGTATTATTCTTTATCTGATCAAAACGAATGAATACGGAACGTACCATGCAACCTGTCAGGGTGTATGTAATCGTTATGAATTTGCGCAGGAAGTTTTGAAACTTGCAGGAAAGAGGATCACTCTGCGCCCGGTAGTGACCAGCGAATCGGATCTTTCTTCTGCAAGACCAGCATATGCGGTCCTGGATAATTTTATCCTTCGTATCATCAATGTATACGAGATGCCGGACTGGAGAGCTTCACTGAAAGAATATATGGATGAGAGAATGGAGGACTAATATGGGAGAGACACAGAAGAAGGAAAAGAAGAAAATAGGACTTACAACGAAGATTTTTATTGCATTGCTTGCAGGAGCGGTATTTGGAATTATTTTATGTTATGCGGTTCCAAGTGGACATATCAAAGACGACATTATCGTAGAAGGTGTACTGTACGTGGTCGGACAAGGCTTTATCAAACTGATGAAGATGTTGGTTGTACCACTGGTATTCTGTTCGCTTGTGTGCGGAAGTATATCGATCGTGGATACGAAGAAGCTTGGTACAGTCGGTGCAAGAACACTGATCTTTTATCTGGCAACAACAGCACTTGCGGTTACCGTAGCATTGTCTGTCGGAAACCTGATCAATCCGGGTGTGGGACTGGACATGAGCACGATCAAGACCAATGCAGCATCTGTAGAAACTATGAAGGCTACTTCATTGACAGACACGCTGTTAAATATTATCCCTGATAACCCGATTAATTCTCTTGCAAGCGGAGAGATGCTGCAGATCATCGTATTTGCATTGATCATCGGTGTGATCCTTGCAAAATTAGGAGAACGCGCAGAGACAGTTGCGAACTTCTTCAGCCAGTTTAACGATATCATGATGGAAATGACGATGATGATCATGGCACTTGCCCCAATTGGTGTCTTCTGCCTGATCAGCCGCACATTTGCAAACATCGGATTCAGTGCATTTGTACCGCTGGCAAAATATATGATCGGTGTATTGATTGCACTGGCAATCCAGTGTTTCGGTGTATACCAGATCTTACTGAAGATATTTACCGGACTGAATCCTCTGAAATTTATCAAGAAGTTCTTCCCGGTTATGGCCTTCGCATTCTCAACAGCAACATCAAATGCAACGATTCCGCTGTCAATCGATACCCTGACCAAGAAGGTGGGTGTATCTAAGAAGATATCATCTTTCACCATTCCTCTTGGAGCGACCATCAATATGGATGGTACTTCGATCATGCAGGGGGTAGCCGTTGTATTTGCCGCACAGGCATTCGGAATCCACTTAAGTATGACAGATTATATTACTGTAATCGGAACTGCAACACTTGCATCCATCGGTACGGCCGGTGTGCCAAGTGTAGGTCTGGTAACACTGACAATGGTATTCAATTCTGTCGGACTTCCGGTTGAGGCAATTGGTCTGATCATGGGTATTGACCGTATCCTGGATATGACAAGAACTGCCGTTAATATCACAGGTGATGCTGTATGTACAACAATCGTTGCACACCAGAACAAGGCACTGGATAAGAATGTGTTCTATGCGGAAGAGAATTAGGATCGAAGATATTAATTTTTAAAAGATGTTCTAATAAATAAAAAACGTATCTCTGAGATGCTTCCTTTTCAGACAGTGGGGAAACATTGCAGAGATACGTTTTTTATATTTACTGATATGGATGTTTACAATGAATGTAAATGAAAACATATAAGCTAAGTGATTATAGGTTGTTTTTGATGTTCTGTCAAGGAAAATGTCTTTACACATATAAAACGAATTAATAATTAAATGTTCACAAACGATAAATCTATGCTACAATAAAAATTACGGCTTTATGCTTTGATTGAAGATATTACTATAAAAGGAGAGAGTTGTTTTGAAGAAAAATAAATATGAGATTGATATGTGCAATGGAACCATCATGGACAAATTGATTTCATTTTCCATACCACTGATGCTGTCAGGAATCTTACAGCTGATGTTCAATGCGGTGGATATCGTGGTAGTGGGACGTTTCAGCGGAAGTCAGGCGCTCGCAGCGGTGGGTTCGACAACGGCACTGATCAATGTGTTTACCAATCTTTTCATCGGAATCTCATTGGGAGCAAATGTACTTGCAGCGAGATATTATGCGGCCGGAAAAACAAAAGAAATGTCGGAGACGGTACATACGGCTATTGCACTTGCTCTGGTAAGCGGAGTGGCGATGGCGGTGATCGGAGTGGTCTTTGCCAGAGGCGCGCTGGAAATTATGGGGACACCGGATGATGTAATTGCCAAATCCACACTTTATATGCGGATTTATTTCTGCGGTATGCCATTTTTTATGATGTATAACTATGGAGCAGCCATATTAAGGGCAGTGGGGGATACCAAACGTCCGTTGATTTTCCTGATCGTATCCGGAGTGATTAATGCAGTATTGAATCTGTTCCTGGTCATCGTTTTTCATCTGGATGTAGCAGGCGTCGGGATTGCGACCGTTATATCCCAGCTGGTATCCTGTATCTTGGTACTCCGGTGCCTGCATCACACAGAGAGCAGCTATCAGCTTCACCTTGCAAAGCTTCGGATCAGATCCGTGTATCTGAAGCAGATTTTTGAAGTCGGGGTTCCGGCGGGAATCCAGAGCACGGTAATCAATATTTCAAATGCGATGCTGCAGTCATCGGTCAATTCTTTTGGATCGATCGCAATGGCAGGATATACGGCATCGAATAATATTTTCGGATTCTTATATGTGTCGGTGAACTCCTTCACACAGGCCTGTATGAGCTTCACAAGCCAGAACTACGGAGTGAAGAAATTAAAACGTATGGACAGGGTTCTGATTGACTGTATGATCCTTTCAGTTGTGGTAACTTTGATCCTCGGAAGCAGTGTGTACATATTCGGACCGGAACTTCTGCATATTTACAGTAATCAGGCAGATGTTATCAAATACGGTATGGAAATCTTTTCTTATACAACCGTTACCTATTTCCTGTGCGGTCTGATGGATCTGTTCCCGGGAGCACTGAGAGGAATGGGATATTCCACGGTACCGATGATCCTTTCTATCATCGGTACGGTCGGAGTCCGGATTATCTGGATCTATGGACTGTTCCCGTCACACAGATCACTGACTTTCTTGTTTCTGTCTTATCCGGTATCCTGGATTGCAACGATCATCATGCAGGTGATCTGCTTCTGGTTTGTAAGGAAGAAGATCCACAGGACGATGGTGATTGCGGCAGAGTGATCTTTTTTTGAACATATCATACATATCATATATCATATAATGATAAAAAACTCCCGGAGTCTTTGGTGGCTCGGGGAGTTTTTTGCATCGCGATGTGTTCGCTGTATCGCCATATGACCGAAAGAGGCTGACAAATTTGGCCGCTTACTATAAAATTAAAAAATAAAGATAAAAATCTGTAACAAAATATAAGTTCATGTGTCTAATAGTGAGAATTAGCGGCATTTAGAGGCGTTCAACCATAAGTGGAGTGCTTTTCTGGGAGAAATATGGCATAATAAAGCCGACAGGAGGTGACGCATATGGTTGAACCATTAGAACTTGGAAGGTTTATATCGACATGCAGGAAGGAAAAAAATCTGACGCAGAAGCAGCTGGGAGAAGAACTGGGCGTGACAGACAGAGCTGTGTCAAAATGGGAGAATGGAAAATCATTCCCGGACATCAGTCTGATCGAGCCACTGTGTCAGATACTGGATATCAGTGTCAGTGAATTCATGCTTGGAAAAAGGATTGAACCGGAACACTATCAGGAAGAGACAGAAAAAGCCTGGATTGCATCGCTGGATGAGCCGTTATTGTATAAAATTCAGATGATCATATATATATTAGGAATTGCAGCGGTTGCGGTATTGCAGGTTCCTCTTTTTTCACACGGACCTATGTGTGTGAATATTATATGCTGGGCTGTATGGGGTGCACTGTTCTTTGCTGCATATTACCTGGATAAGAAAATCCCGGAAAGGAAGCTGAGATATTCGAATCCCTGGATCGAAGGGGTGTTTTCAGTGATTTATTTCCTGTGTTATATGTTATGGTTCTTTTTGCGCAAAGATGAATGGGGAACATTGCCGATGTCGGAACAGATGTCGCTTTGGGCGATAATTGTTGTTGGATTGATTGTGGGGGTTTGTGTGAGAGTTTTTTTGGCAAGAAAAAAGAGGAGAAGTGCTGTTTAATGCGTTTAAAACAATAGAAATTGTATCGCAACAGCGATATAATAAATAAAAAGATCATATGCCTGACATGGGAAATATAAGAATCAAGGATGAAAATATGAATAAAACAACAATCATAACCAACGTACAAACCCGTCTTTTTGAGCTGCAAGACTTAAAATACCGCGACTTCCATGCAAAACTAATGCCGACAGTCAACAAAGAAAAGATCATCGGTGTCCGGACGCCGGCACTTCGTGTATTTGCGAAGAAGTATGGAAAAACGGATGAAGCAAAAGAATATCTGCAGATACTGCCACATCAGTACTACGAAGAAAATAATTTGCACGGACTTTTGATCGAACAGATTAAAGACTATGACACATGTCTGGAAGAACTGGAACGTTTTCTTCCGTATATTGATAACTGGGCGACCTGCGATATGCTTGCGGTCAAGGTAGTGAAGAAACATCTGGATACATTTATAGATGAAGTATACCGATGGATGGAATCCGACCATGCATATACCATCCGGTTCGGTATCAGTATGCTGATGCGTTATTATCTGGAAGATGCATTTCAGATGGAGTACCCGGAGAAAGTGGCACAGATCCGTTCGGAAGAATATTATGTAAATATGATGCGTGCATGGTATTTTGCGACGGCGCTTGCAAAGCAGTATGATAAGATTCTCCCGTTTATCGAAAAGCAAAAATTAGATGTCTGGACGCATAATAAGACGATCCAAAAAGCTATCGAAAGTTACCGGATCACGCCAGAGCAGAAAGAATATCTAAGAGGGTTAAAGATTAAAAAATGAAATCCATATCCATTTATACGATCACAAGAAATCAGAATATCGAACAGCTGCAAAAACTGGAACGTCAGTTATCCGGAAGAGACTATTTTCTGAAAATGCGGGAATGGGAACTGGAAAGTATGAAAGCACTGACAGCCGAATTGGAAACCTGTATGGAGGATGTATATGCACTTCGTTTCTTTTATTCGTTTCAGATTCCGAGACTGGGAAAAGAATTTGATCTTCTTCAGATCAAAGAAGACCAGATTGTAAATATTGAGTTAAAAAGTGGTGTGGTATCAGATGAGGCTATCTGCAGACAGCTTCTGCAGAACCGCTATTATCTGTCGGTGCTTGGAAGAACGATTCATTCGTATACTTATATCAGCAGCCAGAACCGTCTGGTAAGACTGACGAATCATGATCATATCGCAGAGGCAGACTGGGACGAATTATGCAGAGCTTTGAAAAGAGAAAGTCCGGATTATGACGGGAATATCGAAGAACTGTTCCGCGCAGAACTCTATCTGATCTCACCGCTCAGAGAGCCGGAACGCTTTTTACAGAAAGAATATTTTCTGACGGCACAGCAAAGAGATATCGAACGACAGATCCTGAAAGGAATCCGAGCAAAACATTCCGACTATTACTGGTTCAGTGGACTTCCGGGGACGGGAAAGACATTGCTTCTGTATGATCTTGCGATGAAGCTGTCGGTACGTCAGAGAGTCTGCATGATTCATTGCGGAGAATCAGGAGAGGACTGGAGAATTTTACATAAACGTCTGCGCCGGATTGATTTTCTGTCGGATCGTCAGTTATCACTTCAGACAGCAAAGCAGACGATGACAGAAAATGTGTGTGCGGAAGAAGCGTTTGATACATTCTTAAAGCCATACAGTGCTATTCTGGTGGATGAGGCACATCTGCTATCTGTGGAGCAATTAAAGATATTAGAAGAATGTAAAAAGCAGATTCCGATAATCTTCTCCAGTGATACGGAAGACATGATCTCGCCTGAAGAACTGGATCGTGAAATATCGCAAAGACTTGCGAGCCTGCCGGATGTGCAGAGCTTTCATATGACGAACCGTATCCGTACAAATGCAGAACTTTCTTCCTTTATTCAGAACATGCTGGATCTGTCGCGGAGAAAAGGGCAGAAGGGCTATCCTAATATTGAAGTGGTGTATGCGAATGATGATACAGAAGCAGTATGTTTGATGCAAGGCTATGCGAGACGGGGATATCTCTATCAGAATCCGGCAATGCGGGATGTGAACCGCCTGGTAGCCGTACTGGATGAACAGTATTATTATGATGAGGACGGTTATCTCCGTGCGGGAAAGATTAGTGAAGCTTCTTATGAAATAACCCCTATAACAACGAGTGAAGGCAGAAAATCAAATGTGAGACTTCTTTTTCATCAGCTGAATCAGGCAAAAGAAAAACTGGCGATTGTGATCAAAGACAATCCGTCAGTGTATGATACGATTTTGGATATATTATAGATGCGTAAAAACAGATAAAGAACTGTTTTTACGCATTTTTCTGTATCAGTCATTTCCAGATATTTTCAGAAAGAAAATTTGCCCGGTTCCGAAATGCGTGGTACAATATTCTCAGGTAAAATATTGAATCAGAGAGGTTTTTACAATGGAAGAAAAGAATTACAGTAAAGTACCGGTATTCGAAAATGGACTTGCACAGCCTGTTTTCAAATTCACAGACGGAAAGACAGGAGAAAAATACGATCCTGCGACATCAAGTATCGTAAGATACTGTGTATATGTGGAATCTGACTATGACATGGATGGAGACGGAAAGAGAGATCTCGTTAAAGCATTCATCCAGGTTCCAAGAAGTGCCGTAGAAGGCAATTATAAGGCGGCAACGTTATATGAGGCACGTCCGTATTGTGCCGGTGTACAGGCAGACGGATACGATCATATGAAAGAAGTGGAAAGCAAAGAATACCGAAAAATTGATTTTGCAGATCTTGACAAAGAAGTGCCTGCACGTATCCCGGAAGGAATGATCAGTGCCATGGATCTTGCATTAAAGGCAGATCCGGCAGACTGGTATTATCCGGATAAAGGAAACAATAACAGCATGGTATATGAAAATCTGGATAACTTCAATTATTATCTGGTGCGCGGCTTTGCAGTGGTTGTAAGTGCCGGATTCGGAGCGCTTGGCTCAGATGGATTCAACTATGTCGGTTCAGAGTATGAAAGAGATGCATTCAAATCTGTTGTAGAATGGCTGCATGGCGACAGAGTGGCTTACGCAGACCGTGAAGGAAAGATCGAGACGAAGGCAGACTGGGCGAATGGGAATGTTGCCATGACCGGAAGATCTTATGCCGGAACCATGCCGTTTGCAGTTGCAACCACAGGCGTAGAAGGCCTGAAAACAATCGTTCCGGTTGCAGGTATCGCAGACTGGTATACACAGCAGAATATGCAGGGTGCACAGCGCTACTGGCCGAAAGAGATGCTGAACAGTTTCCTGGCATATTTCTGTTCCAGCCGTTATAACGATGAGACATTATCTGAGAAACAGTTGGATGATATTGCAGCATTCCATCATGAATTAAGTCTTCAGCAGTTAAAATGCGGATTCGACTATGATCCGGAATTTTGGGGAGCCGGAAACTATCGTCTGCATGCAGACCAGATCAAGTGCAGTGCACTGATTGTACATGGATTCAACGACGAAAATGTATCTACAAAACAGTTCGAAATGATGCATACCGCATTCGAACAGGCAGGGCAGACAGTGAAACTGATCCTTCATCAGGGGCCGCATATCACACCGACCATGGCGAATAAGAATTACGGAATCCTGATCGATGGAAAATTCTATGATGATATCGTAAATGAATGGATATCCCATTATCTGTACGGAGTAGAAAATGGTGCCGAAAAGATGCCGGAAGTACTTGCTCAGACGAACTATGATCAGAAAAAATGGGAAACAGAAAGTGCATGGGAAACAGAGTATACCATGAAGCTTACTTCAAAAGAAGAGAGTAAGACAGTGATTGATACAGACTGGGAAAAAGCTGGTGTCAGTGCAGAAAACTTCGATGATGTGATGGCACTGAAGTCTACAAATATGGCTCAGCGCTATGTGACAGATCCATTTGAAAAAGCCGTGACTGTACAGGGAACGGTATGCCTGAACTTAAAGGCAGCATTAAAAGACGGAAATATCGAAACAGATTTCGATCCGGAAAACAGAAACGATGTGGATACACTGACCATGCAGCTTGGTAATTCCAAAGTATCCGGCAAAATGGATGATGTAGAGATTGCAGTGCTTCTCTGTGATGTATGTGACGAAGAATTCGACAGTATCCAGACTGTAGATCCGGAAAGAAATATTGTTCCGGTCACGACAGTAAAAGAAGGCGGAATCATTAATGGTGGAGATCTTCCGGCATTTGATGAGGCAGAATTTAATACCGTACATAAAAAATACCGCGTGATCACACGTGCATTTGCAGATCTGTGTAATCCTGAAGCAGGTTATGCGCCGGAGACAGCACAGAACAGTATCGAGCTTAAAAAAGGCGAATATCACGATTACAGCGTATATCTCAATGCGACAAGATATACTGTAGAGCCGGGACACAGACTTGCAATAGTTGTTGCGACAGAAGATCCGGTGAACTGCCTGATCCATAAGACATATTCGGTAGAGATTGATGACAACTCTGTGATGGTGGAAGTTCCTGTGACAAAAGCGAGTGAGGACATGGGACTGAATAAAGCGGAATAGATGGAATATCTATCGGAAATGAGAAAAGTACGAGCTGCTGGTTGAAAATATTAGAAGTAAATGATTGAAAAAATAAGAACTGCTGTTTTAGGAGTAAAGTCTTAAAATAGCAGTTCTTTTGTGTTGCCATGTGTTCGTAAGGAGCTGCTTGGCTGCCAAAACATCTGTAAGGAGCTTTGCCAATGGTAAGTTTTCTGTATCAGCAGACGTTTTTTCAAGAATTCATGGCCACAAATCCCGGAATTCATGGCCAGTTATAACAATATTTGTAACTATCGTGGTACAATGAATGCAATAATTATGTGAATAAATACGGAGAAAATATAAATGTTTCAGATAGCAATGATAGAAGATGAAGAACATACAAGACAGGAAGTGGAAAGACTTATTAGCCGGGAGTTCGAGAAACTTAAGGTGCAGGATATAACCACCGAAATATATAAAACAGCCGAAGAATTTCTGGAAGTTAAGAAGCATTACGATGTAGTTATCTCAGATATTGATCTTCCGGGGAAAAGCGGGATCGATCTGGGAAGAATTTTAAAGGCAGAACAAAAAGATATCTGCCTGGTATTCCTGACATCGTACGCCGAATTTGCAGTGGATAGTTATGTCCTCGAGGCATATCAGTATATTTTGAAAAGAGATATGAAAGAACGTTTGCCGGCAGTATTACAGAAAATTTATCAGGAAAAGCAAAAAGAGAGCCAGAATTTCTTCTGGATCGGTGGTGTGACGGACCAGAGAAAATTATATCATAAAGACATTATCTGTATCCGCAAGGTCAAAGGGAAGAAGTATGTTGAATTTGTAATGGTAAATGGTGCATACAAAGAACGTCTGGCGCTGCATCAGACTTTTGAAGATCTGAAAAATCCGTCTTTTGTGTTTGTCGGAAGAAGTCATATTATCAATATCGATCATGTAGACAGGATCACAACGGATGCAGTCTATCTAGAAGACGGGATTAAGATTCAGGCAGGGGCAGAGACTATTCAGGATGTGAAGACACGGATCATGGAATATTGGAGAAATGTAGAATGAAAGAATGGACGAGAAAGCGAAAAGCAGATGTTTGTATGGGGATTCTGCTGCAAATATATTTCTTCTTTCCATGGATCCGTATAGACGGAGGGTATCACACGATTCACGTGTATCTGATCGAGATATTCCGGAAAGAAAGCTGCATCAAGGCATATAATTATATTTTCTTATCTGGGCATCCAATCTTATGGAAATATTCCGGTTTTGCGGCAGTGACATTTACCATGATCATAGCATTTATGATTGTGATGCAGATGATCGAACTATGGCAATTGTACAGACATATGAAAGGGATCAAAACGTTTGATATACACAGGTATGTCTGGGTTCTTGCCATCGTTCTTTTTTTCTTATATCTTGATGCTTCATACATCTATCTGGATGACAGTGCGCTGTTCAAGCTTAGAATCTATATGTATATGGTGATATTCATAGGTATTATTGGAATCTGGATGTTTCTGGATATCGAGGCGGCTGCATGGGATACGGAGATAGCAAAGCATAAGACAGAACTGAAAGAGCGGGACGAACAGTTGCTGCAGGTAAAAGTGAAAGCGCTGGAAGAAAAATATCAGGAAATGTTAAAGAGCCGGAAGGTTGTACATGATATGAAAAATCACCTGCTTGCATTGAAAAAATACGATCAGGAGAGAGACTGGGAAGGACTGAACCAGTATCTGAATGAATTAAGTGATGATATGCTGGATGACAGCTATCAGATCTGGACGGGTAACCGCATGCTGGATATGATCCTCAATCAAAAGACGAAAGATGCAAAAGAGAAAGAGACGGATATGCAGATTGAGACAGAAGTATTTGCAACCCTTCCGTTTTCAGACAGGGAGATTATTTCACTTTTTGGAAACGTTCTAGATAATGCGCTGGAAGCCTGTGAACGGATCCAAGATAAAAAGCGCTGGATAAAAATTAAGATAAAAAAGAAGAATCATTTATTATATATTGAGGCCTCAAATGCAATTAAAGAAATGCCGGTGCAGAATCAGAAAGAATTTGTATCAGTAAAAGAAGATGAGATACTTCATGGATATGGAATGAAGAACATACAGGATATTGTCAGAAAATATGACGGCATATTCCGATATAAAATTTACGGGGAGTATCTGGTCTGTATCATCTCGATATATGATATAAGAGGGGCGGAAGAGGAATGAGAATGGAAGAGAAAAAGAGACGGATGAATATTATTCTGGGGATCATACTTCAGATATATTTTCTGTTTCCGTGGATGAATATAACGGGAGAACGGAAGAATTTTATTATGTATGTAATTGCTGTGTTGAGAAATCACAGTTGTGCAGATACATATAACACGACGTTTTTAGACGGAGCAGCAGATGCATTACCACTGGATATTCATACACTGGCAAAAACATTCATGGTATGTGTTATGCTGTATGTCGTTCTTGAAGTAATCGAAACAATACGGCTTATCTGTAACATCAAGGGATGGGAAATAAAATTTTTATCTATCATAGAACTTATCGGATTATTTGCAATGCTGTCGGTAGTGGCCGAGATTGGACTTAACAGTTCATGGAGCAGTGCGGGTACGATACAGGTGTTCCCGATGTATCTACTTGGGTATCTGGCAGTATTTCCGATATGGACGGGGATACGGTTACTGATGCATAAATCCATGGAAGAATGGGAAGAATACGGTGAACAGATCCTGAAAACTCAGGAAAATGATAAGCATTATAAACAGGAACGGAAAAGAAGATTATATTTTCCAGGGAAATATTCGAAGCTTTATTACCATGTGCTGTGGGAGAATTTTAAATATCACTGGAGAGATTTTTCTTTTTTATTTGTATCGGTTCTGTTATCGGCAGCATTTCTGTTCATTGGATTTGGAATGAGAGAGGCATTTTCCGGAAGCTATGGATATGATAATGAATTACTAGGGCTTGGGCTGACTGAGATTATGAAGGACTGCCTGATCGTGATCGTACTGATATCATTGTTTTTGATTACGGTTGTCATGGTATTCTACCGGAAAAAACGGATGGCGGATGATGGGATTTTCCGGACACTTGGCATGCGGAGCAATGCCGTGTTCTGGTCCTGGATCGGAGAATTACTTGCCGGATTTGCGGTGGCACTGGTGACGGCATTTGTGATTGGAAGAGCCATTTTGTTTGGCATATATGCCGCTGTTATACAGCATTTTCCTAAAATCGATATGAAATCAGAGGTATCGTGGAAGGTGTATCTGATCACGGCAATCGTGATAGCTGTTATCTGTTTGTTTGCTTTTGGTATCTCTGGGGATATCCATGCAGGAGAACGTTCCGCCGATGCCAGAAATGCAGCGGTGAAAGGTGAGAAGATTCCGGGAATATACAGAAAAGCAGGGGCGTTGATCAGCGGGCTGCTGGGAGTAATCGTCCTGTATCTGTATACACAGAGAAGATTTTCAGAGAGTATCTTTCTTTTGTGTGGGTTCTTCCTGTGTTTGTATGTTTTTCTGTATAATATAGGTGCCATGATCCTGCGTAAAAAAGAAATGTCTATGGATCAATACCTGCGAACCCTTCCGGAAGAACATATGATACGACACAGATACCAGACAACTGTAAAGTATCTGACACTTATGATTGTGATACATGTATGTGTGATGTCCTTTTTCTTGGTAAAAGTTGTATCTAACAGAATCGCAGATAAGACGGATACGCTGTACCCATACGACTATGTATGGCTTGCGAATAGTAATGATACAGGGATTATCGAAAAGCTTAAGCAAGAATGCAAAGCAGAAGTGACCAGTGTTCCGATGGTCCGGGCAACAACGATTGATAATACAGAACGTCTGGAAGGACCATTTGATCTTGTCTGGCAGCAAGGCCAGAATATCGGTATATCAGAGAGCAGTTATCGAAAGTTAAAGAAGGCAGTCGGAGAAAAACCGAAAAAGCATCTGAATCTTGACAAGAACGGAAAGAAAATTTATGTCGTGTATCAGCAAGATCAGGGAACAAAGGCGAAACCAATTGATCACTATCAGTTGATGATACATCCGAATCTGCATATCGGACAGCCATTGTTTGGCTTTGATACAATGGAGCACCAGACTTATTATCCGGTACGGACGATTACAGGCTCCGAGACTTCGAGTCTGATCGGTGCATTCAAACAGGGAAAATACGAGAATCTTATTGTATTCGCTGATGCATATTTTGGCAAAATAAAAGACTATTGGAAAACGACAGACATGAATACGGGAGAAAAAATAAAAACGTCGGATGCGGTATTGGAAGAAAATATCCATGAATGGCCGACGAAACTTGTCCTTGCAAATGTACCGGAAAAATACCAGAAAAAAGCAGATCAGTTGACAATAGATTTTGCAAAGCAACATGCATATGATGAGTCATTTGATTCGCTTGTAAAAAGTACATATACGAAGACAGAAGCAGCGAAAAAGCGGCAGATGGAGCGAATCCTTGAATGTGTGATGAATGGATTTGTGCTTATTATTTTATCTGTGATCAGTATGCTCCTACTTCATATGAAGGTTCAGATGGAACTGCCGGATATGCGGAAACGGTATCAGTTCATGAACCGTCTGGGAATGAATCGCAGGGAACGAATCTGCATCGAGAAAAAGGAAATCAGCCGGTTTGTGACGATCCCATCTGTTATTGTCGTTATAGTTACGGTACTGTATTCTGGAATTGTATTTGGACTCAGGGATTATCATCTGAATGATGTGAAGAATTATGTGATAAATGCAGGTGTACTCTGGATTATATATTTCATATTACAGTGGCTGAATCTGAAGTGGCTGGAAGATACAATTGTGAAAAAGATTGAAAAGGGAGCAGATTTGTAATGAATGAAAAATTAGAAAAGAATGAAAATAAAAAAACGGCAGACGTATTAAGAGCAGAGAATCTGGTCCGTGATTATGTGCAGTATGGAGAAGATGGTGAAAAGAAGAAAGAGATTCACGTCCTGAAGGGATTAAATTTTTCTATCCAGAGACAGGAGTTTGTCGGAATTATGGGAAGATCCGGATGTGGAAAGACGACACTTTTGAAACTATTGGGTATGATAGACCGTCAGACCGGAGGAAAGCTGTTCTTTGAAGAACATGATACGGAAGATTTGTGGAAGGATGAATTTGCGGACATACGACGGAGAAAGATCGGATTCGTGTTCCAGGACTTCTATTTGATGGACAGTCTGTCCGTCAGGGAAAATATCATGCTTCCGAAGATCCTGGATAAGAAGAGTGCGAAAGAGTGTATGGAAGAATCGCAGAAATATGCAGAACAGTTCGGAATTACACATCTGATGAACAAGAAGCCGTATGAATTATCCGGAGGTGAAAAGCAGCGAGTGGCGATATCCAGAGCATTGATCAACAATCCGGATCTGATACTTGCGGATGAGCCGACCGGAAACCTCGACTCTAAGTCCGGTGATGTGGTAATCCATACACTGAGTCATATCAATCGGGAACTTGGCAAGACAATTGTTATGGTAACACATGATCCGAAGATGGCAAGTTATTGCAGCAGGCTGATTCTTCTGAAAGATGGAATGATTCTGGAAGATATGAGAAATGGCGGGGATCAGGAAGCGTTTTATCAGGAGATTCTTGGGAAGATGAAGGAGTTGTAGAAAGTTCACAAAAAATCAGTATTTCTAGAAATTGCATTGAAAATAAAAATCAGGCATGTTATTCTAGCGGCACGCAGATAAATTCTAGCATCTGCAACGTATCTATATTTATCAATTCATTTACTTCAAGCCCAGATATTCGGGCATTAATCAAAAATGAAAACCACAGAAAACAGATAAATACATGCCTGATAAAGAACGTTGTT
>ERZ827471.526-NODE-526-length-32130-cov-4.327981_pt1 | contig 32130 bp, 47 predicted proteins | sample MGYA00519772_ERZ827471 | MGnify/ENA primary metagenome ERZ827471 (study PRJEB31778, sample SAMEA3449315) | human gut metagenome | biome: human gut; feature: human-associated habitat; material: faeces | place: United Kingdom | collected 2010/2012 ...
GTCTCCCGGGTGATTGTTTCAACGACGAATGGGGGGGATATCCCATCGTTACTCTCCCAAACTCATCCACCTTATACCGCTTCATACTGCCGTGTTCCTTAGCATGACAATCTCGGCATACCAGTTTGAGATTGTCCCATGACAACGTGACCGACGGGTCGTGAATATTATCAGGCGTCAGCGCCTGTTTATGGTGTACGATTTCGCCCGCTTTATAGATTCCTCGTGCAAGACAGTCCTCGCATAAGCCGCCCACACTGGCCGCATATCCGTCCCGCGTCCGCTGCCACGCTTTGGATTTATATAAGCCTTTCGCAAACTCCTTCACATAGAATCCCCCAGACCCGCGCAGATTCTCATAATGCCGCGCAACACCATTGGTTGCGGATGTTGGATTTGCACCAACGACCTCCAGCGTATGAGGCTGGCGAGCTGCTTCTGCTCTAATCCGCCGTATAGCAAGAGCACCCCGGATTTACCCGAGACGCTCTTTGCCTGTTTTTACATATACACCATAGCATATGTTAATAGTGGCTTTCTATGGTCAATTTACATAGTGCGCGCCCATGAAGCCTCAACACCCATCGATAATCCAGCCGCATAACCACCGCTATCTGTTCCCATTTCATTCCGTCTATGTACCGATATCGCATAACATCCCGCAGGCGGCCGTCCTCCAGCTTCTCCACGGCTGTTTCAATCCTGTTGCGCAAATCCACCAAAGCGTCAATTTCGTGGTCCAGCTTTTCCTCTATCTCGATAATCTTTTCCACGGTAGTCTGGATTTTATCCGAGCCTCCGCCGCTCCTGGGCATATCCGAAAAGGAGGAGGTTGTGGCTGTGGCTTTGGCGTTCCATGCCGCTTTTTCATCGATCAACCGGTTGATCCGCCGCTCAATCGCCCGGTACTCCAACAATATCGCTTTCTTCTCCCCGTTTGTCACCCTATCCCCTCCCGTAGAAGCTCTGCCCGTTTTATAGCGTCATGCATTATACGGGCACTCCATACAATCTTCTTCGCAGCCATCGGGGCATTGCCCTTTGTCTACATATGGATTCCCCGCCTTCATACATTCCCACACATCCTCGCAGTCCAGATAACAATCCATCGTATCGGAGTCAAAATGCGGGCACGAATGGCAGTTCAAACTAATCACTTTTTTCATCCTTTCCGATAGAACCGTTTCAGTTCCCGCCAGGACCGGTTAAACCATGTCACCCAGGCAGAAGCCGCCTTCCTCCGCCCCCCTCTGTCTATAGGCGGATCTACATATAGCGTCGTTTTCCCGAACAGCTCCTTCTTGTACTCGCATTCTCGGCTGCATACCCCGCCGTTCAGCCAGAGGCAACCATCTTTGATACAAACGCTTTCCCGCTGGTTCATGGCTTCTCCTCCGGTTTTTTGCCCACCTTCACGCAGCAGACCAGCAATGCGCCGATGGAACCAGATAGAGCCGATATCCCCACCAGGAGCAACAGCCAGACGTAGAGGGGTAAACTAATCGTCATGGGGTTTCGCCTCCTCGTATTTTTCACATAGCTGATCCACTCGCTCATTGCTCGTCATCTCCCAACTTCGCCCCGCAGCTGTGGCAATAAATGTAATTCCCTCGTACAGTATCCTCTCCTGGATCATGGCGGAACCCCACGTAGTTGTAACAAAAGGGGCAAACGTATTTGACAAGATGTTCATGCGTATCCTCATACAGTCCCCACTGCCCACGGCGCACCGGGGCAACGTCGGCGGCTGGCACATCTTCAACACAACCAAGCAGTTCCCCGTAATATGACAGACCTTTTCCGACCAAAACTGTTCCAACGCTGTCAAGCCATGTGTCTATTTCGTGTATTACTTTTTCCCGTTCTATGTACTCGGCCATTGTCATCCCTCCAAATCCATCTTCGCCCCGCAGTTGGGGCAGTAGTTCCAGTCTCCAATATCAAAAAACACAAAATCCCTTTTAACGCTCACCCCGCACACCGAGCATTTGATATAGTCATGGTCATCTTCCCACCGTCCATGCTTTACTGGATCGGTGGCATAAATCCGGTCTAGCTCTTCATTGAGCGATACATAACCTATCGGGTATCCCATTGATATTTCCCACTCTTCTCCGTTCCAGCGTAAATCCCCGTACCCAAGATTGTGTTTATGCGGATCACTCACAGCTTCCACCCGCCTTGACCAGCCTATCGTTAAGACGCTGCAGCTTTCGATCGTGCCATTCCCGGCAATCCCCGTTGGGGTATTTTTCCCGACAGCCCTTACATATGGCTCTCAATTCTTCTTCCGTCATTTCCAATCATCCTTTCCTGCCTCCTGGAGGTTTCCTCAGTTAGCTACGCCGGGGTTATGTCAATTTCCGATCTCCCGCTTTAACCTTTCGGCAGTCCTCGTAATGCCTGCACTCGAATGATTCACAGGACAGCCTCCGCCCCCCCTCTGGAGGGATGGCCTTAAGCCAATAGCAATCCTCCTGCTTTGTACAGTTCTCGCAATAGTCCCTCCGCCGGCAGCGGCTACACGTTGTCAACATTACGGTCCCTCCCGTCAAACAGTCGTATCAGCTTTTTGCAATGTTCACACCCGCATTTTTCCAGATTCAACAACTCGGAGGCCATATAGTTGCGCTGTTCTGCCATTTGCCTATATAGCTCCTGATCGTATGCGGCGTTTCTGTATGCGGTCAGGAGCGATTTCTTTTCCCGCGCCACTTCCTCTTTCGTTGTCAGATCGTTTACATAAGCAATGTAGAGATACCGCATTCCGATATACAGCACTGCGTCGCACATCGGATGTTTCGGAGGATCGCTGTATCCGCTTTTTACGTCGTTCACAGCTTTGCGTTCAATATTCGCCGTCCAAGTTAATAGTTCTTGCTCGGTCATAGTTCCCTCCTTGTGGGGCGTGTGGGACACTGTGGGGAAATATACCCCACACAAAAAAGTGTGTATTCATGCGGGTTCATGGATTGTTTTTTTGCTTTGTGGGGCTGTGGGGGAGGTTTTTAATTTCCTATATAGAATTGTGTATATACTCTTTATGGTTATATACTCATAATATAATAGGGTGTATATACCGCCCCACATCCCCCACAACCCCACACTCTAGTATTCATGCGGGTTTGCGGGATTTTTAGTCCCCCACATCACCCCACAAACGCCCCACGAAACATCATAAATTTTGAAAATCCGGTTCTTCTTCCTCCAACGGTGCTATTCGCATGACGACACATTCCGTTAAAACGCCGTTTATCCGTTTGCCCCTCGTGTTATTCTTTTGCCTGGTTTGAATTAGTCCTTTTTGCTTCATATGACTAAGCAAAGCGGCGCTGGAAAATCCCGCGTCCTCCGTGGCCTTCCGGAAAACCGAATAGATAATATACGCCCAATCCCCTTCGATCAATCCGTAAGTATCCCCGTTTTCTACATCTGGCTGCAACCGGGTGGAATTCTGCGCCACCCAGTCGCACATATACCGGTATCCTCGCTCTCCAGCGGATACCGCTGCCTTGGACTGCAAGAATTCCGCTATTTGAGGCACCGTGAGAAAATTCTCGTCCTGAAAAATCCATAAAGAGGAAAACACGTCCGCCGTCACGATCGCGGCGGCAGCCATCGCCTGCTTCTCCGTTGTGTCGCTCTTTGACAGCAAGCGGAACACCCCATGATACATTTTAGCCACCTCGGCCACATGCTGTTCTTGGGAAAGGATTTTTACAAAGGTACGTCCTGCAAATCCGTAATGCTTTTTTAAGGCTGCGGAAATCCGCATCCCGTCCTCGATCACCTTTTCATCTGCCCGGCACTCGATGTCGATCACTCGGTTTACCGCGCCCGCCCCATCGCTGAGGTTGGTCAGAGGAGATTCCCCGGTTGTTAAAATGCAGTTCCCCCACGTAGGGGTGCGGTCCACGCCGCCGGATTTATTCCCTCTGGTGCGGCCCACTCCTTGAGCTAGAGCGTATACGTTGAACTGGCTCTTTCCCCGGCCGTCCCGAGCAAGCTGTAGTTCATCAATAAGGAACGGGATGGAATTGAGGAATGCCGCCATCTTTTCCTGTCCCACCATCGTGCTGTTAAACGTCTGAATATACCGGCCTATCTGCGGATCTCCCCACACGCTGGCCGCCAGCATAAGCGCAACGGTTTTGCCGGTGCCGCTATCTACGCCCCATAAATGGACGAAAAACGGAAGCAGGCCAAGGGGCTGGATCAAAACCGAAGCAAAAGCTGCCGAAAGCATAATCCGCGCTGTAACGCTCATGTTGCGGCATTCTCGAGCGGTTTTCTGCCATTCATCAAAACTTCCATGCGACGAAATGGCCTGAAACATCGTCCGATAGTTAGCGTCCCCATCAAATATGAGACCGTCCACATATGGGGAAAAACCTTCCCCTTCGATATGGCCTAGCCGCCCCACGCTTTTTCGCTCGGGAATCCGGTCGTAGTTCAAATTTTCCACATCGCTGATATACTGCACCAGCGACCGGGCGTTTTCGCTGTTCACCGCGACGCCCATATCCGCCAGAGACACGATACTATTGGCAGAAGCCAACGTGCGTTTATCCGCAATGACATCCCGCCATTTTTTCCCTTTTGAATAGGAGATTTTCAGCTTTTCCACCCCGGTATCGATGTTCACCAGCCGTTCCACCGGCAAGATGGGGTGGCAGCAGGCTACCTCCTCCTTGGACCCGTTCCAGCGCATAACGCCGCGTTCGTCGCAGTTCCAAGTACCAGCGTCTAGCTCGATGGGTTGTCCCTCAAATTGCGTCATATTACAAATGTAAATATCCGTTACCGTGCGTTTTAAGGATAGCGTATATTTGCTATACAGCGTTTTAAAATTCCGTATTCCAACCTTAGCCGCCTTGGCGCACATAATAGCTAACTGTCTGTCGTGCCGGAACGGATCGTCCTTACAGCGATAAACCAGCTCATAAGGCAGGGTGGTGTTGAGAAAATCGTCCTGGCTAAATTCCAGATCCCGTATATCTTGAAATTCCGCGTCTGCCGGTAGGCTGCTCTGCACAGCCTGCTCCTGATTCATCCGCTTTCGCCCCTCTCCAGCCGAGCTCGTAGCCAATAATATAAAATGCCCGCAATCAATCTCGCGCTATCCTCCTCCCGGCTGAACATAACGGTGATGTTATATTTGGCCTGCCAACTTAGAATTGCCGCGGCTAAAGCGTTCGGTGCAATATGGCTTCGATAATTCCCGCTGAATATATCCACCCATGAAGCGTTTTCGATCAGCAAAAACACCTTAACGCCGGTTGCCTTGGCTCTGATGAATTCCGCTTCGAACCGTCGCCTATCCGTCGTAAAATTTCCAGCGATTTCGTCTAGATTAGCCTTGCGTTCGATCACCACTTCATCCGATAAAATCACGGGTTTCCCGTCCAGGTCGGGGATTTTGCAGGTATAGTCCCCATAATCCAGCTTGCCGCGCTCGTTGGTATAGTGCAGCTTCGTCAGCCCGGATTCAATGTGAGACCATACCTGCTCCCGGGTATCCACCACCACCGTCATGGATTTCAGCAGCGTTTCTATTTCCTTTTGCGTATACTGCCGTTTCATGGCACACCTCAGAAGGGTAAGCCGTCGTCAGGTTCCCCGTTTTCGTCCAGGAATGTAATCTCCTGCCGTTCCGGTTTTTTCCCCTCCCAAGGCGGAAGGTTTTTCTGCTTATCCGGCTTTATCAGCCCTTTTACTCTAAGATATCCATCCTCGTTTTCTATCAGCTTGGCTGCCCCAATGGCGCCGATCCATCCCAGTACGTTTTTATCTCCCGATTCAATGCCAAAGCAATCGTACAGCTCCGTCATATTGCGATTGAAATATTCATTTTTGACTATGTAATGGTTTATAATAATTTTGGTTCCGTTTGGCCGCAAATGGATCACCAGCATGGGGTTCCCGCCGGATTTGCTGACCGTCTCCTCTACGTCCGTAATCTCCACGCGATAATCCCCCGGTTCCAGCCTCGGCGCCTCTTCACGTACAAAATCATCAAAAATACCCATGATTATTTATCCCCCTTAATTTGTTTTCCAATTATCGATATACACCTGTGCCAATCCGGCGGTTTCTAGATAGGACATAAACTGTCGGATTATCCCGTCCGGCGGCGGTGTATCCTCCCGCCGGTACTCCTCCAGATATACCGCTTTACCATCCGCAATGATATAAACAAACTTCCGCGCTTCGGGAACACACTCAAAATATATGGGGTGCTGGGGGCTTCCTACGTATTTGCCCGACTGATAGGATCGACTGAATTTGGTATCATAGATAACCCCTGCTTTCAATGCGTCCAGCCGTCCATAAAGCAGGAAGGGCACGCCGTCAATCCGTTTATCCTGGTAAGCCGTTACCTGAAATTGCGCGCCTCGCAAAATTTCGGCGGTTTCCCTCACGACCATCTCCCATTCATGACCCGGATCCGGATTTACGCCGTCACAACAAGCTGTCACCATGTTTTCAAACTGGATTCCGTCCCTCATAGCTTTGCTTTGCGGCGCCGGCTCCCTTTTCAAAGCCCGCACAAAATCTTCCCGGGCCTTTTCCGAATCGTAGGCGGTGTATTGGTACAGCCAGGATGACAACAAGGACTGTGTCAGCAGCAGTTTACTCCGCCGATACATAGGCCCCCGCTCCTTTATCCCATTTCAGGCCCAGCTCTTTGATTCGCGCGGACAGCATGGCGCGAATCTCCTTCTCACTTGTGAGGGCGTGAGAAAGCTGTTTGATATGTGGTCCTGCCGCTTGTGCCGTCTCTGCGTCTACCACGCCAGCTACAATCGCTCGGCCCGCCTCTATTGCGGCCAGATATGCCGGTTCCTCCGCCTTGTAAGCCGCCGCTTCCTCCGCAATGTTTTCCCGCGCCTGGGTGAACAGACGAGTCAAGATGTCATTCTTTCCTCCATCGTCCAGGCTAGGTATTTCCACCAATCCCCGAATTCCAAAGCAGCGTTTTGCGAAATAATGCTCATCCGGGCCAAACCCCATATACCGCTTTTCTCCGATGATTTGTAGCTGGCACCCCAAGTCGCACGGCTGCCACACGATGTTTCGCGCCGCTCCCTCGCACATCAGACGCTGCTTAACAACATCGCCGTCTTTTTCTTCCACCGTGTGAAATATATAAATGATGTTTTTATCCATTGTGTATTGCAGCATATTGGTAAATCGGGTAAATTCGTTTTTTACTGCTCCAAATCCTTTCAGGGATATAGCCCCGTTCTTCTGACGGTTCAGGCTTGGATTATCACGCATGGCCCAATCCTGCAAATAAGTCACGAGACTACCGCCGGTATCAATTACAATGGTTTCCGCGCGTTTTACCGCGTCCGACTGGATATCCTGCAGCAGCTCCTCATAATTGTCACATACGATCGTTGTTCTCCTGTGCATAGCCTTAATTCTGCTTACGCCCTTGTCCAGGTCTACGAGAATCGGGCTGGGGGCCGACATGGCGAGAGTCGTTTTTCCACTTCCGGGCGCCCCTGCAATGATCATTGAAAATTTCTTCCCGCTAAAATCCATTTGATCAGGCTCTAAAATTGCCATTTCTATTTCCTCCTATTCTTATACCTGCTTCCATCACGATACCGCCTTCCCGGTTACAATCGTTAAGCTTGGCCTTGCGCTTGATCCGTCAAATTCCGTCTCGGCCAATATCTCCGCCGCTTCGAAATAATCGGATAGGTGTGCGTCTATTTTGGCGCTCCATGCGTCGCTGGACAGCTCCATATCCTGGTCCACATAAATGTTAATATGGGCGTCCGGCGGGAGCTTGGTCGCTACTTCGAGCAGTTCCCCTACCAGCACTTGACGCGCCTCCCTCCCTGGTGTATACTGTAAACGGTATGTTTTTCCCTGTTGCCGTCCTCGCTGTTGCGCCAGCGCGGGCGGCTTTTATTCTATTCAGATTCAATTTCCACCATCTCCCCGCCTACGAGCGTGTACCATGTATCTGCCTTAATAGCTTCCCCGTCCACGACTACCGCTTTCCATTCCTTTATGTTATGGTTGTCCAAGTTTTCAATCCCGATTACTAGGATGGCCCCAATTCCACCTTTTACTTTGATGTCGTTCCCTCTGACACATGCTATTCCGTTTCTACCGACTTCTGATCTTCCTCTTGATGTAGCGGCTCCATAGTATCCAGCGGTAGCGGCTCCACGGTTCCCAGCGGTAGCGACTCCACGGTCCCCAGCGGTAGCGACTCCACGGTTCCCAGCGGTAGCGACTCCACGGTCCCCAGCGGTAGCGACTCCACAGTCCCCAGCGGTAGCGGCTCCACGGTTCCCAGCGGTAGCGGCTCCATAGTATCCAGCGGTAGCGGCTCCACAGTCCCCAGCGGTAGCGGCTCCACAGTCCCCAGCGGTAGCGGCCTTACCGCCGTTATGTTCATTTGTAATATTGGATTTTACCCATTCCACGTGAGCCTTTACCAGTCCGGGTATTCCAATTTCCGCTCCAATTTTGATTTTGCTTCCCGCTACTTTGCTGTCGTCAGATTGTTCATCCGATACCCCGTCCAGATCAACCTCGCAGTATCGGCTATTTGCTGGTGAATAGTATTCCAGTACATCCAGCGGCACTTTGCAAGCGTGGAATCCGCTTTTGCATAATTCCGCTTTCGGTTCCTCGTAGGTTTTTCCGATTTCGTATTGATACCCCCGGCATTTCAGGTCTTTATCAAATCCCTTATATGCTTTCACTAGTTGACCTCCGTTCTCTTATTTTTCCCCACACCCACCCGCCTACCATCATCACGCAGCCTATCACCGCTCTGGCCACTATGTACCGGCCCGTGTTGCAGTAAGCGTCTCCTTCCGCGCCCAGCACAATCACAAATCCCACTATACCGATTAGCGCGGGCAGCTTTGTTCGCACCTTGTTTCACCTCTTTTCATATCCTTCCAACCGCCGCTTTAGCAGCCGCGGCAGGTCTACGCTTTATTTCCGGCTTCCCGCTGACAAACCCGGTATGCTTTGCCTCATACGCCAGCAGCCCCTCCAGAGTAACCACCTTGTTCCGAGGAGTAATGGATATAACCTCTCCAAAATCTCTCCTGTTCATCATTTGGCGTGCTGTGGCTATACTGGTTCCGTACAGCTTGGATATATCGTCCGGAGTAAATCGTTCTTTCCCGACCTGAAACAACTGCTTATGCTTACTCAATATATCCAACACCAATTTTTCCAGGTCATATTCCATATGTATCACCTCCCTGTTGACAATCTCTTTCATAGCCTATTGTAGTTCCCCAGATTGCAAGCACTTCCAGCTTTATGGCACCAGAAGATCTTCAACCCTACGTCAAGCCTCGGATACGGTTAATATGCAAAAGTATTGCACAGTGTGCGGTCAACCCATGATTGGCAAATGTCCATCATGCGGTTCATTTCGTGAAAGTATGGAATACAAATGCTGTCCTGATTGCGGAAAACCGTATAAGTAAGTAAGAAATTAAAGGGAACTCTTCGCGGGGGTTTCCTTTAATTTTTCCCCGCACATACCACAGTATTTTGCATTGTCAAAGTGCCATTCCTTTCCGCATTTCTCGCAGACGATATGTTTGGTTTCGGGCTTGAGGTTTCCTGATTTTGTCACGTTCATATTCTCACCTCCCCCTCCCGCTCTCCCGAGCGGGCTTTCTTATGTGGTTTTCTATCGAATTTGGGTCATGCGATTTGCACATTATGTGAATTGTATTCACCTGTCGATTGTGGTAGAATTGAGGTAGAAAGGGGTGGGGGCCGTTATGAAACGTCATACAGCAGGATCTACATTTTATCGGGTGGTAGGAATATTGATCATCAGTTTAGGTGTTTTTGGTAGCATATTGGCTTCATCCGGTAAAATAACCCTGTTTTTACTTTATATGTTATCATCTGCGCTAGTCGGGTTGATCTTCATCGGGATTTCACTAATTCTTGATGTGCTATGGAAAAACAATAAAATGATTCGCATGATTCTGACTCGTATGTTGTCAGATGATGATTTTGATGACGATGATGACTAACCACACCGCCCGCTCAAGTGAGCGGGCTTTTTTATGCCCCTTTCTGCTCCTGCCCGGTGTCATCGGACTTCACCTCTGGCATAGTGGCGGCCATGTCAATGGCTCCGGCAACGTACATCTGTAAATCTCGCGGCAAGCTGCCGAGCTTTTTCGCCATGTCCAGCATATCGGCCTCTTTGTTGGGATCAATAAGCGCGCGCGGCAAGCTGTTCTTCTTTTTCATTGGATCACCTCCTCTGTGGATTGATTTCACATTGATAATATGGTAAGATTGTGGCAGATTGGGGATGACGTTGTGGAAACGAATTTTGGGACACGTGAAAAACGAAATAGTTCAAAGGTTAAAGTCCTAACGCTTGTGATGGTGGTTATCCTTTTTTGCACAGGAGCAGTATTTCTGTCCATCGGACTGTATGGCACCTATCTTCTTAACCGTATTGATGATGTTGATCCGTCGGAGTCAATCACTAGTGCTTATAGCTTTCCTGGCGGTTCAACGTCCGAAATAAAAAAGGATAACAGCGTGGAAATCGCTGCCTACCAGCAGAGACTTGATTTCAGGTTTGATGACATGGAAAACATCACTTGGATACATGCAAAAGGACAAAATAGTGATATTTCCGGTTTCACATGCTACGCATACATCGGGAAGAGAGATGATCGATACTGGATAAGATTCAAACTTGGGTTTAGCCGGTACGATTGGATCTTTATGGACGCAATAAAAATGAAATGCGGTGACAATATTTTCAACTATGTAATTGACTATTCTGAAAAAAAGACTGATATAGGAAACAGTGGAACAATTTACGAATGGTTTGATATAGGTTTAACGGATTCACAGATACATGCGCTACGATCCGTATGCACTTACGGGCAAGAAACCAAGGTCAGGTGCTACGGAGACAAATACCACGAAGACTTTGTTCTTACCGATTCTCAAAAGGCTAACATAATGACTATCCTAGACTATTATGATTTGGTGAAAGAATAGAGGGAGGCCCGCTCTTCGGAGCGGGTTTTTCTTATGCTGTTTCTGCCCGTTCGATCAGAGGCAAAACACCTTCCTTTTTCAGCCTCTCGTACAGGTATAAGCGTCCTTTCTGCGTCCATTTGGTTTCCATGGTGATATCCGGCCGACCGTCAGAGCGGGTGATGTTGATGGTCTCACTGTGGGTATAGCCCTTGCCGTGGTACTTGCTGTACAGCAACCATTGACCGCTCTGCTTATACTGGATCCCCATCTCCGCCAGCAGCTTATTCATGGCCCTGCCGCTCATGCCGTAGTCCTTCGATATCTGGGTGATGGTGACACCAGAGAGCGGAACCACCAGCCGGGCGGCCAATGGTGCAAAAAGATTGCAGGAAAATTGTACCAGATAACCGTCCGAAAAGCAAGAGGCAAATTGCCTCCGTGTGAAAGGACGGTATTTTAATGCCAAAAAAGCGCAAAGATGGCCGGTATCAACGCAAAATAACTCTATCTGACGGTAGACAAAAAATCGTGTACGGTCGGACATTGGCGGAGCTTAACGCTGCCGCCGACGCTGTACGAGATGAGGATCGTCAAGGAATCAAGGTAGGGGACGATACCCTTGTGGGCGAGTGGGCAAAAATATGGATTGAAAAATATAAATCCGATTTGCGCCCCAATACATTGCGTATGTATAAAGACGCTTACAATGTGCACATATTGTCGGCGGTTGGTAATATGCCCCTGCGCACGGTAAAACCCGTTCACATCCGGGATGTTATGTCCTCCATTGCGGATAAATCGGAGAGCCTGCAACACAAGGTTCTGATTACCATGCGCCAAATATTCCAGACTGCCCGGCAAAATGGGTTGATCGTAAAAGACCCAACGGAGGGGGTTAAAATTACGCCACACGCTAAACCGGATAAGGTTAAGCACCTTACTAAGGATCAGGTGCGGACATTGCTGGAGGCCGTCACAGACGATAAGGCGATGGCGTTTGTGGGACTATGCTTATACTGTGGATTAAGACGAGAGGAGGCTATGGGCCTGCAATGGGGGGATATCAAGGGGAGCAGCCTGACGGTTAATAGGGCTTTGGCGTTTGTCGGGAATCAATCCGACCCGTCACAGGAGCTTAAGACTAAAGCTGCCCATCGCACGATACCAATCCCGGAACCATTGATGGATATTCTGAGCAACACGCCAAAAACTGGGCTATATGTTATTACCAAAGCAGACGGGGGGCCAATGACGCAAATGGCATTTAGGCGGCTGTGGGAAAAAGTCACAAGCGTTATAGATTTTCCGCTCCACCCTCATATGCTTCGGCACACTTACGCTACCAATCTGTATTACGCCGGTGTGGATTTAAGGACGGCGCAATACCTATTAGGGCATAGCAGTATTCAGATGACGGCACAGGTATACACACACCTGGACCATATGGATGGGTTAAGCGCGGCGGACAAAATCAATGCGCAATTTGCTTCGATAAATTGACTACTTTTTGACTACCACGCCGCATATTCGTATATCATCCAGAAATTAAAAAACCTAGTATTTAAGCCATTTTTTGTTACACAGAGAGACGAAAAAACAGCAATAATATGCTTCACACGCAAGAGGTCAGCGGTTCGAGTCCGTTTACGCCCACCATAAAAACCCGCATGAACACTAGGTTTGTGCGGGTTTTATTTTTGCCAAAATCCAAACCTGACTACCATTTGACTACTTTTCCAAAAAATAAACGGCGCACAGGAATAAAACCTGTTCGCCGTATTCTCATTCATACATCCCCATAACAAACCCAGCAAATAACCACGCCCATTCATCCTTGTTCACTTGGCGAATCTTTCTGCGGTTCTGCCGCAGCCAAGCCCATGCCTGCGCCTCTGATTGGGGGCGTATCATTCGGACGGGTTTCCCTTCAATGGATAGCCAGCAATCCGGGCCGCCAGTGATATAGAGCATATACCGCCGCCCTCTGTGCATAAGGCTATGGATCAAATAGCGCGAATCGTCAAGGACGCGCCCGTTATCATAATAGGCCACCAAGTTATATTGTTCGGGGTCATATACCCGTGGATCATATAGGTTGCTTAAGCAGTCCAAATCAATCATAAATTCACCCCACTATAGCATACCAAATCGATAGGCGACAGCGGGGAGGTAATGTTTACCAATGCGTGGTGCTTCATCACAGGGCTTGCATGAACGGCCGGACGGGGATTCCCCGCCCGGTATTTTTTATGCCATAACAGAGACTGCCGAAAATTCTGTGACCTCAATATATACAATTCTACTACCGCACATAAATGAGCCTTGATTTTACGACATTCATATGCTATTTTATATATGTAAGAATTTTGTAAACATACTACATTTTGTATGCGATAAATTTAGCAGGCACAAAAGCAAAAAAATGATATTGTAATTATCACTTATAAGTAATATTATATGATTAGGAAGTCGCAAAATGGATATTATTAAATATGAAAAATTTAATAATATATTCGCGGTTGATTGTTTCGACAAAGAATTCGAGCAATTGTTTGATTCATCAAGTTATAAAAGATATGCGGAATGGTTACGCAGAAATCTGCATAATTTAGATACAAGAGGGAAAAACGCTGTTGACGGAAGTCATATTGAAAAGCTCTATAAAGATGGATTCAATCTATATTCAATCCGTTATCCAAGGAGTAAAACTAACCCACGTGTTATCTTTTATTTTACAACAGAAGACAATTACGTGATTCTTCTGTGCGCCATACTCGAAAAATCTTCAAGCGATTATACAAGAGCAATACGAAAAGCCATAGTAAGAATTAAGGAGGTAGATTAACTTGAGTCTGAAAGATAAAATAGAATCGGCTACGAACAGCAACGAATTATTCTCGTGCTTAACGGATGAGGAAATAGCCGTGGGCAATATCATGGCGGATATCTCATACGCGATCATGGCAGAAAGGAAAAAGCGCGGTTTATCACAAAAAGAATTTGCTAAACTCTTAAAAGTATCGCAAAGTTTAGTATCTAAGTGGGAAAGCTGTGCATGCAATTTTACTATTGAAAGTGCTGTATCCATTTTTTCGAAACTGGGATTGAACGTTGAATTAAAAATAAATGATACTTCAATAAACGCTCGAACTTTTCCATTCAATCTTAAAGTTCTCAATCCTGGATCATCCTCTAAATATGGAGTAAATATAGCAGAGGCGGTGTGAATATGGACGCAAAAGAAATACAAGCACCATTTCAGTTGGTCGGGACTAGGATTATCAAATTTAATATGACAAATGATTTTGTGACTTTAAACAATAGTAATTCAGTAAAATGCAATGCCAACTACAGTATTGAAAGTTTTGAAGAGGATGATGACAAATACGTTGGTATTATTCGACTGTATGTTAAAGCCGTTATAAAAGGAGAGGACAAAGCTAAAATTAAATGCGATATTATTTTTGAAGGCTGTTTTATTTCGCCAATCGCTATTGAGAAAGAAAAGTTTTTAAGCATGCTTGGTGTAAATGGTTGCGCTTCTCTATTTTCTTTGTCACGTGCCTTTATATGTAGCGCCACATCTCTGGCTACATCCGGAGGACAGATGATTTTACCGATGATAAATACGTTCAAACTTGCTAAAGACGGACAAATAGAAAAACAAGCCGGGAGCACTCAATAGGAGGCCCCCGGCATTTTTTACACAAAAAAGGCCCGCCGGCAAACAACCGGCAGGCCCCCGTTATATTTTCCCCGTGTCCGGGGCTATTTGATCCCCTGTGTTTTGGCACATCCCGGATACTGGGAGGTCTAATACACAGGCGATGTTAAGCGAAAAACAGAGTCATCCGAAGCACCAGTTCGGATGACCCTATTCTTGAAAAAGCAGCAGTCGGTTAAACCGTCCTACTAGCTGGTTACAATTCCTAGTATAACCGATTTGTCTGATTTCTTCAACCCTGTTCCTTTTTCCCCTGTGTCAGCTTACCAATGAAATCGCTGATATAGTTGGCGCCGCGGCTGGCGAAAATTCCGGTCAGCAGTACCCCAATCCAGGGATATACCAGCTCCACGCCGATGGCCGCGTACAAATCCGCCCCGGCCGCAAAGCAGAGCAGCACCGACACGATCACCGCCCCGATCTGCGTCACCGCCGTTTTCGCCTGTCTCTCCACAATGGCCTTTCCCACGCTCTTGCCATACTCCACCAGTCCCTCCGCCGTCACCGCCAGCATGAGGATCAATGCCATGTTTTCCATTTATGTTCTCCCTTCATTTGATAGGCAGCTCCCGGATGTCGGCCATAATACCGTTGATGAAGCCATTTCCGCCCAGCTTGTGGTAGCTCTCGTACATGGCCTCGATACAGTCCAGGGAATACTTGCCGATACACCCTTTGCCGGTGAAATAGTCATGGGCCTGTACGATCTGATACCGCAGGGAATCCCGCTGGCCGTCCTTGAGGGCCGCGTTGGATACCTTCATCTCGTTCAGCCCCTTGGACACATACCGGCAGAATCCGCCCACAACACCCGTCAGCGCAGCCACCAGCAGGGGCGTGATGATCTGACTCCACGTGATCCCCATCCCTTACCCCACCTTCTCCAGGTCCTTGAGATAAGCGGTGCCGGTGTAAGCGCCGGAAGCGTTGCCGATCCGGGCCTCCGTGCCGTCTTTGACGATCTCCAGTACCGTGAAGGTGGTCTTGCCGTCCTGCGCCCAGGAAGGGATTCCCTTGTTGCCCGAGCCGGTGCCCCACTGGGTCACGCCGCTTTTGAACACCACCTTGTCGCCAGCCTTGATGGCAACAGGCTCCGGCTTGACCTCCGGTTCCGGCTGCTCCTCCACTTCCACCGCATGGGCGTCGATCCACGCCACCAGCTCGTCCCTGTTGACTACCTTTCCCATGATTGTCACTTCTCCTTTTTTGTAGGGGTCCACAAACGAGACCCCAAAAATATCGCAAAACGCCTTGGCGGTCGCCTCCGCCATCTCCCGCATATGTCCGTGAAACCAGGTGATATCCTCCAAGTTGTCGTGGAACACCAGCTCCTCATACAGACAGGGCGCTTTGGTCTGGTTGATCTCGTATAGGTTCGGGTTCACGCTGATGTTGGACTTTCGGGGATACACCTCCAGCCGCCTCTTCCGCAGCGCCTCCGCCCATGCCCGGCTGGCCTCGCTGTAGATCATGATCCCGTTGCGGCAACCGCCTCCCGCGTTGGTGTGGGCCACATAATAGAGGTTCGCCCCCCAGTCGTTGGCCTCCCGGACGCTGACCCGGATTCCGTCCCCCGTGTTGCCCTTGTCCGCCCGCTTCACCTCGAACCCGCAGGCCCGCAGATACGGCTCCAGCTCATCCATGTACCGGTTGCAATGGACGTTTTCCCCGCAATTCTTCCGGTCATAGCTGCAAGGATTGTCGTGGGCGTGGGCCGCCGGGGATAAATAGATTTTCGCCATCTTGTTTCCTCCTCCAATCCATATCACACCGGGATCAGCGCCAGAAGGTTGCTAAGTATGAGGTCGTGCCCCTCGGCGTTGGGGTGGATGGTATCGTTCAGCAGCCGGTCCGCCGGCAGCAGCGCGTATTCGTCTATGTACCAATACCCCAACGATTTGATCCAGGCGTTGACCTCGGTGATGAAGGCCGTGTTGTCGGTGTCGTACCGCCGGGGGATGGTCACCAGCACGGGGATGGACCCGTTTTCCTCCACCCGCCCGATCAGCTCCAGCAGGTTCATCTTGAAGGTAGCCACCGAGAGGGAAAGGCTGTCGTTGGACCCGATCTGCAGCACCGTGTATTTCGCCTTGGCCGCGAGGAAATCGGTGGTATATTTGTTTTTCAGCGACGCCGTGGTGGCCCCGCCCCGCCCGCTGGCGATCAGCTTCTCTCCCAGCTTCTCCCGCAGCTTGTACGCATAGGCGTATTCCGACTCCAGCTCCCCCGACGCGTTCTCCACAAAGCTGTCCCCGATCAGCAGTATCTCACATTCCGCCTCCGATTGGGCCCTCTGCGTCATGTTCACCAGCTCAAACACCCGCCGAGCCGAACGCCACGCCGCCCCAGCCGCGCAGCTTGTTGTTTAGCTGGTCATTGGTGTACGAAAAGGTTTTCCCCGGCGCGCTGATACATTTCAGGGTAAACACGGTGGAGAGGGTGCCGGTTTTGATGATCTCCGCATAGTAGGTTTCCCCCGCCAGGATGTCGAAGTCGATGGTGAGGCTGGCCTTAAGGGTGAGGGTCCCGTTCCAATCGGCGTCGTAGATTTTCAGGGTTTTGTCCGCGGGGTTCACCAGGACATAGTACCCGTTGGCCTTCCCCGATCCATCCCGGGTCCCGAAGGCGAACGCCCCCACCGTTCCCACCTTGAAGGTCCAGGTCAGCTTCTGAAAGAGCAGGTCCGTCACCGCGTCCCGGTACAGCACGGTATCGGCCGGCACGTCGACATTCCCGTTGGCGTTTTGGGTGTAATCGGACCCGGAAGAGCCCTGCCGGATGTCCCATGTGCCGGACGTGGCCCAGAAGCGGTCGCTCTCCTCCAGCGCCTCCAGCCTCTTGTCCACGCTGCCGCTGTCGTCCACAATCACCACTGCTTCCGCAATCGCGGGCAGGTCTGCCGCTGTCAATTCGGCATTGGGGTTCGCCACGCTTTTAACAGTATAACGAATATACCCATCCTTCCGGACAAGGTACTCATCCGCGTAGAAGCACAAGTACTCCCCGGCTGTCCCGGTGGAGTCAACCTCTACAACCTGTACCTGGTATGTCCCCCCGCCGGTCACTCTCATACCTTTGCGCACGAAAATCGCCTTGTCCACCGGCCGGGCGCGTTTCAGGGTATTTGATTCTCCTTTGTTCGCTTCAAAGCCCCCGACCTCGTACTCCAGATGAAGGACTTCTCCATGAAGCTCGTTGTTCAAGGCTGCAAACTGTTTGTCCATGCTGTTGTCGTTCAGAATGACCACCTTTTCGGCAATCGCGGGCAAGTCTGCTTCCGTCAATTCGACGGTCGGGTTCTCTATGCTTTTCACGGTATAACGGATATATCCGTCTTCCTGAACCGCATACTCGTCCGCATAGCTGCACAGGTGCTTGACAACCGCTCCAGCGGAATCCACTTCTGTAACGTCCACCTGATATGTCCCGCCGCCGGTGATCCGCATTCCCTTGCGCACAAAGATGGCCTTGTCCACCGGCCGGGCACGCACCTTCGTGTTCACCTGCCCCAGGCTTGCGTCAAAGCCTCCCACCTCATATTCCAGATGAAGGGCCTCTCCGTACAGTTCGTTGTTCACCGTCTCCGCCAGCGTCCCGATCCGTTTGTTCACGTTGTCGTCCTTCCGGATCACCACCTTTTCCGCAATCAACGGTAGGTCCGCCTCCGTCAGTTCGGTATCGGGGTTCGCTATACTTTTCACGGTGTAGCGGATATACCCATCCGCCTGGGCAACGTATTCGTTGGCGTAGCTGCACAGCACCTCCAGGGCCGCCCCAGTGAAATCCACCGCCACCACATACACCTGATACACGCCCCCGCCCGTTACCCGCATTCCTTTGCGGACAAAAATCGCTTTCTCCACCGTCCGGGCGCGGACTTTCGTGTTCACCTCGCCGCCCTGACTCAAGTCGAATCCGCCGACCTCATATTCCAGATGAAGGGCCTCTCCATACAGTTCATTGTTCACCGTATTATCTATTCTGCCGGCCGAAGCGGCCGCTATATTGGCTGTCGCAGCGGCCTGATTTGCTGCCTCTGTTGCTGCTTCCGCGTCACTTAATATAGCCACTACACTAATGGTCGACGATACATCTTCCGCTGTTTCCAGGCTGGATGGTTGTACGTGGATAGTCAATCCCGTAACACGCAGTTCTTCTCCTGCCTCGTTGGTCAGCACAATTTGCGCTTGACATTTTCCAGCAGTATTAATGCAAGGGATTTCAGCAATAACTTTTCCTTGCGAAATGGAAGCGTCCAAAAATATAGGGTCGCCATACGGCGGAATGACATATATCCGCGCTGTGTATCCGTCCAATTCATATGGGGCGCCACCTGTGTCTATCAGAGATATTTCTAGATTCCTGGACTTGACTTCTCCACGGGTCACTATGGTTTGTTCGTTACTATGCCCCCATACATCAAGACTTACTTTTTTTGTTGTTGCCACTGTTACGCCCCCTTGATTTCTTTGCCATCCTGATCATACATCGGAAGATAGTAGTCGATCCTGTCCTGTCGTATAATCATGCCGGTTTTTGTTCCGCCCGATCCATTTGGTATGTTGACTGCTAAATAACCATCCGGCCACACCGATAATTCCCATCCATTCCGTAAATGAACATCTAAAAAGCCACTTGATGTTGGGTGAACTTTAAATATCTGTTCATCTCCATAAAAAATAGTAAATTCGTCCGATAGCTGCCCGGAATCCTCCCGGCTGGTAATTCGTGCTCGCATTTTCGTGCCTGAATCCGTTGTGGATACCATCTCGTCACAATGCAGGCTTCCGGCGTCCAGATCAAAATACACCTCCGGCCTGGTTCCGCTTTTGATTATCCCGGATATGATCTGACTTCCTGCGATGGTAAGTCCAGCGATAAACTTTCCCATGATAGTTCCATCCATTGTGATGGCCGTTTCGTATGGGCCGTTATACCCATTTTCCGAATAGCCAAAACCGCTGTTGTTCCATCGCCATACTCTTTGTGCTGTTTCCACAGATGGCATATCCATCACTAAAATTTCATCCGGTTCTTCATCTCCATTAGTATCATGCAGCACCACATACCCACCTTTGTTTCCCGTGATGAGGTTCGTGGCGCTGTTGATCGCCTGCTGAATGAGGGTTATAGTAGGCGCTTTCTCGATCTCCTTTTGCTGTTGGACGATGGTGTCCGCTAGGTTGGTTTTAGCGTCTCCTAAATCAATACTGGTGTATTTACCCTTGAGTACGTCATACACTGTCTTAACGCACTTGGCCGTTGCGGATACCCCAAGGGTGGGATACTCCACCGTCACGGTATCGCATAGATTCACCTTTTCCAGCAGCGCGATATCTTTGTATTCCTCCGTTTGCTCCAGCGGCTGGAATGCCACGGTGATACTGACCGTCGGTACCCCGATGTTGTTGTCCTCCACATACTTTTCCGCCCGCTCGCGCAGTTGATCGGCCGACGGCTGATTCTCAAATTCTCCTGACAAATCCAACGGGATGATATATTCAAAATCATATGTACCCGGCACATCCACTGTTTTTTCTGGAATGGTAACCAGTTCTCCTTCCCCGCCGGTCCAGTACGGGTATACGCCGGTTGCCACACTGGAAATGTTCTCGTCCTGTTCCAGATTGGTGAGATTCTTTCCGTATCGGATGGTAACGCCGTTGTTCTGCCCCCGTTGGTCCAGCAGCTTGACCGTGTACCGATCCCACTCGTATTCCCCGCCATATATATCCAATATGGAACCCTGCTGCCCTCCCAGCAAAGATCTGGCAGAGGCTGGAGCGGAAACGGTCATCGTACCGACGCTTTGTATATCCGTTTGAAAAGAAAAAAGATTATTACTCGTAGCGTTGTTTTCTAGTGCCGTAAACGCTCCTACCGCGCTTCCAGCGGTGAAAGGCGCGACCGTTACACCGGTCAGATCATAGGATATATGCTGCGCATACACTTTCACTTTTCCGTTCATCGGGCGGGTTATCCGGTATATACGGAATGGCTGTATATCGCCGTAAGGGTTCGGTTTAGCCGTTATAATACGCCTCGGTTTAATATCTTGGTAATGGATCCCTGTTATCGGGTATTCCATTTGTAGTTCAAATGCGCCATTCCTCTCCTCCGTAACCTCGCAGGATATAGCGTCGGATAGGGCGCCAAGTCCGTTGTTGTTAAAATCGGCTTCGCCGCTAGAGTAAAGCAGAATCAAGGATATTCCTCCTAAATTTTTATTTTTCCCCTTGACAAATGCGCATTAAATGTGTATAATATACTTGTAAGGAGGATGGGGGATGAAACGAAAGGAACTGGTAAAGCTACTCGAAAAAAACGGATGGCGACTAGCAAGATCGGGCGGTAATCACGACATTTACACAAACGGTCAAAAATCGGAACCAATACCCCGACACAATGAAATCAATGAATTGTTGGCAAAAGCAATCATTCGAAGGCAGGGGCTGAAATAAGCCTCTGACCTCCGAATGTTACCCTTATAAAATTTGACAAGGAGGATATCCCATGAAATACGCTTATCCCATCGTCATAACACCCATAGGAAACGATTATGTTGTGTATGTGCCAAACTTAGAAATTAACACGCAAGGAACCAGCGTCGCAGACGCTATGGAAATGGCTAGAGACGCTATCGGGATGTGGGGCTGCTATGAACAGGACGAGAAACGGCCTATTCCGCAACCCGGTAATCCTACTTCAATCCAAGCTTCCCCCGCAGATATCGTTACCCTGGTGGATGTAGATTTCGATGAATACCGCCGTCGACACGAAACCCGTGTTGTACGGAAAAACGTCACTATCCCGTCCTGGTTAAACGAACGGGCTGAAGCAGCTGGAATTAACTTTTCGGCCGCCTTGCAGGAGGCTTTGAAGAGTCAACTCCATGTGGAAGGACGGTAATTTTATACCGTCCACCATCTGGGGGTTATTTCTATACTCGTTATATTTCCGTCCCAATCGACAACATTATCTCCCGACTGCAAAACAGGAAATTCCGGGGCGGAAATCGTGCTGTTTTTGTTCAGCGTCCCCTTATAGGCGTTTTGTGTGTCGGAATCCAGCATGACGTATTCATCCAGTGACAGAATTTCCACCGTATAACCGCCCACATACAAGTTCCCGGTCCCTGTACCGTTGATCTTGATCAGCGGCAGGGCCGGGAACAGTTCATTATATATGGTTTGTGAAGCGGTCAGCAGCAGCGGCGTCTCTCCATCCTTGCGCCATCGCTGCGGCTTGCAGTCGAAGGACAGATTAAATTCCCCAGATTGATTCAGAAAGCGCATGTCGAAATCCATTGGTCCGATAAACTGGGCCATTCTGTAATAGTCCGGGTGGTAGGAATCCTCCAGCCTTTGGTAGCCATCACAACCTAAAAGCCACTTTCTGGCGGATTCCGTATTTTCGCGGAACCGATGGCGAATAAACGCCGGATAGGAAATGGAAATATTTTTGAATCGATGGCGGCTTATGGTCAAATTTCCATTCCGGCCTGGAATTTCAATGTTTTCCACATCGCGCTCAGGAGCGTTGAAGGTGTTGCTTCCGCTGATATAAATGCCGTAATCGGTGCTTTTGACGCCCCCGAATAAAAAGAAATTAATCAACCCCAAACCGCCCCCTTTATCCGGTATACCGTTTCCATGCGGTCCATGATCTGATCCGTTAATTCGTTGATATCCTGCCCCGGCGCGCCGTATACGTAAAAATTCACGCCGCCGAAATTGGTGGTATTGGTATTTTGATTGGTCAGCGGCTGCACGACCGCTCGTCCGCCGGCCATCGTCAGCAATTCCGGGCCGGCTTCACCAACCACAGCGGATCCCTGAGACAAAATACCGCCTTTTGCCAGATAAGGAATTTTACCAATTGTGGGAAGGTTAAATCCCCACGTTTGACCTCCGACAAAGGGAATCCAGTCCGGCACGTCGAAGCTGATAGTATTGATTTTCTCAATTACCCAGTTAATCCCGTCAATCATCGCATTAATTAGCCCGATAATACCATTGATCGGCATTTTTACAATAGATACAAATCCATCCCAAATCCCGGAAAATATGCTTTTGATTCCTTCCCACGCTTTGCTCCAGTCTCCGGAAAAAACGCCGCTCACAAAATCGATGATTCCTTGAAAAACCTTTTTAATGCTGTTCCATATGTTTTTCACATTGGCAAAAAATCCGTTGATAATTTCTCCGAAAGCCCCGAAGCTCTCCGACCAGTCCGCGGAAAAAATCCCAGTTAACCAGTTATCGAATTTTTGAAATATTTCGGTTACCTTTCCAATAGCGTTGGGAATGGTTTCCGTGAAAAATCCGACAATCGCGTTCCATACGTCTGAAAACACTTTTTTAATATTTTCCCATAGATCAATCCAGAACTGTCGAAACTCTTCGCAGTTGTTCCACAGGTAAATAAATGCCGCAACAAGGGCGGCAACGGCGGTGATAATAAGGCCGATGGGATTGGCACTCATAACAGCATTGAGAGCGGCCATGACCCCTTGACCGGATTTTATGACGCCGAAAAATGTAGTAAAGCCAGATATCAGGGAGCTGATAAGGCTGGTGATTTTAAACGCCGCAAATCCTGCCGCAATAGCGGTCAGAGCCGCGACTACTGAAGCCCTATTGTCTAATATAAAATTGATGAACTTGGTGACAGCCTCTGTTATTTTGGTGATAATCGGCAGAACGGTTTCCGAAAGCTGCGCCATGCTGTCCTCATATTCGGCATTGGCCTTATTGCTTTCCACCAAAACCTCGTTATTATCCTGCCACGCTTTTCCGGCGTTCATCAGCCCCTGTCTGGACAGTTCATTCAACACCAGATTGGCGCGCTCTGCCGCGCTGTTCGCCTCTTCCAGCTTCTTGTTGAACTCGTCCTCGCTGGTTCCGGCCCAGTTCAGCACGTCAGCAAAGGTACCGGTGACCTTCCCGGTCTGGACGGTTTCGTTGATGGCCTCTGCCAATCCGTCGATCGGAATGCTGTCCCCGTAGGTGGCCCAGGCGCCGATGGTGCCGTTGATAAGCTGCTCGAGCTGCCGTTGGGCCAATCCCAAAGCCTGAAGGTTGGCGGTGGTCGTTGCCGCCGTCTGGTTGTCCCCCAGCACTCCATACAACGTATTGTAAGCCGCCGCTGTTTCCTCTGCCGAATATCCTGCCTTCTGGCTGGAAATCTCCAGGCTCCCCATGATCTTCATATATTCCTTGGAGCTTTCCGCTGCGTCCTTGAGACTGGAGGCGATCCCCTTGGCCCCCTCCACGATGGCGCCCGCTTTCAGGTAATCTCCAAAATTGGAAGCCTCTTTTCCAGCGTCCTGGAGGGATTCCTCCGCGTCGTCGGCTGCCCGCGCCACCTCTTCAATTGGATTTTCATCGATCCCATTCACGGTGTTTTTGGCCTTTGCGGCTTCGCTGCGCAGATTCCCCAGCTTTGCCTCGGTTTCGATTACCTCCCGTTTGAGGGCGTCGTACTTGTCCTTGCCGATATCGCCGCGCTGAAACTGCGCCTGCACCTGTTTTTCCGCGTCCTTCAGCGCTTTCAGCTTGACGTCGGTCTGCTCCACTTCCTGGTTCAGTAGCTCGTACTTCTGCCGCAACAGCTCGGTATTGCCCGGATCCAATTTTAGCAGGCGTTCCACATCCTTGAGCTGCTTTTGCGTATCTCCGATATTTTTGTTGACGCCGGATAACGCCTTGGATAATCCGGTAGTATCCCCGCCGATTTCTACAGTGATTCCCTTTATTCTATCCGCCAATTTTACCACCTCCCCGGAAAAAGTCCCGCATGGTCCCCGGCTGTCCTTTTAGGTCGTATTTCTCTCCGTCATTGCTGCGTTCGATGAGCATATCATAGACCATCCCGACCGACATATCATCCAAATCCTCCCTGGACAGCCCCAGTTCCGCGCACCGCAGCATGAAGGTGGCCCCGGTTTCCTCCCGAACCGTGGGCCTTATTTTTTTTTAGGCTTGGCGGTGGTGGCTTCGTTGAGGGACCAAAGCTCCAGAATGTGGGGAAGAACCTCGTAAATAGAAAACACCTCAAAGCCGTCCAGCCATTCGTCCGCCGTGTCGGGAATCGCCGCGTCGTACTGCCGGGCCATAATATAGGCGACGTTTTCAAACATTTCCAAATCCATGGCGGAAAGCTCCGCGTCACGCTTTTCCTCTTCGGTCGCATGATCCGCGCTGCTCAACATTTTGTTATAGGCCTTTCGCAAGCGGTTCAAATCCTGGATAATATCCCGCCCGATTTTGTGCCGGTAAAGGCGTGGGGTCAGAGCCGTAGCTCTAAACCCCACTTCCTTCCCGCCAACTGTAAGAATTTTGTCCATGTCAGCCGCCCCCGCCCGTGGTGTCCTTCAGCCATACGTCGTTATACCAGCCGATCAACACGTTCTCCGGCGTGGTATCGCTGGTATAGGCCATGGTGCGCCCGTCTGCCAACGGGGAGGCCGTCACGCTGACCGTCTGGGTCTGCGGCTCGGTCGTCTCGGTGGTGGTGGCCAGGGACCGGCTGGGCCGTGTGCAAGTGCAGTTATAAAGGACAAATTTTGTGCCGCTCGTGTCGCCCGCCTCCTCGAACAGCAGGGCGAAGCTCTTGGGCTGAACCGTCGCGTTTTCAGTCAGCACCTTGTCCTGTGTGCTGGAGGTATAGCCGAACACATCGGTAAGGAACTGTTCAGGGAACAGAGCCACCTCCAAATCTCCGGTATACCCGTTGTTGGCCACCGTAACAAAATACTGCATGTTGTCAGCATAAAACGGGGATGTATCTCCATTTGCCTCTAACGAAAAGGAAACTGCGCCGGGGATCGCTACCGGCGTCTCGTAAGTGGGCGTCGTTTCATCCGACAGCACCGCATAGTGAACATTCTTAATGCCGAATTTCACCTTATCCGCCATTTTTACACCTCAATTTCATAAAGAATTTGATAGCACCTCTCGCTATCGATATACTCCTCGGTTTTGTCCCAGAAAAAGGAGGACAAGGCTTGCTCCACCTTGTCCTCCAATTCCGGGTCTTTCAGCTTTGTATACAGTTCCACTTGAATATGGTTGATTTTTTGATACACCTCGTTATCCGCGCCGAAGTTGTTCGAGTATGCGGCCAGATAACAGATAAACGGCAGGGGCGGCGCATTTTTTTCCGGCCACGCCCGGTATGCGATCGGCAACCCCGTGGTTTCCAGTTGCTTTTCCAGCTCCTTAAGCGTCACCCTTCACCACCACCTTCACCCGTTTCAACAGCTTCTTTTCCGCTCGCTGTTCCGCCGGCCCGATATGCGGCTTCCCCTCGACGCGCCCGCCGTTTACCTTGGTGTGTCCATGCTCCAGCAGATGGGTGAGCTGATAATCCGTCCGGTTGCGTACAATGATACGGATGTCCTCATCGCTTTCATAAGCCACCTTGTCCTGCCAGCCCTTCCGGTAACTGCCGGTTTGTTCCGGGCTGTTCTCCTGGATGTCCCGCTTACATTCCTTGGCAACTGTTTTAATCTCCCTTTTCAGTCCGTCAGTCACGTCCTGCCGGTAGCTTTCCAGCGCCTCGGTCACGGCGGCGGTCAGCTCCTCTATGGGTATCCCGCTCATTACGCGCCCGCCTTTCGTTCCAGATACAGCTCAATTGTCTCGTTCCGCCCCAGATAGGTGCGATAAATGCCGTACCGCACGCCGTACAGCTCTGCCAGCTCCTCCCCGGCGTAATCATGGACGAACAGAGTCGCCCGGTGCTCGGCGTTCAGCCCCGCGCGTCCGGCCTCAAACCATTCCGACGCCGACACGCTGGAAAGATTGCAGAACACATCCCGGCGCGTTTCCGTCGGCACCTGTTGCCCAATCTCGTCCGGCTGATAGGACACGGCAATCAGGGTGAGAACCCTGGATTTATCCATTGTCCTCACTCCAATCCGTGTATCCGGTCGCCATCTGAAGCTGCGCCTTCTGCTCGTCGTAGGCGGCTTTCAGGCGGTCGTACTCGTCCGGCTCGCCAAAATTGGCCTTGCAAAAGGTGATCACCGCCCGTGTAATCAGCGGATCGTCCTGCTCTTCGGTGATAACGCCCGCAATGCCCAGGTCTGCCAGCGCCGCAGATATGAGATCCTCTATTTCTCCGTCAAATGCTGTGGTTGTGATCCGTAACGCCAGCTTGACCTTTTCAAGCATTCCTCTTCGTCCTCGCTTTCACCGACTTTGCTTCCGGCTGAAACACACTATTATTGAAGTGGAAAGTCACCGCTTCTGCACCGTCCACCAGCACCGTAAAGGTATCCGACGCAGTTACCCGGAAAACATTATTGGCCTCCCATGGAATATCCCGCTTTGACATGACACCGTTTTTCTTAAACGTCATGGTCGTACCGGATTTTTTAAGGGTAAACGGAAAGAAATATCCTTCTTGCTCCACCGGAACATCCGTGTTAAAACCGGTATATCCGGTTACATACTTAAACGTTCCGCGTACATCGCCGTTTTCCAGCACTTCCATGTCGTTCTCGATCATATCCCCAACGGACTTACCATATAAACTCTGACTTGCCGCCGGTATCTCCACGCCAGAGCTGGTCATTCCCCCGCTGTCACCGTCAGTTGAGCGAAGGAATCCGGGTCGATCAGCGCGCCGGAACCACGGGAATAGCCGGAATAGGTAGTCACATGCTTCTTGATGTCCTTGTCCCGCTCAATCATGACATCCTGCACCATGTTATAAATCACGCGGCTGGCGTCACCGGTCAGGATTACATTATCCGCGACGGAATCCTCCACCTTGATCTGGGCGCCCAGAATAACCCCCTCCTGCCCCACCTGCGCGGACGGTTGGAAAATCGGCCGTCCGGTGGTATCCACCATACCGACGAGATAGTTGTAAATCGTCGCCCGGGTGGCATAGACCGTGACGGCGCCAACGCGTTTGAGCTTGCCGAACAAGGCGGCCAGCTCTTTGAAGGTGAGGGTGTTGTCTGCCGCGCTGTTCACCTTGTTTCCGCTGGCCATATCGGTGCCGATCTGGGCGATCACATCGTCAGCCATAGCGTCCCCCAGCCCCGCGCTGATTTCGTTAATCAGATACTGCTCCAGCGCGTCGATACTCATGCGCTCCATGGAGTAGGAAATATCCACATGCTTGGAAAAATCCTTTCCGGACAGGGTAACCTTGACGAAGGTGTTCTGCTCATCGTCGTTGGCGGTGTTCTCGGCCACGGTCTTGGCCGCGCCCTGCACGATGGCGGTATGCTTCACCACCTCCAGAATCGTGCCGGTGCGGTAGATGGTGATATCGCCCATGATGGCGTGCCGCTGGCTCACCAAATCCCAGATTTGATCGAGCATAGTGGTAGGCAGCACTGCGGAGGTGTTGGTGGTCATATGGACAAAGGCCGCCCGTTCCTCCCTGGTCATTTCCTGACCCAGCAGATCCTTCAGAAATGCGTTGCGGTATTCCTTGGAATCCGAGCCGTAAGCCCGCTCCTCCATCCCGTCGGAGGCAAAGCGCCTCACCACGCTGCCAGCCTCTCCTCCGGCTACCTCCGCTTTCAGCTTATTGCGCTTCTCGGCGGTTTCCATGATCTGCTTTTTTTCCGCATTCAGGCTGCGAACCTCCGCCTCCAGCGCGTCGATGTCTACGCCGTCGTTTTCCAGCTCGTCGGCAATAGCCGCCATGCGATTTTCGATTTCCTCGATTCTGTTCATCTCATTACCTCCAATAACAGCTTTAATTTTTGAATTTTTTGCGCCCGGGCCTCCGCCTGTTTCACCTTCTCCGCCTCCGCCGAGAAGTAGGAGCGCGCGGAAATGCTGGTAGCGTCGTACGCAGGAATATCCACGGCGGCGACGTCGTACAGCCGCTCAATCCTCAAAATACGGCGCATATGTGTATCGCGGTCATAGCTGTCCTCCGACACCGTGAACGCGAAACTCATCTTGTCGATATATCCGCCCTTGATTTCTTCATAGAGGCGGCGGCCCTCCTCCGTCCCGGACAGATCCGCCCGTATACGCAGCCCGCTTTCGTCGGTTGCCAACGTGAGCGTCCCGTTTTTGGTGCGAGCTACCGGCTTCCCCTGGTGGTTGTAGTTCATGACCACATCGGTCATTTGCGCATTGGCAAATGCGTCCCGATCCACCACTTCCAAGTAGTCAACATTGCTGTCGCTGTACAACACAGTCGGAGATTCAAAAACAGCGGCATAGCCTTCCACAATCATGTCGCCGTCGGCTGTCCGCATTTCAAAAGCGCGGTATTCTCTGTTTTCACTGATCATCGGTTAAGTCGTCCCCCTTTTTCATCACGTTCCCATCCGCACCCAGCAGGTAATACTCTCCGCGGATGGTATACGCCTGCCCCTGCCCATCCGGCAGGGGAGGTAGATTCCAGATCTCACGAATTTCATCCCGGTTCATAATCCCACGGTCGGCCATTTGAGCCGATACGTTCAGCTTTTCCGTGTTGCTCATATATTGCAGCCGGTTGGCTGTGGCCATTAAAAAAGAGCCGGAGGCCCGCTCTCGCTCGGAAAACAGCATTTTGGTGGAAACGTCGGAAAACTGAACGGCAAATGGCTCTATCGCTCCCTCGTAAAAGGCGCTCCAGGCGTCGCCGTACGCCTTGTTTTGCAGGATATCGGCATTGACACCGAAATAATTGTAGATGTTTTCCTTGATGGCGTTCATCTGCTCGGCGTCCACCACGAATGGCGTGGATTTAATCTGCTGAATCTCTGAATAGGTGTTGGGAAACAGAAGTACGCCTCCCTCCCCCTGGAGATTTTCCCGGGTGAAGCGTTTGCGCTCCTTCGCCAGATCCTCCGCCTTGGAAAAATTGTTGACCTTCGCCATGAAGCGGAAGGTAGCCGCGCTTTTGACCCCCTCAGAAATTCCCTGATTTTGAATATTGATCAGCTCCATAGTGGGTGCAAGCGCCGCGTTGCTTTCTCCAAAAAAATCATCCGCATACTGGAATTTGTTCATGACGCCGCAGACATTCAGCTCAACCGCTGCATGGTCCCCGCCTTGGAATCGATACCGCAACCATGGCTCTCCCGCCACGTCGATAATTTCGCATTGGGAAGGAAGAACCGGGAAAATACCCGACGCCTCCCCGAAATAGTCCTGGACCGGCACGATAAACGCCGTATTCTGCATATCCAGAATGGTGGAAAGCCGGTAAAGAAACTGCCCCCAGGTCTGCCATTCATTGGGGCCAGAGCGCAGCTTGGTTTGCAGCTTCGGTTTGGCGCCTCCCTGTACAGTTACCTGCAGCTTGCTTATATGCGTCGCCCTGGCGTGGATGGCCGCCCTCACCAGCTCGCTTTCATAAATTCGCCCTCCCCAGGTGGTGAAAACAGGGGTATAGGCCGTTAATGTATGAAAGAATCCGTTGGATTCCTGCGGCGGATTCGGCCGCTTGAATATTTTTTCAAAAAGTCCCAAAGGATCACCCCTCGTTTTTTAGCTGCTCTCCAATTTCCGCGTAATATTTCTGCCTCACCGTCATGGCGTCCAGTAAGGCTGCCGTTCCGTCGATATGATCGGTTGCACTCATTTTCACCGGTTTACATCTGCCGCTCTCCACCTCGGCCTTGGTTGCCGTATTCAGCAGGTGTACTTTCAGCAGATCGTTGTCCCCGATACAAAACACACCGTCTTTCATCTGCCCTTCTACCTCTCGAATAACAGGCGTTAAATTGTATCCCTGGAATACATCGTCCATGTGGAATCCGTACTGTGACATCTCCTGCACCAGATACTGTGCGGTGTATCGGTCGTAGCCGACTTTGAGTGGATATATCTGGTATTCTTCCACCAGCGTGCGGAACCAGTCGAAACAATCGTGGTAGTCCACGAAATTATCCCCGGACAGTTTAAGAATCCCTCGCTGGACATAAGCGGAATAGGGGAGACCGTCCCGCGCCGTCGCCTCCTCCAGCTTCTCCGCAGGCAGGAAAAACCGTGCAAACACATACAGCCTTCCGCCACGCTCGATAACTGCCGTGCAAGCCGTCAGGTCGGTGGTACGGGACAAATCAATGCCGCCCACGCAATAGGTATCCCGAAAGGCGTTCAGCTCCAAATGGGACCCAGCGGCCTTTTCCACGTCCCGCGTGGACAACCAGGCCTGGGAACTATTCTGCTTGATATTGCAGTATTTTGTGAGGAACTCCGCCTTTTTGGACAGGCTTCCTTCCGCCACCGCTATTTCCTCCAGCAGATAATCCACCGAGACGGAAACCCCCATGTTGGGATTGGATTTGCGCAGCTCGTTGATATCCGCCCATTTTTCTACATCGTCGATTATATACAGAAATGGAGCCAGCCGCCGCTCCTTGGAATCCCCCAGCAGAAACCGAGTGGAGCGTTTGATCAGCTCGTCGTATATTCCCTCATTGATATAACCGGCGGTTGATATGGATAAAAGCAGTGGCTGCCGGCGGGCGCCGAAGGAGGATTTGATCACCTCGTAAAATTTCAATCCCTGATCCCCGGGCCAACTGGCGATTTCATCCGCCACGCATAGGCTGATATTCAATCCATCCGATTTTTTGGCGGAAAATGCCATAGGCCGGGCGCTGGAATTGCTTTCGGATATGTACACGTCCGACCGGCGTTTTTTGGCCATCGCGGACAGCTCCAGATCTTTGTCGATCATCTGATAATAAGCGTCGTAGCAAAGCGCCGCCTGCTCCAGCTTGGGGGCCGCAAAATAAATCCGTGCGCCGTATTCCCCATCCAGAAAGGTGCAATATTCGGCAATAGCAGCGGCAAAAAGCGTTTTGCCGTTCTTCCGGGCGATTATGCAGACGATCTCCCGAAACTGCCTTGCTCCGCTCTCGTCCAGAATACCGAACACCACCGAGATAAAAGCCTTTTGCCAAAGCTCCAACCGGATAAGCTGCGGTGCAAGCGCCCCTTCATGGTGACGGCAGAAGGTTTCAATAAAGCGGATCGCTTTACCTGCTTTTTTGGCGTCAAAGAAAAATAGGCCGTTTTCCAGTCCTCTAACGATATATTCATACCACAGCCGTATCCATCGGCCGACGATGATCGTCCCATCCTGTATCTTCTGGTAATATTCATAGATGTGGTTATTCATCCCGTAACGCCCCTAACCGGCCTTGCCTCTGTTCGGGAGGGAGCAGCTTTTCCAGCCGGTCGGAAACCATGTTATAATTTTTAATCAGGCTGTTGTAGGCCTGGAGATCAGCCGCTGCTTTTTTCCCATATTGGTTTTCCCCATTCTTGTATTCGTCGCTGCACCCGTTTTCATTGATACTCGCCTGCAAATCCTCCAGGGTGATTCTCATGAAAGCCGCGTTTTCCAGTAGCGGCGTCACGATTGCTAGCTTGTTTTTGGGCAATACCTTGTATATCCTGGCTAAT